>Ga0247610_10000518_pt1 | contig 53479 bp, 41 predicted proteins | sample 174DNAGHGhighgp2_FD_193483 | JGI IMG/M metagenome (GOLD analysis project Ga0247610, IMG submission 193483) | Sheep rumen microbial communities from Palmerston North, Manawatu-Wanganui, New Zealand - 1742 DNA GHGhigh gp2 | ecosystem: Host-associated > Mammals > Digestive system > Stomach > Rumen...
AACCATTGTAAGGCCGCTTCGGATCCTCATCTTTCTTTTGGCACTTGGCAAGGTACTTGTCAACTCCATTCTTGAATTTCTTTTCTAACTCTGCCACTGACTTTCCTTTGTAGTTAAGCAGTTCATCTCTCATACCTTGAACATGACCAAACAAGCATCCTTCTTTCTCGTCATATTCTACGCTACCCATGTAACCTTGATACTTTAAATATCCCATATTTTGACTGTATTAAACCAATTCTCACACAAATGTAACTGTATTTAGTTACATTGCCAAAACCGAACTTATTATTTAAGGAAATTTAAATAATTCCAGTCTATTGTACTTTCTTTCCCGTATTGAGATTTAGTGTAAAGGTCGTTCCTGACTCCAAATCCTTGTATGTTAATGTGTCACCCGAAAAACCCTCTGTGAAACGGCCAAATGCCCTGTCTGTTATACCGTCTGTTGTATAACTAGCCGCATAACTCGACATGCTTCCCTTTTTGTTTTTAACCCAAATATTTCCTAAAGAATTGTTGCTGATAAGTTTTGAAAGGAAGAAGTAACCACCACCAATTATTTTAAGGAAAAAACCTTTGGATGTCATTGCAATATAGCAATAGTCACGCCCATTGTGGAGACAGAATGTCTTACTTTCAGCGAGATGACTTTCTGGAATTGTCTCAAAATACTGCCCTGTAACAAGACCGCTTTTAGATATTGCTATAGCTGGGTCTCCATTTGTCATTTCAGAAACAGAAAGGAATCCATTAAAATATTCATTTGGAAAATAGTTAGCCGAGCACCCCTCTGGTACAATAAGCCTGCATCGGCTCTTATCGAAATCCTCAAATACGTTTTCATCGATAACGAGTTCGTTAGGTTTATCAATGCTGATAGTCAGTTTTGTTATTTCTGAATCACTGCCAAATATGTTTCGCTCAAGTGACTTTATGGAATCTGGTAATGTCAACGACTGTAATCTAGCATCTTCAAACGCAAAACTGCATATCGTCTCAACAGTATCTGGTACTTCAAAATCAGTCTCATCCTTATCAGCTGGGTAAATTACAAGTTCTCTTTCATCATAAGAATACAGCACACCATCATAAGCACAATAATCCGTATTAATGGATTCTACTTCTATCTGACATTTGAATGCGCTTGGTCCTATTTGTTCTACAGAATAAGGTATAAAAACATGAGACAAACCTGTGCCTCTGAAAGCATCCCAATCAATAGAAGTCAATCCCTCATTTAGTTCTATTTCTGCGATGTTGGTACAACCTGAAAAAGCGCAATATCCAATTGTTTCCAACGAATCAGGGAATACAACGCTTTCTATTTGCTCGTTGTCCTCAAATGCCTTTTCCTTGATACTAGTTACTCCGTCAGGGATTATGATATTATCGCAATCCTCTTCCTCACAGCCAACGACCTCCGTACCATTCTTATCATATTGTAAACATCGGCTTCCCTCTATGGCAGTGATGTATTTGAAGTCCTTGTACCGCTTGTCACTCTTATATTTAGGCAATGCATCAAAGGGAACACGGAGCACACAGTTTTCCACCTCGAACCCCTTGAATGTTTCCTTGTCAATCATTATCAACGAGGGTAAAGTTGAACAAAGTGTGATGGTTCTTAGATTTTGACATCCAGAGAACAGATTGCCTTGCAGCTCATGTATTCCTTCTGGAATTACAATTTCCTTGGCTGTGTTTCTCTCAAATGCGTATGACTCAATACGTGTAACAGTCTCTGGAACTTCAATAGATTCTTCATGCACCTTTCGTGGATATAGGATCAACGATGTTTCATCTGCGCTGAAGAGGACACCATTTATATCAGAATAGAAATTCTCGTTCAAATAGTGGACATTCATTTTACATTCAAATGGAGTCCAGTCGAGGAAATTGAGTGTGGATGGCAAATCAACGCTTTCGAGGTCGGTATAGACGAAAGCCTCTACCCCAATACTGGTAAGCCCCTCGTTAAACTTAATCCCCTTTAAGTTCTTGCATCCCCAGAATGCATGATTGCCTATTTCACGTAAAGAGTCTGGACATACAACACCCGCAATTTTCGTATTGTCCTTAAAAGCTTCATCTGCAATCTTTTCAACGCCATCAGGGATAACAATGTCACCAGATACTTCGCTGGCAACACCTGTAATCGTTTTGCCATTGTCACTGAAGAAGAACATCTGCTGTTCAATCATTTCTGATTCCTGCTCAGTCTCATTAGGATTAATCCTTTCAACAGTCTTCATGTACTCAACAACAATGGGGTCAACCATGATGTCGTTTTTTGTTATTTTTGAAGTCAAGGTTATACCCTCTAAGGAGCGACAACGACTCAATGCCACATACACCTGTCCTGCTGCAAAAGATTTTTGTGCATCAACTATTACCTTATTAAAGGTCATGCCTTGACTCTTATGAATCGTAACAGCCCATGCAAGTTTTAGTGGATACTGCGTGAACGAGGCAACAACTACAGGTACTACTGCTTTTGTTTCCTTCTCGAAAACGTAATCATACAATTCCCATGTTGAGCGTTCTACACTTATCAAATCACCTTCATCTGTCGTAACCCTTATGATACCATCGTATATGCTTGTTATTACTCCTTGTGTGCCATTGACGAATTTCAAGCCATCATTATCATTACGCAAAAGCATAATCTTAGCACCAACTTTGAGTTGGAGTTCATAGTCTGTAGGGTAAAGACTTTTGGGGAATACACCTTCAACGAAAGCCTTAAACGAAACGGGGTCTCCTGGAAGTTCTTCCAATTTGCCCATGTTATGCCCCCAAACTTTTCTCTTTAGTGTTCGAAGAAATACGCCAGAATCCTTTTCTGTTGGTCTATATTCATATCTCAATCTTTTGTTAAGTTCGTCTCTGTCTGACTCAAGGTAAACACCTTCCCTAATGTGATTCAGAATCTTCACAAATAACTTATCCTCTTTTTGTCTATAGACTGTCTCTAATTCTATAACAGGGAAAGGGTGTTTCCTTACAATGTCAGAAGAAAAGAAATATGGATTATGATCATAATGGGAATACAAACGCTCTTTATCTTCATCTGTAACAACAGGCGGTAATTGAAATAAATCGCCAAACAAGATGACTTGAATACCCCCAAATGGTTTCTTGTTGCCTTTATAATGTTGTAGAGTAAGGTCTATCATGTCCATCAAATCACACCTCACCATACTAATCTCGTCAATGATAAGAACGTCTAAGTTTTTTATCACCTTCGCTCTCGAATCATCCATGGTACGAAACCACTTGCGAGTTTTCCCTGGAATAAAAACGATGGTTTTCAATCCAAGAAGTGAATGCAAAGTTTGTCCTTCAGCATTCTTTGCAGCAACACCTGTTGGAGCAGAAACGGCGATGTTCTTCCCACGAGCACGACACTCCTTGACAATCTCTTTTAGAAGTGTTGTCTTACCTGTTCCCGCCTTACCAGTTATGAAGAAACTTCGACCAAGGCGGACCATTTTAAGTGCTTTAAGCGTGTACGCGTCGTGAATGAACCTTTCCATATAAAGAATTGTCTGGCTACACTTTTGCTACAACATTAACATTGCACCTAATGTTATGCTTATACCAATAAGAATAATGACGGAGCATCCACTGCCGCCAGCATTTGCAAAGGGTAGTTCTGAACTGTGTTTTTCTGCGATGGTATCTACTGCGTCTTTCGCCTCTGCCAAGCTGCAATTATGCCTCTCTTTATACCATTTAACTGTCTGCAATTTTTGTCCTGACTTAAGAAGGTTAACTACCATATCTTCTTCTTCCGAAACGCTATCGCCACTAGGTCGCTTAACCAAAGCCTCGCCAGCTTTGAACTTGTTTCCGCATTTGAGACAAGTAATTTGGGTATCTCTACTTCCAATAGTTCCAGCCAGCAGTCCTATTCCGCCCGTGACAAGCGCTCCAGCCAAAGCTTTACCGCCACTAAAGCCTTTGTGCTCTGCATGAAGTTCACGAGAGCCACATTTAGGACAGCAAAGATATTCCTCTTGCTGTGCTTGCTGATTCATTGGGTTCCCACAGTTAGGACATGCTATCGCTTTGTCGCTAATCTCTTTTCCACATTCAGGACAACTAATTAAAGCCATATACGCAATATTAATGGTTTACAACGATTACATGTGGGTAGGTGAAAGAAGCATTAAACCTCCTCCATTCTATCTGTAATTAAGTATTATTATCCTTGTATATCTTGGCTGCTTCACCGATTGTGGCCAGGACTTTGTAAATAGGAGAAATTACAAAACATGAGACAGCGAGATAAATACATGTGAAGCCAATATATGCTCTTTCAGGATGATAACTGCTTGAATCGGCAATTTGGACAATACCTGCTATACACAGAATCACGCCAAGTGCAATCAGAATACCAGAAATAGTTCTCAGTGCATTTACTCCTGTACCTTCAAGTTTGTCGTAACTCTTAGTCTCTTCTTGCTCCTTTAGATTAAGGACGTTTAAGTCCTTCTTTCCATCTTTTCCTTCCTCGTTCTTGTCCAATTCGAGGGAATCAAATTTTTGATTGACCATAATTATTGCATGTTTTTATGAAGTGTGAAGAAAAATACTGATATTACTAACCAAGCTATTGTATATCCAAATGGGATTGCGGAAACGAAGTACCCATTAATCAAGACTGGACTTATGCACAGGATGGCTTTTAACGCACTTGCATAAGCGACAATTCTTGTCGTAGTTTTAATCGTCAAATTGGATATGCTAAACTTTGCTCTCTTCTTTAATACGTAATAAATAATAAGAGCGGCGGCAATATATAGCAAAGAATATCGGATGATGACAGTTACCTCTTCTTCAAAATAGATCGCATAATCATACGTTGTATGAAAGACAACAAGTGCTACGACATACATCAACACACCTGCGCCTACAAAAATCTTATCTCTTTTACTCATAGCAATCACAGATGAAATCATTTTCCTTTAATGATCTTCCAAAAGAACAATATAAAGGGGAGCCATAGTAATGCATCTATGGACCTACGTATCTTTTCTATAGGCGAAATCCACTCTGGGTCGACTTGCAGATAGTAATACAACTCTATCAGTTGGGCTACAAAGACCAATGACACGATGATTATTGAGATTTGCGATACTGTTTTTAAGCTCATACTATGCTTGTTTTTAGTCTTATTATTCTTTCTCGGCGGCTGCACATACTCCTTAGTAACAAAGAAAGCGCAAACTCCAACATATCTCGGTCAGGCCTACCACAGCCCTATATCTCTATGCGAAGCCTGCGCTTATGCGCATACTTCATCGAGATATAGTTTGCTCTTATTCTCTTGCGAGGTGGTAGTTCGACCGAGAAATGAGCATTATGTCTTGTGCCTCTTTCGAAAACACGCTGCAAATTTAGTGAATTTTATCGAGTTCAGCGCAAGAATTGGCAGAAATGTGTTACAAGAAGTTGCGAATTGCCAATTTTTCCTGCTGTAGATGTCAGAAAGTGGTGGAAATATTTGGAAGTTTCGAGATTACTTCAAATCTTCTATGGAATTTGTTCTGTTCATTTAGGAACAAAAAAAACGTGAGCAATCTACTTCGCTTACGTCTTTCGAGGTATTGGGGATAACCTATCAATCTTAAACGAGTAAATGCCCACGCCGAGTGGCGTGAACTATCTACTTCAGTTCTTGCAATAATCTTCTAATTCCCCAATTATCGGATAGCAAGAATCAAAAGTGGACGTCCAGTCTTATGTCCTATTAACTTTTATCTGTCCATTGGCGTAACTGTTTTTGTTAAACTTGTATTGAACTATTCAAATAACTTCTGAAGCTCCGCAGTGTCACACTTGTATTGATTGCCATTCAAGTAATTTAAAACAGAGCGAAGCTTTGATATTTCTTTAGAGTCCTCTAATGCATGAAAAAGTGACTTAAAGCGATAATCATTTTTAGCATTGACATCCTTCGTTATCTTAGTGAACTCTGAAAGTTCGGAGGGCAAACCATAATCTTGGAGATTAATATCTTGCTCTGCAGCACAATCCAAAAGGAATTGATCCATTGCAGGGCTTATCCTAACGAAATAGTGAGGGCGCTCTTTGTGTTTCAGCAGAGTAATGTGCTGCGTATGGGCAATCTCTTTGAACTCACCAACGTAGAATGTTGACGTTTGTCGTTGTCTATGATACCTATAGAGAACTGGTCTTTAAGGTTCGACTCCATCATCTTCTTTGCCACAGCATTGCATCCTTTCTTATGGTTGACTCCATGAGAACCAAGTAGATACTCAGCCAAGTTGGTGTCAATATAGCACTCAGGAACAATATGCCAATCTTTCTTCTCCATGCTTTATCCCAGGGTTTCAATATTGAAGAATGCATCCACACCATAATCGTAGATGTCTTGAATATCTTCTTCTGTTGCAGTCTTTACCGCTATCAACCCTTCTGTCGCTCTTGTATAAAGAAGAGTCATGTCTATGTCTTGCTTCTCCATAAAAGCATTTAAGATGTATGGGCTATGGGTTGCAATAAAGAGATTGTTAGGCTGTTCTCCTTTCGTCATATCAAGTAGCCATTCAACAAGATTGGACTGAGTCGGCGGGAAAAGATTGGCCTCTGGCTCTTCAAGGAAAATATCACAATGATGAGTATGCACATAGTTAGCATAGATGTCCTTTTTGTCTTCTTCATCTAATTTGGCCAATAGAGTACTGTTCTCCTGAAGATTAGCAAAACTCTCTATTCTGTTATGCTTGATACTTGTGATATGACTTAGATGTACAAATAGTGGTATCACTGACTGCAAACCACTTGAAGTGTTTGTAAAGTCAAGCGTTACACCATCTGCAACCTGCACCTTATCCGATTTTGTATTAGCGTCATAATGATAAGATACGCCGAGATTCAAAACAGATAAGTCATCAGTTGTAGCTTGTCGTGCCGTTTCCCAATCAGCCATGAAGTCGCGGATGTTATCATCGGCAAATTTCACCTGGAACCAGTTAGGAATGGCAGCTACCAGATTACGCTCAGCAGGGATATAGGTTACCTTTGAACGCTTGTAGTTCCATCGACCTTCCTTCCACTCAAACTTGAATGTCTTGGTAGCATTGTCGTATAAGAAGGCCATGAAATCAGACTCATAGCTGATGAAGGTGTCGGGTTTGATGTATCCCTTCAGTTTGTGGAAACGCTCTAATTCTTTTAGGAAGTTATCATCCTTTGCAAAGAAGTCGGACGTCTGAGTAAGTTCGATACGCTTCTCCACCCACGTACAATAGCAAGCGGTCTTGAGCACACAACTCTTACCCGAACTCTGCGAACCAATGATAACATTGATGCGCTTCAGTTCGATATCAACCTCTTTCAACGGCCCCAAATTACGAATTACAAGATGTTTCATGGGTGCAAATTTAGATAAATTTTTGAGATTATAAGCCAGTCGAGATAAAAATGTGAACAAATTGCCCCGAAAAGTTAGAAATCAAGGCCGACATACGCTCAATCCTATCCATTTCCGTGCTCTAAGTCACATTTATTTGTATATTTGAGGTGTTCACTTTATTAACCCTCTAAATTTGTAGGCTTATGAGAGCAGTATGTGGCCTTGACGTGCACAAAGATAGCGTTTATCTTTGTATCCTGCACGATTCCGGCGAGATTTTCGAGAATGTTTATGGAGTTTTAACTTTTAAGTTGGAGGAGATGCGCCGTGTGATGCAGTCGCACGGTGTGACGGAGGTGACGATGGAGAGCACGAGCGTGTATTGGATTCCCATCTGGCGCGTGCTCGCCCCCCACGGTTTCCACCTGAGGCTGGTGAACCCTTATTTCATCAAGCAGCTTCCCGGTCGCAAGAGCGACGTGAAGGATGCGCAGTGGATAGCGGAGTGTACGCTGAAGGATCTGATTCGCGGCAGTTTCGTTCTGCCTGAGCGCATCCTGCAGCTGCGGCAGTACGACCGCCGCATCTTCGACCTCGACGCGGAAATACACGGTCGCATCGTAAACAAGCACGGACGAGAAACCATCCTGGCTTCACTGACGGGAGTAGTCTCCGAGGTGGAGAAGGACGCGATGCGCCAGCTCAGGGATGAGCTGACCCTCGCGGAGGAGCACAAGCAGGAGTGCCACCAGAAGATGGTGACCATCTGCAAGACGTACTATCCCAAGGAATTCGCACGGCTGATGACCATACCGGGCATCAAGGAGCGCGCCGCCACATCATTGATCGCATAGATCGGGGTCGACATGACCAAATTCCCAACATCTTTGTGGTGGCAATCCGTCAAGCCGAAAGGCCGAAGCGGAACCCCGTTTGCAAATTAACCGACAACATGGGCGGCGATGAAAGCCAGACTATAGCTTAGAGCTCGTAGAGGAAAGTACCACTAAACCATACGGAACCGACAAAGGGGCCGTATTAGGCCGTCGTGTGCATGCATTAGAACTATCGACAGGTTTAAATAGTTTGGCGGGGCAATTTGTTTTCTATTTATAGAGGAAAGATACAAATTTTCTATATAATTATCCAATAACAAGTCGAAATCTTCACCTTATTTATATGTTACGGCCTCTTTTAGAGAGCACATCTAAGTATGCCATTTATAAAAATAAGTATGCCATTTATAAAAATAAGTATGCCATTTATAAAAATAAGTATGCCATTTACGATACGTAAGTGGCACACTTATTTAAGGTAGGATTCGGTAATTATTGGAAAATCGTTTTAAACCAAAAGGAAGAAATCAAGGTCACAACTTCGTGGTATGGAAGTATGGACTCTTCAACTTCGCACAGTTGTATTTCAAATAGAGTATCATCATAAGTAATGATTAATATGAAACGAGGCGAAACCACAATGATTTCGCCTCGTTTCTTTAGCATATCCCACTATGCCATTATTTCTTGGCAGCAGTTTTCTTGGGTGCGGCTGCTTTCTTTGGAGCAGATGGCTTCTTGGCTGCCTTCTTCTCGGCTGGCTCCAACTTTTCGAGCTTTGCCTTCAGACGTGTAATCTCCTTATCCTTCATCTCAATCTCATCGCCCTGATTACGGATGGTGGTGAGCAGCGAGTTGAGCTCCTCATTGTCGATTTCAAGGGGATAGAGGGCATTCACTCTGTTGATGAAGTCGCCCAGGATGTTCATGTAGTTGGTGAAGGCATCGAAGGGTCCGCTGTAGATACCACGATCAAGTCCTACGTTAGAGGGCTTGGTGGTCATGAAGCGGAAGTTATTTGAAGCCTGCAGGTAGTCCCAGTCCTGATTGATGCGTGGGTCGTTGGCAATCAACAGTCGGTCGGCTACGCTATAGAGCTTGTTGAAGGCCTCGCGCTGCATAGCATTACCCAGCCAGCAAGAGCAGTCGCGCTCCTCGTCAACCCATGAAAGGGTGTCGGGTACGTCAATAGCACCTACGCTCTTTGTCTTCATGCAAATCTCAGTAGGCGTAGAGAAGGTGATTCCCTTCTGCTTAGCACATACGGGCAGAGCCTTGAGGAAGTCGAGGATGTTTGAACTCAGGGGCTGAGCGATACCCAGAGCCGAGAGTTCCATGAAGATATTAATTATCTGCTCTTCCTCGGGCAGACGGGCAATGCGGTCGATATAGGCATCGGCGAAGAGAGGATAGCCCTCCCACTCTGCATTGTTGAAGCGCAGAGAGATATCATCAGAAAGCTCAACGTCGCGGAGCAACAGCTTCAATGAAGGTGCCATGTTGCAGTTGTAAACATAGTGGGGTGACTTCCAGCCCAGCACGTGCTTGGCACCCTCGGTGAGCATACCCTTGAAGCCCAGTGCAGCTATCTGAGCGCCGATATCATCACTATAGATGAGCGACGAGTTGCGAGCCACAGTAGGCTTCTTGCCAAAGAGTTCCTCCATCTTGGCACTCTGCTTCTTCATGTCACGGGCAAAGCTCTGCTCGTTAGCCAGTGAAGAAAGTCCGTGGCTGTAAGGCTCAGCGAGGAATTCCACGCAGCCGGTCTCGTTGAGTTCCTGCAGTTTCTCGATAACCTGCGGAGCATGATACTCCAACTGCTCGATGCCTGTGCCAGAAAGCGAGAAGGCCACCTTGAAATACTGGCCGTGCTCCTTAATCATCTGGAGCAGGGCATTGAGGGCAGGCATATAGCTGCGCTCGGCAATGTCAGTGATGCTACGCTCGTTCTCGTAGTCATCATAGTAATAATGGTCGGTACCGATATCAAAGAAACGGTATCTCTTCAGATGAATAATCTGATGTATCTCGAAATATAAACAAATCGTTTTCATATTTTTTACATTTTTACATTTTTACATTTTGCATTGTCACTCTTCCCACCCAAGTGTGCGACGATAGAGGGTGCGTATCCAGCGGCCTACCTTCTCCCAGGTAATCTGGTCGACCTCCTTCTTTCCCTCATCCTTGAGGTAGTTGAAGAGCGAGTCGTTGACGCAGATGCTATAGATAGCGTCGGCCAGGGCATGTACATCCCAGTAGTCCACCTTGATACAGTTGTCGAGAATCTCGGCACAGCCAGACTGCTTAGAGATAATCGAAGGCGTGCCACACTGCATAGCCTCAAGGGGCGAAATGCCGAAGGGCTCGGAAACCGAAGGCATTACATAGACATCGGATGCCTTCAGACACTCATACACTTGCTTGCCGCGCATGAAGCCCGGGAAGTGGAAGCGGTCGGCAATGCCACGCTCGGCAGCCAGATAAATCATCGCATCCATCATATCTCCAGAGCCTGCCATACAGAAGCGCACGTTACGGGTGCGATGGAGCACCATGTTGGCTGCCTCGACGAAATACTCTGGACCTTTCTGCATGGTAATACGTCCAAGGAAGGTAACCACTTTCTCTTTTCCGGTATGGTCGGGACGAGGAATGTCCTGATACTCCTGAGGAAGAGGATAAACGGCGTTGTGTACTGTGAAGCACTTACGCGGATCCTGATGATACTGATTGATCACCGTCTGACGGGTTAGCTCACTGACGCACATGATACAGTCGGCATTGTCCATACCGTTCTTCTCAATCGAATAGACGGTGGGGTTCACCTTACCACGAGAACGGTCGAAGTCAGTAGCATGAACATGGATACATAACGGTTTGCCACTCACCTGTTTAGCATGGATGCCAGCAGGGAAGGTTAACCAGTCGTGAGCATGAATAATATCGAACTCCTCAGTACGAGCCACAACACCTGCAATGATTGAGTAGTTGTTGATTTCCTCGTGCAGATTGCCGGGATAGCCTCCGGCAAACTCCATACAACCGAGGTCGTTGACATGCATATAATTGAAGTCGGCATAGATATGCTCACGACATTTATAGTAATAGTCGGGATTCATGATGTTGCCCACGCGCTGCTTCACGTAGTCGTAGTTCACGTCGCGCCAAGCAATAGGCACGGCATTCATAGCCACAATACGACAGGCGTGCTGGCTTTCGTCACCAAAGGGATGTGGCAGACAGAGCACGGTATCGATGTCGCCCTGTGCCTTCAAACCCTCTGAAATACCATAGTTAGCGGTAGCAAGACCACCAAATACATGAGGAGGATACTCCCATCCAAACATTAATACTTTCATCGTCGGTCCTCCTTATTTTTGATATGAATACTTTTCAAGTAACTTCATCGTGCGCAGAATCTCGGCTACGTTCATAGCGAACGACATAGCACCACGTCCGTGGAAAGGCGGGTTGCCGTCGAACAGCTCTGAGATAGTGCCGATGGCATGATAGTCGATCTCATCCTCATAGCCCACCATCTGACGCTCAACGAACGACAGGCGGCTGCGCTTATAGAGCTTCAAGCAGGCTTCCATGAAGAATCCACCCAGCCAAGGCCAAGCCGTACCCTGATGGTAGGCATAGTCGCGCTGTGTCTGTGGACCTACATACATGGGGTTATAGCCACCGCTCTTAGGCGACAGCGAGCGCAGACCCTTAGGTGTCAATAACTCACGCGTACAGATATCTACAACACTCTTCATCTGCTGCTGACTCAATGGTGAGTAGTCGAGAGCAACGGCGAATATCTGATTCGGACGAACACTCCAGTCCATCATGTTGCCATCCACATAGTCGAGCAGATAGCCATACTCATTCACAAAGGTATCAACGAACGACTTCTTGGTCTTTGCAGCCAGTGTCTCCAGTTCATCAGCACCCTTCTGGTCACCCGTGTCGGCAGCCATTGATGCGCAGAACTTCACGGCGTTGTACCACAAGGCATTGAACTCAACGATATAGCCGGAACGGGGTACCACAGGTTTGCCGTTGGCCTTGGAGTTCATCCAGGTAATAGCCTTCTCCTTACCATCGGCATAAAGCAGTCCATTGTCGTCAAGACGCAGATTGGGATGTCCACCCTCCTTAATATATATAATAATGTCTTGCAGGAGTTTGCCGTACATCTCGAACGCCTTGTTGCGACCGGCATACTTGGCATACTGCTGCATAGCCCATACAGCCCACAGGGGTACGTCGGGCTGATCCATCTCATAAATCTTAACGCTCAGGGGCTTGCCTTCCATAAACTCACGCAGCCCACGCTCGGCAGTACTCATCACCAACTCGAAGTAGTCCTGCTCATCGATAGCCAACGTCAAGCCTGGCAGCGAGATAAAGGTATCGCGTGCACGGCACTTGAACCAAGGATAACCAGCCAATAGATAGCGGGTATCGTCGGCCTCGCGGTTGTGGAACTGATGAGCAGCCGTCACCAGACAATGATAGAAGTTATCACGGGGTACACGCAGGTCTATCTCTTTCTGGAAGAGCGTTTTCAGCGTGCTCGACTTAATCTGCGAAGTAGAAGCCGAGAAGACAATGCTCTCGCCCTTCTTAATGGGAATCTCGAAATAACCGGGTACGTAGAGATCCTCGTTGGAGGCGTAACCACGCTCCTGCTCCTTAGGATACTCTATACCGCGATACCAGTCGGGCTGGAAGATAAAATCGTTCTTCTTATTGAACTGCATATACAGGTCTGGATAGCCCCTGTACATACAGGTCTTGATACCATTGTCAACATCATGATACTCACGGCTGGCTACCGAATTCTCGTGGGTGAACTGACGCACCGAGCGGAAAGCCAGGAACGGACGGAAGCGAAGCGTGGTGGCTGAGTGGGCATCCTCCAGCGTATAGCGGATCAGGATGCGGTCCTCGTAAGCCTGGAAAATAGTCTCACGCTTCAGAATCACGCCACCAACTCGATAAACGGTGGTGGGTACCAAACTTGCATCAAACTCACGGATGTACTTGTGTCCCTTAGGACTGAAGTTGTTGCCTTGATACTTGTGGAGTCCAAGGTTGAATTCTGCTCCGTGTTGCACAACTGTACAGTCGAGAGACGACAAGAGCACATGGTTCTCATCATCAATCTCAGGCACAGGTACGACCAACAGTCCGTGGTATTTTCGCGTATTACAGTCTACAAGTGTAGACGCACTATACGCACCACTACGGTTAGTACGGAGCAATTCACGACGCAGACTCTCCTCAAGGTTAGTCATCACGGCTTTTTCGAATCGCAAATAACTCATAGTTCCTATTTTAAGGTTTGTATTATTGTATTAGTCGCTTTAGATTTTGGATTTCCAAAAGTACGCATTTTTCTTTGGATGACAAAACATTTGGCCAATTATTTTACATTTTAGCACGAAAAAAGCGTAAAAGGAGACATCTGCGTCTCCTTTTACTCCTATTTTGCCTAATCTGGTATCAAGAAATTGATCATCTCGGGCTCTACATGGAGATGGTATTCTCCCACCGCCTGTTCTGCCGGACGACCGTCCACGCAAATCAGAGCCTTGTCTGATTCGGCAGACATTTTTCGGATGCGATACGGATGAACACTCTTGTGATTCAACAGACGCCCCGTCACCAACAGCCATAGACCAGCCAACAGCTGTTTTACTTTTGGATTGTACACTACCGAGACGTCTAACATCCCGCTATAAGGAACTGCACTGGGAGTCTGCCCGTAGCCAAGGGCATTACCCACACATACCGTCATTACGTTGCGTTCCGTTACCTCGTAGTCAATGACCAAGCGCATCTTATAGTCATGACGATGGAACACCATGAGAAGCAACGAGTAGATGAAGGCCAGCGTACTAGACCCTAACAACTGACGTCCTTGGCGCCTCATGTTCTGGATGTCGGCAGTCAGTCCTATGTTGACGCAGTTTAGGAAATAGCGTTTCTGCTGATTGCCATTTTTATCATTATATATGATACAGCCCAAGTCCACTTTCCTAACACGTCGTTTCTTCAACCACGCTACCGTCTGGGCATCTTCCCTCTCGTTGAAGCCCCAGAAGCGGGCAAAGTCGTTCAATGTTCCGTTGGGAATCACGCCAAGTGCCACCTGTTCACGTACAGCCTTTTCTTCTTTCATCAAACAGTTTACAGCATCATTCAGTGCTGTATCGCCCCCCATGATGACAATGGTCTGATAGCCATTATGTATCAACATCGTCATGAGTCGCTCTACACTGTCGGTCGATTCACTCTGCACAAAGTCGTACTTCACGCCCTGGGCATCAAGTTCCTTTTGCACCCGCTCCCAACGTATGCGTGAACGGATGAGTCCTTTTCTTGGGCAGTAAAGTATCGCCCAACGGTTATTCAGTTCAGAGTTCATAGTTCAGAGTTCATAGTTAATATCAATTGAACCTTTTCTTCCATCGGAAGCGTGGCGTCAATCCAATGAATCGTAAAGCCTCGACGCTCCATACCACGGAACCAGGTCATCTGGCGCTTGGCAAACTGATGGATGGCAATCTCCAACTGACGGTACATCTCGTCGTAAGTCAGTTTGCCGATGATGTATTCCGTCAGGTACTTATATTCCAATCCGTAATAAATCAAATCCTCTACAGAGATTCCTTCTGCCAACAGCCCCCGCACTTCATCAACCATCCCCTCGTCCAGACGGGCTTTCAGTCGGCGGGTAATCTTTTCTCGACGCAAGTCGCGATCGATGCTGACACCGATGATGAGAGAAGATAGAGGTGAGAGGTGAGTGGTGAGAGGATAGTTCTGTTGTTCCATCTCTATCTCTATGGCACGAATAGCCCTTTGTGCTGTGTCCACATCTGTGGTATTATGCATTACGGAGCCGTTCTGCTGCTTCAACTTACGGAGCATCTCGGTCAGTTCCTCCAATGACTTTCCTTCCAAACGAACCCTCAGTTCCGGATTCTGGGGTACCGGTGATAGCTGATAGCCTTTCAGCACCGCTTCGATATAGAGTCCTGTACCACCACAGAGAATGGGTGTCTTCCCCCTACCTATTATATTATTATAGGCATCAAAGAAATCCTGCTGATACTGAAACAGATTATACTTCGTGCCTGGCTCGCAGATATCGATGAGATGATAGGGAATGTTGACGGGGCTACCATCCACCAATGTAGTGTAATCAGCCAAGTCCTTTCCAGTACCGATATCCATACGACGATACACCTGTCGCGAATCGGCAGAGATAATCTCACCGTCAATTCGTTTTGCCAATGCAGCTGCCAAAGGCGTTTTTCCGCTGGCTGTAGGTCCAAGTATCGTAATCATCTTCTGCATATTATAATTGGATGCTCTCTATACGCAGTTTCAATAGTCCGGCAGGTACGCGCACCTCCACTTCATCACCCACTTTCTTGCCCAACAGGGCTTCAGCAATGGGCGACTTAATGGAAATCTTGCCCTCACGAAGGTTAGCCTCATGAGGACTGGCTATCGTATAGGTCATACGAGCGTTGGTATTCAGGTTGGTCATCTCTACCCTACTCAGCAGTCCTACACTCTCGCTACCCAGTCTCGACTTGTCTATCACACGGGCATGTTCCAAAACACGCTGCATAAAGCGGATGCGGCCTAACAGTCGGCCCTGCTCGCGCTTGGCAGCATGATATTCAAAGTTCTCACTAAGGTCACCCTTGTCTCGTGCCTCAGCGATAGCATCACGTACCAGTGGTAGTTCTACGGTTTCCAGTTGTTTTAATTCGGCTACCAGTTTGTCGTAGCCCTCTTGCGACATATATTCCATTAAAATTCATTGGTTCGTTTCTAAACGCAAAGTTACAAAACATTTCTTTAACAGACAAAGGATTATCGACAAATCTTTTGCCAAATAAAAAAACTGACCTATTTTCTTTGTAGTTTGCAGAAATAGATGTACTTTTGTAGGGAAAAATCAATAACCCCAAAAGCAAGCTATTATGTTATCAGAAAAAGACCTTAAGCAGATTGCCCAGCGTGGCAGCACTAAAGAGCAGATTGAAAACCAATTAAAGGAGTTTGAGACGGGATTTCCGTTTCTGAAACTTGAAGCCGCTGCTGCTGTTGGCAACGGCATTATTGTTCCCAACGAGGATGAGCGCAAACAATATGTAAAAGCTTGGGAGGACTACAAGGCTGCTGGTAAGCGCATCGTGAAGTTCGTACCAGCGAGTGGTGCTGCCAGTCGTATGTTCAAGAATATGTTCGCGTTCGTAGATGCCGACTATTGTGTGCCTACGACTGACTTTGAGAAGAAGTACTTCGACGAGATTGAGAAGTTCGCATTCTACGAGGCCCTTGATGCTGTTTGCCAGAAAAACGAGGGCAAGGGCCTTAAGGCTCTGATGGCAGAAGGCAACTATAAAGCTGTGGCTGCCAATATGCTGAAGCCCGAAGGTCTGAACTACGGACAGCTTCCAAAAGGTATGCTGCTGTTCCACAAATATCCTGAGGGAGCCCGCACGCCAATGGAAGAGCATTTGGTTGAGGGTGCGCTTTACGCCGCCTCTAATGGTGAGGCCCACGTACACTTCACCGTGAGTCACGACCACTTGGAGTTCTTCAAAGCTAAGGTTGCAGAAAAGGCTGACGGTTTTGCCCAGAAATACGGCATCAAGTATGACATTTCTTTCTCTGAACAAAAGCCCTCTACAGATACCGTTGCCGCTAATCCCGACAATACGCCGTTTCGAGAGGCTGACGGTTCTTTGCTGTTCCGTCCGGGTGGACACGGTGCACTCATAGAGAACCTGAATGAAATTGTTGCTGATGTCATCTTCATCAAAAACATTGATAACGTGGTGCCTGATCGTCTAAAGCCTGAAACCGTAGAGTGGAAGCAGGTTATCGCAGGTGTACTGGTAAGTCTCCAAAAGCAGGCTTTTGAGTATCTGAAAGTCCTCGATGGAAATCCCACCGATGCTCATATCGCAGAGATTGCCCAGTTTGTGGAGAAGAACCTTTGCACCAATCCTAAGGGTCAGAAGGTTGATGCAGCTTATCTGCGTAAGAAGTTGAACCGCCCCATGCGTGTATGTGGTGTTGTGAAGAATGTTGGTGAACCTGGCGGAGGTCCATTCCTTACTTATAACCAGGACGGCACAGTGAGCCTCCAGATTCTCGAAAGCAGTCAGATTGACACCAACAATGTGGAGTATATGAAAATGTTCACACAGGGCACCCATTTCAACCCCGTTGACCTTGTTTGTGCTGTAAAGGATTATCAGGGTAAGCCCTTCAACCTGCCCGACTTCGTAGATAAGACTACAGGCTTCATCTCCAGCAAATCAAAGGGTGGTAAGGAGCTCAAGGCTCTTGAACTGCCTGGCCTTTGGAATGGTGCCATGAGCAACTGGTCGACTGTCTTTGTGGAAGTTCCTTTGGGTACCTTTAACCCCGTGAAGACCGTCAACGACCTGCTGCGCGAACAGCATCAATAATTTCAGAAAAAGCATGAAACGCAACAAAGCAAAATACTACCTGATTCCAGCCATCGCTTGTATGGCTGGAATCGTAGCTATAGGTTACTTTTATTTCTTCACAACCTTCTTGACACTCAAAGAGAAGCAATACGTCTATATCGATGATGACGATACTGTCGACTCAGTCTACGCGAAATTGGAACCCTTGAGCTCACATCATGCGATGACAGGATTTCGCACACTGATACGTCATTTCAACTCCGACGAGAAAATACGTACAGGTCGCTACGCTATCGAACCTGGCATGAACACCGTCAACACGTTTCGTATGATTAGGAACGGGCAGCAGGAACCCATCATGCTCACCATCCCAGAATGCCGTACAATGGAACAAATGGCAGCCCGTTTGTCTGGCAAGCTGATGATTGACAGCACCACTATTGCAAATGCGCTTACCGACAAGGCTTTCTGCCAGCAGTTGGGCTATGACACTTGTACCATTGCCTGCATCTTTGTGCCTAACACTTATGAGGTTTACTGGAACACAAGCATTGATAAGTTCATGAGGCGCATGGTGAAAGAGCACGACAAGTTCTGGACATCAGAGCGAAAACAGAAGGCCAATGATTTGGGACTGTCGGCTAATGAGGTATGCACTCTAGCCAGCATTATTGACGAAGAAACAGCTAACAACTCAGAAAAGCCAATGATTGCAGGCATGTACCTCAATCGACTCAGAATCAATATGCCCCTACAGGCAGATCCCACAGTAAAATTCGCCTTGAAGGATTTTGCACTAAAGCGTATCTATCATAATCACTTAGAGGTAAAGAGTCCCTATAATACATATAAAAATACGGGATTGCCACCAGGTCCTATCAAGGTCGCCTCCATTCAGGGCATTGATGCCGTGCTCAATCGCATTGCACACAATTATATATATATGTGTGCCAAAGAAGATTTCTCTGGCACACATAACTTTGCTTCCAGCTATGAGGAACACCTGAAAAACGCAGCCCGCTACTCAAAAGCTCTGAACGAAAGGGGAATTAAATAGAGGTTACCACAGCGGGAGGCGCTGCTCTTTGGGGATGTACATCTTATCGCCTGGCTTCACACCGAAGGCATCGTACCACGCATCGATATGAGGGAGGGCACCATTCACACGCCAACGACCCAGAGAGTGAGGATCGCTCTTGGTGCGGTTGCGAATCTCGGCCTCGGTGATATTACCTGCCCACACACCAGCATAGGCTAGGAAGAAACGCTGGTCGGCGGTGAGGCCGTCGATAACAGGCAGGGGCTTGTTTTTCGTGGCGTTCTTGAATGCTGCATAAGCCACCTGCAAACCACCGTGGTCGGCCAGATTCTCACCCAGCGTCAGTTTTCCATTGGCATTGAGATCGGGCAGCACCTTGATAGCCGAGAAGAAGTCGGCATACTTATCGGTACGAGCCTTGAACTGCTCGCCATCGCTGGCTGCCCACCAGTCGTGCATATTTCCGTCCTTATCGTACTGGCGACCCTGGTCGTCGAAGCCGTGGGTCATCTCATGACCAATAACCACACCGATAGCGCCGTAGTTGAAGGCATCGTCAGCAGTCATGTCGAAGAAGGGCACCTGCAGGATGCCGGCAGGGAAGCAAATCTCGTTGGTGGTGGGGTTATAATAGGCGTTCACCGTCTGAGGCGTCATGTACCAGTCGTCGATGTCCACAGGCTTGCCTGCCATGTGGTCAATCTCGTAGTCGTTCCAGAACTTCTGGCAGGCCAGCACATTGTCGTAATACGACTCCTTGGGGTCGATGGTCAGCTTAGAGATATCAATCCACTTGTCGGGATAGCCCACCTTGACGTAGAAGGTATTGAGCTTCAGGAGGGCATTTACTTTTGTGGAGTCGGTCATCCAGTCCTGAGCGGCGATACGCTCGCCGAGGGCTATCTGCAGGTTTTTGATGAGACGCGTCATGCGTTCCTTGGCAGCGGCGGGGAAATACTTCTCCACGTAGATCTTGCCCAGTGCCTGACCCATGTAGCGCTCCACCTGATTGGTGGCACGACGCCATGCGGGATGATCCTCCTTGCGTCCTGACATCACTTTGCCGAAGAACTCGAAGTTGGCCTCGCGCACCTGGTCGTTCAGATAGCCTGCAGCACTGAGGATAACGCCCCACTCCATCACGTCGCGATACTGTGCGGGCTTCATCGTGGCAAGCAGTTTGTTGGTACCCTCCATGAAGGCTGGCTGACCCACCACGAGCTCCTGCATATACTTGCTCTGAAGTCCCTGTGCGTTCATCACCTGCTCCAGTTTCAGGTTAGGATACTTCTCCGCGAACTCCTTGAGGGTCATCTTGTTATAGTTGGCCTGAGGGTCGCGTAGCTCAGTACGGCTCTTTGAAACCTTAGCCAGCGCAAGCTCCACATCGAAGATATTCTTCATCTTCTTAGTAGCCTGGCTCTTGTTAAAGCCAAAGAGTTGGAACATCCTGACGATGTGTTTTTTGTACTCCTCACGAATCTTCGTCGTAGCGGGGTCGGTCTCCAGATAGTAGTCCTTCATGCCGAGGGTCAATCCACCCTGCGAGATGCTGAGGATGTTTTGCGTGGCGTTCTTCTCATCGGCACCGAGACCGGCACGATAGAACTCGCTGTCGCCATACTTTGCCATTTCCAGCTGCACGTCGAAGATCTGCTTCATGGTCTTGGCAGCCTCGAGCTTCTTGATGAGTGGCATCACGGGCTGGATACCCTCCTTCTCGCGGCGCACGGAGTCCATCGCCAGCTTATAGAGGTCGGAGAGCTTTTGTTCGGTAGTACCCTTGGTATAGGTATTGTTGAGCAGCTCGGTGAGGATGCCGTTGATGCGCTTGTTGTTGTCCTCGCCGAGTCGGTCGAACGAGCCGTAGCGGCTATAGGCAGCAGGCAGCGGGTTAGCCTTCATCCAACCACCGCAAGCGTATTCATAGAAATCGTCAGCAGGGCGTACCGATGTGTCGAGGTCGCCCAGGTGAATGCCCGACTTCAGCTCTGTCTGAGCAGAGGAAGTGAGCGTCATTGATGTCATTGCCATCATTACAAAAATCTTTGTTAACTTCATAGTTTATCTTTAATACAATCTTATTTAATCCTTCATGCTTCTGAGCGAAGCGAATTTAATGTTTAATCTTTAATCTTTAATGCTTCTGAGCGAAGCGAATTTAATGTTTAATCTTTAATGTTTAATGTCTCCAGCTCTTCCGACAGTTTCTCCCATCGCTCCACCTCTTCATCCAACTGACGCTTGATATCAGTATATTCCGTAACGAGGGTCATATCCGATGCGTTCTTGGGGTCGCAGAGCAGGTTGTCGAGTTCCTTGAGTCGCTGCTCCATCTTCGAGATTTTCTTCTCGCTTTCCTCCACAGCTTTCTCGGCACGTTTCAAGCGCTTCTGCTGCTCCTTACGCTCGGCGTAATCCACCTTCAAAGAAGGTGATGGTGAAGGATTATTGACAGCAGGTGAAGGAATATCCGTTTTAGCGACTTGAGCATTATTGTTCTTCTCAAGTTGCGTCAATTCTGCAATCTTCTTGGATTGCAAGAAGTCATAGATGCCTCCGATATGCTCGCGCACCTTACCGCCGCCAAACTCGAAGACCTTGGTGACGAGACCATCCAGGAACTCACGGTCGTGAGAGACGATAATCGCGGTACCATCGAAAGCCTTGATAGCCTCCTTGAGCACATCCTTCGAGGGCATGTCGAGATGGTTGGTAGGCTCGTCGAGAATCAGCAGGTTCACGGGCTCCAGCAAGAGGCGTATCATAGCCAAACGACTGCGCTCGCCACCGCTGAGCACCTTTACTTTCTTCTCCGATGCCTCGCCACCAAACATAAAGGCACCCAGGATATCGTTGATGCGCAGGCGGATGTCGCCCTTTGCCACGTTGTCAATCGTCTGGAACACGGTGAGGTTTTCGTCCAACAGCTGTGCCTGGTTCTGAGCGAAATAGCCTATCTGCACATTATGACCAATCTTCAGCGAGCCCTCGAAAGGAATCTCGTTCATGATGCATTTCACCAGCGTAGACTTTCCCTCGCCGTTCTTTCCCACGAAAGCCACTTTCTCGCCTCGCTTGATGGTGAGGTTCACGTGGTCGAACACCGTGTGGGCGTAGGTTTTTTTTACGTCATCACAGATCACGGGATAATCGCCTGAGCGCAGACAAGGCGGGAACTTCAGGTGCATAGCGGAATTGTCTACCTCGTCGACCTCGATAATCTCCATCTTTTCCAACTGGCGCAAGCGTTGCTGCACCTGAACGGCCTTGGTGGGCTTATAGCGGAAACGCTCTACGAAGTCGCGGATATCCGCCATCTCCTTCTGCTGGTTCTCATAGGCACGCAACTGCTGTTCGCGGCGCTCCTTGCGCAGCACCACATACTCGTCGTACTTCACACGATAGTCAACGACGCGTCCGCAGGAAATCTCCAGCGTGCGGTTCGACACATTATTAATAAACGCACGGTCGTGACTAACCAGCACCACTGCCCCACTCCACATAGCCAGCAGTTGCTCGAGCCACTGGATAGACTCGATGTCGAGGTGGTTGGTAGGCTCGTCAAGCAACAGCACATCAGGACGGCGAAGCAGAATCTTCGCCAGCTCGATACGCATACGCCAGCCACCCGAGAACTCACTCGTGGGACGCTCGAAATCACTACGCTCGAACCCCAAGCCCACCAGCGTGCGCTCTATCTCGGCCTCGTAGCCCTCGGCACCCAGCATCTGATAGCGTTCGTGCTCAGTAGTGAACTTCTCTACCAATGCCATATAGTCGGCACTCTCATAGTCGGTGCGCTCACTGAGCTGCTGTTCCATCCGCTTAATGCGGTCGGCCATCTTCTGGATATCAGAAAAAGCCTTCTGGGCCTCCTGACGCACGGTGGTGTCGTCCTGAAGAATCATAACCTGCGGCAGATAGCCAATCGTACTATCGCTGGCTACACTCACCGTACCCGCCGTAGGACACTCCATACCACAGAGAATCTTCAGCATGGTTGACTTGCCTGCGCCGTTCTTGCCGACAAGGGCTATGCGGTCTTTATCGTTGATGACAAAGGTTGCATCACTAAACAGGGGCTTCACCCCAAACTCTACTTTAAGTCCTTCTACGGAAATCAATGTCTTATATCGTTTTAAATGGTTACTTGATCAGAATTGGAAATAAATGAAAGGCTGTATCTCGCTGCTCTTCACCTGGATGACCACATAGATGACAGTCACGATGAGCAACGCACAGGCTACGACCCCACCGCGTTCCAGCAGTCGCAGGAAACGCTCCTGAAGACGATCGGGCGTGAAATGCGTCAGATAACCCAGCAGCATGATAGCAAAGACCACCCAATAGCCGCTGACCACCTGAACGAAAAGCTCAGAATGGAAATTGGTCATTATCTGATTGATCATCGTCCACGAAGCCTCGAAGGTGCGATTGCGGAAGAATATCCAGCAGAAGGTGACGAAATGGAAGGTCAGCAGGATGGACAGTATCCACCTCAATCCACGACTACGGTAATGCTTGTCGTGATGGAACACGTTTTCACGCACCCACTTATGAACAGCCAACGCCACACCATGCATACCACCCCAGACAATGAAATTCAGGCTGGCTCCGTGCCACAGTCCGCCCAGCAGCATCGTGACAATCAAGTTCACGTACTGGCGCACCTTGCCCTTGCGGTTGCCACCCAGCGAGATATAGATATAGTCGCGAATCCACGATGACAGCGAGATATGCCAGCGATGCCAGAAATCGGTGATGCTCTCAGAACGGTAAGGGGCGTTGAAGTTCATCGGGAAACGGAAGCCCAGAAGCAATGCGATACCGATAGCCATATCGCTATAGCCAGAGAAGTCGCAATAGATCTGAAGCGTATAGCCATAGACACCCAAGAGGTTCTCCACACCGCTATACAACGTGGGGTTGTCGAAGATGCGGTCAACGAAATTCAGCGAGATATAATCGCTAATCACGGCTTTCTTGAACAGGCCGATAGCTATCAGATAACTGCCTTGGGAAAACATCTGGCCAGTAATCTCCAGAGGCTTGCGAATCTGCGGAGCGAAGTCGCGGGCTCGCACAATGGGACCTGCCACCAATTGCGGGAAGAACGACAGATAGAAAGCGTAGTCGAGCAACGAGGGCAGTGGCTTCAGGTCGCCACGATACACGTCGATAACATAGGACATCGACTGGAAGGTGAAGAACGAGATGCCAACGGGCAGGAAGATGTCCCACGGCTGGAAGTTCGAACCTATCATTTGCGCCCACATACCAGCAAAAAAGTTGGTGTACTTGAAATAGCCCAACAGGCCTAAGTCAATCAAGAGCGACAAGGCCACAAGCCATCGGCTCTTATGTTTTGCCAACACACGCGCTATCAGGAAGTCGCTCAGCGTCACCACAGCCAGCAGACCGAAATAGAAGCCGCTGGACTTGTAATAGAAATAATAAGAGAAGGCCGTCACAAACAGTAGGCGCATCGTCAACTGGCGTTGCAACAGCATATAGATAAAGGTGAACCCCAGAAACAAGATCAGGAACAAGCCCGTAGAGAAAAGCATGGGCTCGTCAGCATGATATGTGAGGAGATGAATGATGCGTTCTGTCATGGATGTAAGCGTTTATAGTTGTCCACTCCCGCCTGAATACTCTCCACCAGCTTGGTAGCCAGTCGGCGGCCGCCTGCAAAGGTCAGGTGGGTATAGTCCTTGTTTGCAAGCCCATCATCAACCAGAAGCTTCATACTCTCACGCCCACCCATCGCCTGGAACAGGTTGAAGAAAGCCACCTGCTGATCGGCTGCCATAATTTGTTGATGAGCCACCAGCGACTCTACACCAAGCATTGTGTGTATGCCAGATGAAGTACGTTGGTCACGGTCAGACACACTCACGATCAGCACACTTGCTTTGGGATAAGCCTGCCGAATATGACGGATGGCCTCGCCCATTTGATGAGTATAAGCTTTATAGTTGTCTGCCTGACTCTTTGCACTTGCCACGTTCAATCCGAAATGGAACACCAACAAGTCATAAGGACGCTGGGCGGCAAAAGACTGAAGCGTAGCCAAAGGAATACTTCCAAGGGTAACGCCCGACGAGCCGCGCATACTGAAATTATCAACGATAACACCCGTTGAACTCTCCAATGCCACACCATAAAGGATTGTATGCGATGAGGTTCTTGAAACGATGTACGAGATCCTGTTCATCGAGGGGTAACATTTAGTCAGCACCTGGAGTTTTGGACTGCCTGAGACCTGTTCGTATATGGTTGTATCTCTATTGATACGCGTAGTTAATGAAAAACCTCCGTCAGTTTGAAAGAACAAACTAGCTCTCTGCCATTGATCAAGATGCATACGGGCTGTTACACCATGAAAGCTCAAACACGAGGTCACGCTATCCTCAGCAACAAAATAGCGTTGGGCTATGCCCTGAAGCCGAGAGTTGAATGGTTTCTTTACCACTTCGTACTCACGGATTCCAGAGAAAGAGTGACTCACCGTCTGACGAAAACCATAAACCTGACTTGCACAATCCACCCAACCAACACCCTGACCACCATAGAGAGTCTGCAACTGTTCACGTAGGTCGCAGGTCAAGATATCACCCTCAATAAACGAATCACCAAAATAGGCAATTCTAACAGGACGTCCCAGTTCATTTACTCTCAACAACTGCTGATAGAAGTGGTTCATGCCGCCAGCCACATCCTGACCATAATCAGTAATCATTGTCACACCTTGGGGGATGATAGGTTTTTCATAGGCAACGGAATCATCTACAAAAACAGTATCCGAAACAATAACAGAATCGGTCGGAGTTTTAGGAAAGATTTTTTCATCCGAATACACCTCATCAGCCTCAGATGTCAAATCGTTGAGGATATTTACATGGCGCAGTTCTATATCGCCAATATGAAGAGGAGGAAGATGATGTAGTGCCAACAGTGCCACCACAACAATTCCCACTAAGATAAACGTGCGTGCAACTTGATTCATTTCTTCTGCGACTCCAAGAATTGGTCAAGGACATCAACACCCTTCCTTGTGCAAATTCCGCGAAGAGAAATAAACATGATATTATTAAGAATGTCCTCTACTGTAAAACGCAGAAATAGCCGTTTTTCTATTACCAACTGGCCTACCGAATCATAGAGTAATGCCACTAATTCGTGGTCAACATCCTCACGGAAATAACCCTCCTCAATGCCTTGATTCAGGAAGTCCGATAAGCGTTTCTGATTTTCCTCCTTGGATTTTTTCAGGAAATCAAGCAAATCGGGATATTTTACAATATCATCGTAGAATTTCGGATTGGTATTACTGAACTCCTCAACTTTACGGGTATATACATACAAAATGATATCCATCACATTCTTGTTGTGACTGGAATACTCGCTCATTTCTTTCTCTCTATTCTGAGAATAGGCCTTGATAACTTCGAACAGAAGAATCTCCTTATTCCTGTAGATCTCATAGAGGGTTCGTTTTGAAATTCCCAGGGCATGGGCTATATCATCCATCTTCACCGCCTTAATGCCATTTTTCACAAACAGCGTCATTGCCATATTCAGAATCTTACCTTTCAACCCACGTCTGTAGTCAGTAATTGTTGTTATTTCTTGCATATCTATCTATTTTCGGTGCAAAGTTACTAAAAAGATTAAAAAACGAGGGTATTATTCATTGATTTTTTGTAATTTTGCACACCAAAATTTTATTTGATACATATTTTATTCACGTATGGTACAAATTTCTAAAGAAGCCGCATTGGAATATCACCAAAGCGGACGTCCAGGAAAAATTGAAGTAAAGCCTACGAAGGCTTACAGAACACAAACAGACCTGAGCCTCGCCTACTCACCAGGCGTAGCTTATCCTTGTCTGGAAATTCAGGATAACCCAGACGATGCCTACAAGTACACAGACAAAGGCAATCTGGTAGCAGTCATTTCTAACGGTACTGCCGTTCTAGGATTAGGCGATATCGGCGCTCTGAGCGGCAAGCCCGTGATGGAAGGAAAGGGATTGCTTTTCAAAATCTATGGTGGTATTGACGTTTTTGACATCGAGGTAGCCGAGAAAGACCCAGAAAAGTTCTGTGAGGCAGTAGAGCGCATCGCCCCTACTTTCGGTGGTATCAATCTGGAAGACATCAAGGCACCTGAGTGTTTCTATATTGAGGAGCGACTGAAGCGTACACTCGACATTCCCGTGATGCACGATGACCAGCACGGCACCGCTATTATCAGCGCCGCAGGTCTGAAGAACGCATTAGAAGTCAACGGTAAGGACATCAAGAAGGTGCGCATCGTAGTAAATGGTGCCGGTGCTGCCGCAATCTCTTGCACTAAGCTCTATATGGCTCTGGGTGCACAGAAGGAAAACATCGTGATGCTCGACTCAAAGGGTGTCATCAGTACCAGTCGTACCGACCTGAATGAGCAGAAGAAGTTCTTCGCTACCAGTCGCACAGATATCCACACACTGGCAGAAGCCGTCAAGGATGCCGACGTGTTCGTAGGACTGTCAAAGGGCAATGTGCTCACACAGGATATGGTTCGCTCGATGGCGAAAGACCCCGTGATCTTCGCACTGGCTAACCCTACTCCAGAGATTACCTACGAAGAAGCTATGGCAGCACGTCCAGATGTGCTGATGTCAACAGGTCGTACCGATTATCCCAACCAGATTAATAACGTCATCGGTTTCCCCTATATCTTCCGTGGTGCCCTCGATGTTCACGCTACAGCTATCAACGAGGAGATGAAAATGGCTGCCGTTCATGCTATCGCCGACTTGGCAAAGCAGCCTGTACCCGATGTGGTGAACGATGTATATAAGGTGAACAACCTGAAGTTCGGACGCGACTACTTTATTCCGAAACCCGTAGACCCACGACTCATCTCTGAGGTCAGCGCTGCAGTAGCAAAGGCTGCTATCGAGAGCGGGGTGGCTCGCAAAACCATTACCGACTGGGAGCAGTATAAAGACTCACTCTCTGTGTTGCTTGGTCAGGAAACCAAACTCACACAGAAACTCTATGCAACAGCTGCCGCTCATCCTCAGCGCGTCGTATTCGCAGAGGCCATCCACCCCACCATGCTGAAAGCTGCCGTTCAGGCTAAGAGCGAGGGTATCTGTCAACCTGTCCTGCTGGGTAACGACGAGGTTATTGCAAAGATGGCCAAGCAGATGGACCTGAATCTGGAGGGCATCGAGATAGTGAACCTGCGTCATCCCAACGAGCAAGAGCGTCGTGAGCGCTATGCACGCATCCTGGCTGAGAAGCGCCAGCGTGACGGTTATACCTTCCAGGAGGCTAACGATAAGATGTTCGAGCGCAACTACTTCGGTATGATGATGGTTGAGACGGGCGATGCTGACGCTTTCATCACGGGTCTCTATACTAAATATTCAAACACCATCAAGGTTGTGAACGAGGTGATTGGTATCCGGCCAGAGTACAAGCACTTTGGTACGATGCATATCATCAACTCACCTAAGGGTACACTCTATGTCACTGATACGCTGGTGAACGAGAATCCCGATACGGATACACTGATTGATATTGCCAAACTTTCTGCTACTGCCGTGCGTTTCTTCAATGAAAAGCCTGTTATCTCAATGATTTCTCACTCGAACTTCGGTTCCAGCCAGAGTGCAGGTGCTAAGAAGGTGCGCGCTGCCGTTGAACAGATCCAGAAGGACTATCCTGATCTGGCTATCGATGGTGAGATGCAAATTAGTTTTGCTCTCAACAAGGAACTCCGCGATGAACAATATGCGTTCACAAGACTGAAGGGTAAGGATGTCAACACGTTGATTTTCCCCAACCTGACATCAGCTCGATCAAGCTATAAGATGCTGCAGATGCTGGATGCTGACGTGGAAATCATCGGCCCGATTCAGATGGGACTGAACAAGCCTATCCACTTCATCGACTTCGGTGCTTCAGTACGCGACGTAGTAAATATCGTGGCTGTTGCCGTTATCGATGCCTACGTGGATAAGATTAAGAACAGAATCAACAAACGATAAATTTATGGTGATGCATCAAGTAATCCTTTCACTCGGTGCCAACTATGAAGCAGAAAAGAATCTGCCTGAAGCGCGAATAAGCCTCGGGCAGATACTCTTTTCACCTCTTTATACGGATGCTATATGGACGGAACCTATAGCCAGCAAACGCACAGATCTTTATTTGAACCAACTCGTTAAAGCACAAACGAATCTCGACTTTGACGCACTCATCAAGGAAATTAAGGAAATGGAGCTTCGTCACGGACGTACACCAAAGGAGCGCGAACAAGGTATTGTTCGCATTGATATCGATGTTTTAGAATATGACGGTGTGCGCCATCATCTACGCGACTGGGAACGTCCCTACGTAAAAGATCTCTTACCTCAGCTTTAACACATCGCCCACCTTGATATCATAATCAGGACTCAGGTGGTTCATCTTATAAAGCGACTCCAAACGGATACCGTATTTCTGAGCTATTGAATACATCGACTCACCCTCATGCACATAGTGCGGATGATCTTTGTATTCCTTGGGAGCACGTTTCTGCTTCTTCTTCAGCCAGATAACCTCACCTTCTTGCAGACGGTCGTCACGGTCGCGCTCATTATATCGGGCTATCTTCTTATACGATATACCAATCTCTTCACCAATAGTACGGAACGTATCTTCTTTGCGGGCATAAACGAAATAGTTCTTGTTGTATTGCCCCATAGTATGTAAAGGCTGTCCTCCATATGCCTTATCCTTTGTATGCTTGGTCATCATCTTGTCATAAGAGCGAGCTTTATCATACTCATACAAACGATAGACCTGAATTATTTCAATCAGACGATCGGCATACTTCGGATTAGTGGCGTAACCAGCAGCCTTCAAGCCTCGCGCCCAACCCTTATAATCAGTTATCTTCAGATTGAAGAGCAGACGGTAACGCTGACCGGAAGTCAGGAAACGGGAGTGATCCTCATACGACTCAAAGGCAGAATTGTAAGAACGAAAACACTCATTACGCCGATCGTCATCCTGATAAAGCGTTTTACCAGACCAACCGTGACACTTAATGCCAAAATGGTTGTTGGCCTTACGAGCCAACGTGCTCTCTCCTGCTCCACTCTCCAGAAGTCCCTGTGCCAACGTGATGCTGGCAGGAACCTTCCATTTCAGCATCTGCTCAATAGCGCAGTCCTTGTATTGGTCTATATATTTCTGATAGCGGGCATTCCAAGTTGACTGAGCCTGTACACTAACTGCAACAGCAATCAGCAGCGAATATATAAGAGCTGTTTTCAGATGGTTCATTATTTCAATAATGGTGATTAGTCAATAAAACGACGGGTAAGGTTTTCGTAGTTCTCAACCCTTCTGTCACGCAGGAAAGGCCACCAACGACGCACCTGCTCTGAGCGTTTCATGTCAATATCAACGATGATGCTTTCCTCTTCGTCTGTCGAGGCTTCATAATAAATCTCACCTTGAGGACCGCAGACAAACGATGTGCCCCAGAAAGGAACGCCATCCTCATCACCCACGCGGTTGACAGCCACTACAGGCAAGCCGTTGGCAACAGCATGGCCACGCATCACCGTCTGCCAAGCCATGCGCTGACGCTGCTGTTCTTCACTCGTGTCATTGGGATCATAACCAATGGCAGTAGGATAAATCAGTATCTCAGCACCTGCCAAGGCCATCAGACGGGCTGCCTCTGGATACCATTGATCCCAGCAAACCAGTACACCTAATCTGCCTAACGAAGTATCAATAGGCTTGAAGCCCAGATCGCCAGGTGTGAAATAGAACTTCTCATAGTAACCTGGATCATCGGGAATGTGCATCTTCCTGTATTTCCCAGCTATTGTACCGTCTTTCTCGAATACCACAGCGGTATTGTGATAAAGGCCTGCCGCACGACGTTCGAAAAGCGATGTCACCAATACGATGCCACACTCCTTTGCCACGTGTCCATAGATATCAGTCGAGGGACCAGGAATCGGTTCGGCCAAGTCAAACAGGTTCACATCTTCCGTCTGACAGAAATAGAGCGAGTTGTGCAACTCCTGTAGCACCACGAGTTCCGCACCACGTTTTGCCAAATCACGGATACCATCACATAGTCTCTTAATGTTATTAACAACATCAGCCGTATTGTGTTGTTGGAGAAATCCTATCTTCATATTCTATCTTTTTACTCTATTACCTTTAATAGTATTGCATCGTACAGCAATGAAGGGAACCGTGCTGCTTGATGACAGCACAACAATCTATACCAACGATTTCACGGTCGGGGTATGCCTCGCCAATCATCTGCATCGCCTCAGCATCGAGGTCTGGCTGACGATACGTAGGCACCAATACCGCATCATTGATTACCAGATAGTTGGCATAAGTGGCAGGCAGTCGGTAGTCATCATCGTAAATAGGTCTTGGCAACGGAAGTTTTAGTAGCCGGTAGGGCTTTCCATCGAGCGTTCTCAACGCCTTCAGTTCCTCTTCCATCAAATCCAAGTCTGGATGATCGCTATCCCCTCCTGTATATATTATGGTGTCATCAGGACAGATACGCACCAAAGTATCGATATGTCCATCGGTATCATCACCAATGAGTGAGCCATGATTCAGCCATACGATACGCTCTGCGCCAAGATATTCTTTCAGACGTACCTCAATATCTGCCTGCGTGAGGGGCTGGTTACGATGGGGCGCCATCAGACAACAAGTTGTGGTAAAGACCGTTCCCTTGCCGTCGCTCTCGATAGAGCCTCCCTCAAGCACGAAATTCAAATGGTCCTCGTAAACACCCTTCACGATTCCCTTATCATGCAAATGACGGTTTATCTGGTTATCAAGTTCAGCCTCGAACTTCTCGCCCCAGCCGTTGAAGCGGAAGTCCAAAAGGACGTTCGTTCCGTTTTCCTCAACCGTGATAAAGCCATGATCGCGTGCCCAAGTGTCATTATGTGGAATGTCGTCAACCACGATAAGGGACTCACGCTTACGAATTTCTTGTGCCATCTGCTCATAGACGGCAGTAATCTCAGGTAGTATCGGAGCCCAATCGGTGTGTTCGTGCGGCCAGGTGAGTTGTACGGCACTCTGCCTCTCCCACTCTGCCTGCATTCGTCTCTTCATTATATTCATGGGTGCAAAGGTAAAAAATAATTGTGAATTATGAATTATGAATTATGAATTATTTTCGACCTGTACAGTTGAAATATTTCCCGTAAGAGCTGCTGCCCTTGATATTGTTCTTAATCAATTTGATATGTACTGCCACTCTTTTATATCATTTTTTTAAAATCTTACACTTCGTTTCTATCTGTTTTATTATCAGAATGATATATATGATGTAAGATTTTATGTATCTTACACTATCTAACACTGCCTGTTCTTCATGTAAAACAACTTGTTTTACTTCTTAAATCGATATCTTTTAGAGTTGTAAATGGCATACTTTAGAAGGTAAAACAAGTTGTTTTACTATTAGAAGTCATATTCCTTCAACTCTAAAGACTGCTCCTTTGCTGTTACGTTTGCGCTCATATCCCATATAAACCAGCCTCTTTGTGTCGGTTGATCCGTATTCTAAACAATCATGCCTAAAGGACAGAGTAGTTACCTTGTTTATGTCTTAGAAATCGGAAAATTGCAAATTAATTTGCATTTTCGCTCACTTAATCGTACCTTTGCAAACAGAAAAGGAAAACAGTATGCTTGAACTCAACGACGTTTTGGTAGAAGGAGCCGAGAAAACGGTATCGATGATGGCACAAGAGCGCCAAGTGACCTGCCTAACTGGTGGAAGTAGCAAGATACGCTCGCAACTATTGCTGGCCATGATGGGGTTAGCCACAGTAAAGAGTGGCTATATCAGCATCGACGGCGAACCGCTCGAAACGTCCAATGCCAAGAACTTTCGCAGACTGATGTCCTATGCGCCCAGTCAGCTTGAGGCTGATGGTGAGATTATGGTCTATAAACCGCCCACCGTTCAAGATGTGTTCAGTTGGAAAGATAATCGTGATGCAGCTATCTCCAACGGTTTGTTGGAAGAGGAGATGAAACGCACAATGGCACCAAAGGAAAAAGCTCAGTTGCTTGCTGTAGCAGTATTGCGCAAGCGGCCCATTCTACTAGTTGACCAACCTCATGCACTCTCTGCTAATTACCTTCGTCTTCTGGCAACAGACAGTCAGCTGGTCATTGTGAGTAGCGACGACCCATCTATTCTGAGTGCAAGCGATAATATTGTAGAAATATAAAAAGTGAACCCATGATTAAATCAGACATATCCATTTGGGGGGCTGCCCTTATCATTATCCTATTGTTCTTGTCAGTAGCTGTCTATGCCCTCATCGACCGCCGTGAAATGTTGCGAACGATGAAAGTATTCGGTTTGTTGACTGGTCAGACGGCATTTGTTGCCTTTGGCATGTGGATAGCTTATCGGCAGGATTCGTGGTGGATTCTTCTCTTATGGCTGTTGCTCATCACAGGATTATCAATGGCTTGGTGTCTCTATGAGTTGCGTTCACAATGGCGTCAACAGTTATTACCCGTCATAGCGTCAATGGCAGCAGGTCTTCTCGTGGGCTTTGGAAGCATGATGCTCTGCGTACCCAGCCACTATTACATTCCCGTTCTTGGAGTCATCTCTGCCTTCTTGGCGCTTTCGGTTGTCCAGACGTTGCAAACCTATCAACGTTGTCTTTTTCATACCGCTGCCCATCGTCAGTATATGCAAGCCAATGGTGCCACATTATTAGAGTCGCTGATGCCCAGCATTCGCCGTGCGCTGCGTGCTGCCGTACAGCCTCAGTTACGAATAATGGCACAACCCCTGTTGGTAGTCGTGCCATTACTCTTTGGTGGTATGTTGTTGGGCGGAGCTTCACCCGTTGTATCTTTTGTTACTATACTGCTACTGATATCAGCCACCTTTACGGCATCTGTCGTAGCAGCCATCGTTGCCCTTTACTGCTTTAAGAGGTAAGCCTTAAAGTCGGCAAATTCCTTTGTCATCGGAACGCTCTGCTTCTGACCCTTCATGAAAGCAGCCAGACGTTCTGGAATAGCCACGTCGATACCAAGGATATCGTCAACCTTCTCCTTGAACTTGGCGGGATGAGCAGTCTCACAGAACACGCCTACCTCACCTGGCTTCAAACTCTCCACGAGTGCCTGATAGCCGCAAGCACCGTGAGGATCAAGGATATAACCCGTCTCCTTATAGCACTGGCGCATCGTTTCCTTAATCTGCTCATCGCTATAGGTAGCGCCGCTAATCAGGCTTGTAATACGCTTATGAGTCTCTTCTGGTGTGAGTTTGCCGTTCTCGCTATAGAGGTTGATGATACGAGCGAAGTTCGAGGGGTCGCCCACATCCATAGCATTTGCCAGCGTCTGCTTCGAGGGCTTTGGATTGTATTGTCCCGTCTGCAGGTAGTTGTAGAAGATATCGTTGGCATTGTTAGCGGCAATGAAGCGCTTCACGGGCATTCCCATCTGATGTCCAAACAGGGCAGCACAGATATTGCCGAAGTTACCAGAAGGCACGCAGATTACGATATCCTCAGGTTTCTGACCTTGTGCAATGATTTGAGCCACCGCATTAAAATAATAGAATGCCTGAGGCAGGAAACGAGCCACGTTGATAGAGTTGGCCGAGGTGAGCATCATGTGCTCATTGAGTTCTGCATCCATGAAAGCACTCTTTACCAATGCCTGACAGTCATCAAAGACACCGTCCACCTCGATAGCCGTGATATTCTTGCCCAGCGTAGTGAACTGACACTCCTGTATGGGACTCACCTTTCCTTTGGGATAGAGCACATACACATGAATGCCCTCAACGCCAAGGAAGCCATTAGCCACAGCCGAGCCCGTATCACCTGAAGTAGCCACAAGGACATTGACGGTCTTGTGTGTTGCTGTATCACAGCAACCTACAGACCCCTTACGCAGGAAATACTGCAACAGACGAGCCATGAAGCGCGCACCTACGTCCTTAAAAGCCAGCGTGGGTCCGTGGAAGAGCTCCAAAGAATAAATATTGTCTTTGACCTTTACTACCGGACAGGGGAACTGTAGCGTGTCGTACACCAGATCCTGAAGGGCATCCAGATCAACATCATCGCCAAAGAAAGCACTTGCCACATTAAATGCAATGTCCTGGAACTTCATCTTTGGCATATCCTCGAAGAATGCCTTTGGCAACTGATGAATCATTTCAGGCATATAGAGTCCACGATCTTCGGCCAATCCCTTCACGACAGCCTTCTGCAAATCGGCCTTCGAGGCCTTTCCGTTAGTACTATAGTATAGCATAAGTCTATTGTTTATCTAATTTATCGGCAAAGGTAGCAGTTTTATTTGAGAGATGCAAACTTTTCATACTTTATTTTTAGGGTATGTCATTTGCCACTCGTAAGTATGCCATTTAGCACTCGTAAGTGTGCCATTTAAGAAACTCCCTCTATAATCAGAAGACTATAGAGGGAAATTTCTATGAGAAATCAAGTATAAAACCAGATGCTTTTACCAAATCATAGTGCTATAGCGGCCTTGTCAATCCATTCATAGATGCATGAGCAAACGCCGAAGAGGATGATTCCCACGGTGCAGATGGCAAGGCTCCAGTTAATAGCACTGCCATTCTTGAACGTAGGCAGAGGATTCTCCTCCTTGGTGATATACATGGCCTTCACGATGAGCAAATAGTAGTAGAGGCTCACCACAGTGTTAATCAAAGCAATGAACACCACGAAGTAAGGCCAGAAGGGTGCACTCTCGTGACCACCTACGGCTGCCATGAACACGAAGAACTTAGAGAACATACCTGCAAAGGGAGGAATACCAGCCAGAGAGAAAAGGGCGAGCGTCATAAGGAGCACCAGCTTCGGATTGGTCTGATAGAGTCCGTTGTAAGCATTCATCTGAGTCTTGCCGCCGTTGTTCTCCTCTACCGTGCTGATAACGGTGAACACAGCCATGTTGGCTGCCACGTAAACCAGTACGTAGAAGGTCAGAGCTGTGAGACTGGCAGCACTATTGCCAACCACAGCCAGCATGATGTAACCGGCCTGTGAGATACTTGAGAAGGCCATGAAGCGCTTCAGCTCGTTCTGACGGATAGCCATGAGGTTACCAATGGTGATGGTGAGCATGATGACAATCCAGAGCAGTGGCTCCCAGTATTCAACGAGGTGTCCGAAAACGTGCATCAGGATGATAGCCAGCGTCAGTGTGGCAGCACCCTTAGACACAACGCTCAGATAACCAGTGACAGGTGTAGGAGCACCCTCGTAGGTATCGGCTGTCCACAAGTGGAAAGGCACCAGAGAAATCTTGAAGCCCAAGCCGCTGAAGAAGAACACCAGACCAGCAATGGTGAGTGGTGTCAACTGAATCAGCTCTGCCATATCGTCGAAATACAGGGTTCCCACGGCTCCATAAAGGAACGAGATACCATAGAGCATCACACCGCTTGAGAAGGTGGCGGTGAGGATGTACTTGGCTGCTGCCTCGGCCGACTTCTTCTTGTAGCGGTCGAAAGCTACGAGACAGGCCATAGGCACAGAAGCCATCTCAAGTCCGAGGAAGAACATGAGGAAATGACCGCTTGACATCATCATATACATACCCAACAAGGTAGAGAGTACCAGCACGTAGAACTCACCAGAGATCTGACTGGCATTGTTCTTGAGCCATGACTGAGACATCACCACCACGATGAAAGTACCCAGTGTGAGCACAGTCTTCATCACGTTGACGATAGCAGAAGAAACATACAAACCACCAAAGGCCGATGTGGGCTCTGCCATAAAGCAGGGCACCAGCTGACAAAGCAGCAGGGCTCCGGTGAGCACGCTCAGCACGTAGGTCTTGCGCTCACTCTTATGTAATGCAAAGTCGGCGCAGAAAACTATGATCAAGGCCAACATCAATGTTGCCTCAGGAATCATATTCAGAAATTGTGAATAGTTCATAATCTTTTTCCTCCTATTTTTACATTACACCAATTGACTTAAGAATATTACCAGCGGCAGGTGAAATCATATCGCTGAAGAAGAAAGGAGCGCAACCCAGACCTGCCACGCAGAAGATGAGGCAGCATACAGCCACGCGCTCATCCCATGTTGCATCGGTGAGTTCCAGGAAGTGCTTGTTTTCAACCTCGCCATAGAGGATCTTTCCTACTACACGCAGGATGTAGACTGCTGTTACCACAATCGACGTACAAGCAATGATGGTAGCCACCATGCGGAACGAAGATGAGGGGTCGCCAGCAACCTCGTGAGCACCAAATGAACCTACGAAGATGGTCATCTCAGCAATGAAGCCTGAGAAACCGGGAAGACCTAAGTTAGCCAGACCGGCGATGACATAACCCACAGCCAGGAAAGGCATAATCTTCATCAAACCAGCCAACTCGCGGATGTCACGGGTGTGAGTACGTCCGTAGATCATACCGATGAGGGCAAAGAAGAGGGCCGTCATCAAACCGTGAGAGAGCATCTGCAGGATGGCACCGGTGCAAGCTGTCTGCTGCATCATAAGCAGAGCGAAGAGCACCAAGCCGCAGTGAGATACTGATGAATAGGCGTTGATGTACTTCAGGTCAGTCTGTACGCAAGCACTCAGAGCACCGTAAACCACTGAGATCGTGGTCAGAATCAGGAAGATCCAAGAGAGGTTCTGAGCAGCATCAGGCAGCAGATACATTGCCAGACGGAAACAGCCGTAGCCTCCGAGCTTCATCAACACACCAGCGTGGAGCATAGACACAGCGGTAGGCGCTGATGCGTGACCGTCGGGTGACCATGTATGGAAGGGGAACAGAGCACCCAGCACACCGAAACCGATGAAGATGAAGGGGAAGAAGGCGTTCTGAATCTCCTCGGGAATGTTGTGCATAGCAGCAATCTCGTTGATATTCATGGTGGTGTGACCGCTGAAGTAATAGATACCCAGCACACCAAGAATCAGCAGGGCTGAACCACCCATCAGCATCAGGGTGAGCTTCATAGCTGAATACTCCTTACGACCACTACCCCATACACCAATCAGCAGGTACATAGGAATAAGGGCTACCTCGTAGAACATGAACATGGTGAACATATCGGTGCAGATGAAGAAACCGAACACACCCGTAGAAAGGAGGGTGAACCAAAGGAAATACTCCTTGGTGAGGGGCTTCAGCTGCCAAGAGGCAAACGTACCCGTGAACACGATGATGCTTGACAGCAGCAGCATGACGACAGAGATGCCGTCGACACCCACGCTATAAGCAATATTCAGAGGCTTGAACCAAGGTGTAGAGGCTACGAGCAACATCTCTGCGTCGTTGCCAGCATTACGCTCGGTTACGAAATAGTAGCAAAGCCATATTGAGAGGGCCAGCAAGCAAGAAGAACCTGCCACCATCACGCCACGCACCTGGTTGAGGTTGCGAGCTATCCACAATCCCAGAAGCATCAGGGCGGGAATTAAAACGAATAAACTTAATATATTCATTGTCGTTATTACGTTATATCGTTATTACGTTATTACAAAGCCAGCAACACGAGTGTTAGCGCTACGGTGCCAGTAAGGAACCATAAGGCATACTTGCGAACATCGCCACTCTGCCAAGCACGCAGGCTCTCGCCGCCCTCGTTGGCACCCCAAGCCATGAAGTTGAATGTGCCGTCAACAACGTGGCGGTCGAACCAGGCAATAGGAGTAGAAACGCAGCGGAAGATGATGCGGTGAGTGATGTACTGCCAAATCTCGTCCTGATAGAAACGCTTGTAAGCTGCGCGATGCAGCTTGGGGAACGTCTTATACAGGCGATCAGCAATAGGCTGACTCTCACCTTTATAAATATAGGTGGCCAGACAGATGCTCAGAATGGCAATCACCGTAGAGGTTGCAGCAATCTGCGTGTTGAAGTGGATGGTGTAGTCGGTACCAGCAGCTGATACAAATGAACCAAATGAACCACCCCACCCTGCGAAGCCTGCAATGGTAGAGTAAACACCTACACCAACGGTAATGACACAAAGCACAATCAGAGGAATAGTCATCGTCAGAGGTGCCTCGTGTGGCGTATGGTGCTCGTGAGCCTCTTTGTTCTCAGTACCCCAGAAGATACCGTAGTACAGACGGAACATATAGAAGGCGGTCATAGCAGCGATACCAGTCATGATCCAACCTACCACAGGACTGTATTCCATGCAGGCGGTGATAATCTCATCCTTTGAGCTGAAGCCAGAGAAGAAAGGAATACCAGCGATAGCCAGACATGAAATCAGGAAGGTGATGTGGGTCACAGGCATATACTTGCGCAGACCTCCCATCAAAGCCATCTCGTTGCTGTGGACAGCGTGGATGATACAACCGGCACCCAGGAACAGGCAAGCCTTGAACATAGCGTGGGTGAAGAGGTGGAACATACCAGCCATATAACCCAGCTGAGCGTGGTTATCGAGGATAGCACCATGATGTCCGGGCAGTGAAACGCCGAGAGCCACCATCATAAAGGCAATCTGAGAGATGGTTGAGAAGGCGAGCACACGCTTGATGTCGCTCTGGGCGCAAGCCACAGCAGCAGCATAGAAAGCGGTGATAACACCCACCCAAACGATGATGCTCATAGCCTCGGGCGCATACTGAATCCAGAGAGGGAACATACGTGCAATCTGGAACACACCGGCTACCACCATCGTAGCAGCGTGAATCAATGCAGATACAGGTGTAGGACCTTCCATTGCGTCGGGCAGCCAAATATGCAAGGGGAACATGGCACTCTTACCAGCACCACCAATGAACATCAGCGTCAGAGCTGTAGGCAGGATGAATCCACCTGCGGCAACAGCCTTTGCCATGTTACCCTCAATGAAAGGTGTAGTGCCCTGGCCCATCACGATATCGCCAGCAAACGAGAAGCTGAACGAATCGGTGAAGTAACCGAAGGTCAGAATACCAATCAGGAAGAACATATCAGCAAAGCGGGTTACGATGAAGGCCTTCTTAGATGCTGCGATAGCAGGCTTCAAAGGATAGTAGAAACCAATGAGCAGGTAAGAAGAAACACCCACCAACTCCCAGAACATATACATCTGGAAGATGTTGGTAGCAAGTACCAGACCTAACATAGACATAGTGAAGAGGCTCAGGAAAGCGTAGTAGCGCTGGAAGCCCTTTTCGCCGTGCATATAGCCGAATGAGTAGATATGAACCATCAACGACACCGTGGAGATGACGATGAGCATCATCACTGAGATAGGATCCAGCAGGATACCCATGTCGAAGTGCAGATTACCCAGAGGCAACCAGGTGAAGTTGAAGGGCACGATAGTCTGGAAAACACCCTCTGCAGTACGGTCAGCCGTGAAATAAGTGAAGGCTGTCCAATAAGACAGGATGGTGACCAGCGACAGCGAACAAGTACCGATGAGTCCGGCAGTCTTGTGCTGCATCTTCATGCCTGCCAGTCCTAACACGAGGAAGGACAGCAGCGGCAGAAGGAGAATCAAATAAGATAATTCGTAGATCATAGCGGTTTATCCTTTCATGTTAGAAATAGCGTCTACACTGTCACTCTTGAAGTTACGGTAGACATTAATAATAATAGCGATAGCTACAGCACTCTCAGCCGCACTCACACCGATAGAGAAGAGGGTCATGAAGAAGCCCTCAAGCTCACCGGGGAAGAGCAGACGGTTGAACGCTGCGAAGTTGATATCAACGGCATTCAGTACCAGCTCAATAGAGATGAGCATAGCAATCAGGTTGCGACGTGTGACGAAACCATAGACGCCGATGAAGAACAAGAGTGCTGAAAGCACGAAATAACATTCTACAGGTACCATAGTTTAATCCTCCTTTTTACGTGAAACAACCAAACCGCCGATGATACATGCCAGCAGGAATACTGAGATGAACTCGAACGGCAATACATACTGATACTTGTCGCTGCCAAGCAGGGCGGTACCAATCTGATCCATAGGAAGCTCGTCGGTGGTAGCAGCGCTGATGAAGCTGTTCTTCAGGAACACCACAGTAACCGTAGCCAGACCTACAACAGAAAGGAGCAAGCCCTGAAGGATGCGTGAGCACTTGATATGCTCAACCATTCCTTGAAGAGTCTGCTTGCTAACCAACTGAATGGCAAACACATAAATCATCGTTACACCACCAGCGTAGACAGCAATCTGTGCAGCGCCCAGGTAGGTGTAGTCGAGCAGGAAGTAAAGACCTGCTACGCCAAAGAGGACAAACAGCATATATGTTGCGGCCCTCATGATTCTCTTCGTCGTCACACACAACAGGGCAGAACCCAGGATGACGACAGCGAGAATAGAAAATACTACTATACTAGCCATAGTGCGGTTTACTTCTTTTTAGTGTTAAACTTACCGACCTGCCACTCGGCACCACCTTCAAGGATGTTGGGCAGCGAACCACCTTCGTAAACCTCCTTGTCGAGGTGGAGCACCAGACTCTCGCGAGAGAATGTGGCGTTCTCGAAGTCGTTGGTAAACTCAATAGCGTCGAAGTTGCAGGCGTTCGTACAGAGCTGGCAGAACATGCAGTCGCCCAGGTCGTACTGATAATCGTCGAGCACCTTCTTCTTCTTGCCTGTCTCAGGATCTTCCTGCATGTGGGCGGTAATCTTGATGGTACCATTGGGGCAGGCCTTTTCGCAGAGCGTACAAGCGGTGCACTTATAGGCACCGTCCTCATTACGTTTGAAGACCAGACGACCACGATGACGCTTAGCCACGTGGAGCGTGGTCTTACGGTTCTCAGGGTACTGCTCAGTACACTTGTTGGTCCAGTAGTCCTTGCAGTATTCCTTCAAGGTCACTTTCATACCGGTGGCCAACGTCTTGATGCCGTGCCCTATTTCTCCGAAATATGATTTGTTATCTTCCATTTTGCTATACCTTATTTAATATATAAGCCAAAGGCCACGATGACAGTCATCAGCACCAGGTTGATGAGAGCCAGCGGCATCAGATACTTCCACTCCAACTTCAGGATCTGGTCGATACGCAGACGGGGGAAGGTCCACTTAATCCACATCAGCAACCATACCAGCAGGAAGGCCTTACCCATGAACCATACGATACCAGGGATATACTGCATCACAGCATCGAAGGCCTCGACACCAATCTGAATAGGTGCCCATCCACCCAGGAATACTGTAGCAGCAATACCTGCAATGATAAAGAGGTTGAGGAACTCAGCCAGGTAGAAGAAGCCGAAGCCCATACCAGAATACTCGGTGTGGTGACCGGCAGTCAACTCACTCTCAGCCTCGGCCATATCAAACGGGCCGCGGTTGGCCTCTGCATTACCTGCAATGAGGAAAATCAGGAAGGCAATGAGTGCGGGTACATGACCCTGTACGATGAGCCATCCCCAAGGACCAGCCTGTGACTCTACGATACCGCTTACCTGCATGGTACCCGTCAGAATAACGGCGGTAATCAAGCAGAGGCAGAGTGACATCTCGTAAGAGATCATCTGTACAGCAGCACGCATAGCTGATACCACAGAGTACTTGTTGTTAGAACTCCAACCAGCCAGGAAGATTCCTACCACGCCAATAGAAGAGATGGCGGTGAGCAGGAAGATGCCTACGTTGAAGTCGAGGATGTGGGCACCACGGTTCCAAGGCAGGAACGAGAAAGCACCTACAGAGCCGATGATAACGAGGAAAGGAGCTACGATGTAGAGCAGCTTATCGGCCTTGTCAACGAAGAAGATCTCCTTGATAAGCATCTTCAGCACATCGGCAAAGACCTGCAGCAAGCCCCAGAAACCTACACGCTCCGGACCGATACGGCACTGGAAGTAGGCGCAGACCTTACGCTCCATGAAAATCAGAATCATAGCAATGACAGAATAAGCGCCCAAGATGACGGAGCCAACCAGCACGCACTCTATCAGAATTGCCAGGAAGTCGCCCAGACCCAGCGTCTGCGTAAGCAGTTCGTGGAACCAGGTGGTTACTTGTGAAAAATCAAATATATGTTCCATAGTTTGTCTTATCTGTCGATGTCAGGTATAACAATATCAATTGCAGCGCCAGTAGTCACCAAGTCGGCAATCTTCTGTCCGCGCAGCATCGGGTCGAGTGCACCAACGAGTGAGAGACCCATAGGACGCATCTTCATACGATAAGGACTCTTGTCGCCCTTAGAGTCGAGGTAAACGCCAAACTCACCTGCAGCACCCTCTACAGAGAAGTACCACTGTCCCTCGGGCACCTTGATGATAGGCTTCTGCTTCACGTAGAAGTCGCCCTCAGGAATATTATCGATGAGCTGCTCAATGATGTTCAAGCTCTGGTACATCTCGTTGATGTGAACGAGGTAACGGCCCATAGAGTCGCAGCTGTCGAAGGTAATCTGCTCGAAGTTCACCTTATCATACATATCGTATGGGTGGTTCTTACGAACGTCGTTCTTCCAACCAGAAGCACGTCCGGCAGGACCTGTCACGCCATAGTTGATACAGTCGGCAAGCGACATAGGACCAACATTCTCCAGACGGTTGTGGGCGATAATGTTATCACCAAACACATCCATGTACTCCTTAATCATAGGACGCAGATACTTCACCAAGTCCTTACAGTTCTTCACGAAGTTAGGATCGATATCGTCCTGCAATCCACCGATGCGGTAGTAGTTCTGAATCAGACGGCCACCAGTAGTCTCCTCCATCACGTTGAGCACATGCTCACGGTCGCGCATACCATAGAGGAATGCGGTGAGGGCACCCAAGTCCTGAGCGCAGCATGATGTGAACAGCAAGTGGCTGTCCAGACGCTGAAGCTCGTCCATAATGGTGCGGATATACTTGATGCGGTCGGTCAGTTCAACCTCCATTGCCTCCTCGATAACGCCTACCAGCGCATGACGCTGCTGCATAGCGCAGAGGTAGTTCAGACGGTCGGTCAGAGCCAGCGTCTGAGGATAGGTCATCGACTCCCACATCTTCTCGATACCGCGGTGGATATAGCCCAGATGCGGATAGACGCGTTTCACCGTCTCACCGTTCAGTACCGTCTGCAAGCGGAGCACACCGTGAGTAGAGGGGTGCTGAGGACCGATGTTGATTACATAGTCGTCAGAAGTAAAGAGCTTATTCTGCTTCGTCTGCAGGTCACCGTTCTTGTCGATGTAGTACTCCAGACCGTAGTCGGGCTCAATGTCATCATCGAGTGTGTACTCGTCGGTAGCCTGGAAATCCTTGCGCAGGGGGAATCCCTTGAAGTCGTTGCGCAGGAAGAGGCGACGCATATCGGGGTGACCCAGGAACACGATACCCAGGAAATCGAATACCTCGCGCTCCAGCAGGTCGGCACCCTTCCAGATGTTGACTACTGAGGGAACGTAGGCCGTCAACTGACCGTCAGTATCGCCGGTGCCGTTAGAGGCCATACCGTCGCCAATCACCTTGGTGCGGGCAATCAGCTTCACGCTGCAACGCTCGTGGTTCTCAGTATTCTCGAGGATATACACGCAGCCGAGTCCCTCTTCGCCGAAGTCCTCACCTACGATAGTAACAAGGAAGTCGAAGTGCTTCTTGTCTTTCAAGTTCTGCATCTCCTGTGCGAACTTGTCAAAATCAAATACAAGATGATTCAGTTTCATTTCGATTCCTCCTGTTCTTTTTTAAGGGTTTCTGTAAACTCTGCAGGCACCTCGGTCACTACGATGGGCTTTTTACCGCCACGTCCGTAGGTCAGCTCCTCGTTAGATACGCCCAGAACGGCCTCTTCCTTGGTCTGCTTGTGGTTAGCACCGCCGAAGAACTTCTCGATCTTCACCTTGCGCTGCAACTGCATCATACCGTAGAGGATAGCCTCTGGACGGGGAGGACAGCCAGGGATGAACACATCCACGGGCACAATCTCCTCGATACCTTTTACTACATGATAACTCTGCTTGAAGGGACCACCGCTGATAGCGCAACCACCTACAGCCACCACGTATTTAGGCTCAGCCATCTCGTCGTACAGACGCTTCAGGGCAGGAGCCATCTTATGGGTGATGGTGCCGGCACACATAATCAGGTCGGCCTGACGGGGAGAGTTACGCGTTACTTCGAAGCCGAAGCGCGAGAAGTCGTAGCGCGAGCAACCGCAAGCCATGAACTCAATACCACAGCAGCTGGTAGCAAACGTGAGCGACCAGAGCGAGTTGCTGCGTCCCCAGTTGATGAGCGAGTCAAGATTACCCGTCACCACGTTGACACCGCCCTCATGGAGCTCGTCAACAATCTTTTCCAACGACTCGTTGTCCTTGAACTCGTCGTAAGGTAAAGCCTTGATTTTCGGTTTTCTTACTTCCATTCCAACGCTCCTTTCCGCCAAGCATAAGCCAGACCAAATACTAATACTAACAAGAAGAACCCGATTGACAGCAGAGCCATCGCTCCAAAGTCCTTCACTACTACAGCCCATGGATACAGAAACACTGTTTCTACATCAAACATGAGAAAGAGGATGGCAAACAAATAATAGCCTACATTGATGGGGATCCATGAGGAACCGTGTGTGGGGATACCGCATTCAAACGGTTCACCCTTGACCTTGTTATAAGATCGCGGTCCTAATAGTTTTGCCATCACATAAGCTGATGCCACCAGTGTAATAGCCGTCACCAAGACGGTAATTAACATTGTGAAATTCATAAAACTATTTAATGTTATAACAATATTGTTTTGCTTTTCGGCTACAAAGGTACAAAAAAAAGTGAAGAGTAAAGAGTGAAAAGTGAAAAAAAAAACTATACATCACGTTTTTTTCTTCCATCAACCTGTAAGTATGCCATTTTGCACTCGTAAGTATGCCATTTTGCACTCGTAAGTATGCCATTTTGCACTCGTAAGTATGCCATTTAGCACTCGTAAGTGTGCCACTTTTAAATTCGCAATCGTGCGTGCGATATTGAACTTGTGTGATTCATGAAATAAAAAAGACACTAATTGTGGAAAATTCATTTTTTTTTCGTACCTTTGCACTCGAGAAATAAACTAACAAAAACTATAAACATACAAATGAAACGATTACTTCTTTCTTTGACTGTCCTCATACTTATGTGTGGAGGCATTTCGGCACAACGTACCACAGACAAACTTGACCGCGGATTGGTGGCCATGAAAGTGGGCAACAGCGTTTTCGTGAACTGGAGGATACTGGCTGACGAATACTACGATGTGACTTACAACGTGTATCGCGACGGGCAGCCTGTGGCTCAGAACCTGGGCGTGAGCAACTTTACCGACCCTCAGGGTACGCTGACCAGCACCTATAGCGTAGCTGCTGTGGTGAATGGACAAGAGAAGGAACAGTGTACGGCGATGAAGCCCTGGAATTCAAGCTACAAGGAGATCAAGTTGAAGCACGAGGGCATCAAAAGCACACTGATACCCAATGATGCCTGTTGCGCTGACGTAGACGGTGACGGTGAGCTGGAAATCCTTATGAAGTTCGACAACCAGGAGGAGATAGCGAACGGCTTCCCCAAGGAAGGCAACAACGGTGAATACACTATCTTCGAGTGCCTGAAGCAGGATGGCACCCGCCTTTGGTGGGTGAACTGCGGCCCTAACATGGGTGACTTCCAGAACAACGAGCAGAATATCGTGGGTTACGACTGGGACGGCGACGGCTGTGCCGAGGTGGTGATGCGTCTGGAAGAAGGTTCTGTCATCCACATGGCCGACGGCACAACTTACACTCTCGGTGCAGACGGTAAGAACGGCACCTCGTGGACAAACTACCGTTCGCCAAAAGTAGGCGGCGTAGAGTGGTTTACCTGCTACGGCAAGGAGTTCCTCGTTTACTGCAATGGCATGACTGGTGTACCTTATCAAGTTATGACTTACCCGCTGGCGCGCCTGGAGTCCGACGAATCTGACCTTAACAAAGCCTGGGGCGACGGTTACGGACACCGTTGCAGCAAGTTCTTCTTTGGTGCGCCCTATCTGGACGGACGCAAACCCAGCCTCTTCTTGGCCCGAGGAATCTATACACGTCATAAGATGGTGGCCTACGACATAGACCCCACTACCCACAAGCTTCAGCAGCGCTGGAAATGGTACAACAACACCAACGGACCGTGGAAGGGGCAAGGCTATCACAACTACGCCATTGCCGACGTGGACATGGACGGACGCGATGAGATTGTCTTTGGCTCGATGGTTATCGACGACAACGGTAAGGGACTCTCCACTACAGGCTACGGCCACGGTGACGCTGAGCAGGTGGGCGACCTAAACCCCTACCGTCACGGACTGGAAGTCTTTGCCTGCATGGAGGACAATCCAGGCACCAACTTCCGCGATGCTACCACCTCTAAGGTGCTCTTCCGCTATACGGCAGGCAGGGATGTAGGTCGATGCATGGCCGGCAACTTCTCGAACACATACCCGGGCGGCATCGGCACACCCACAGGCGGCAGGCCGATAAGCACGGTGACCGCCGCCATCAACAACAACCTCGTGGAGGACGGTATCAACCAGAACTTCCGCATATACTGGGACGGAGACCTCTGTGAGGAAACCTTCAACTATGTAAACGGCAAGAACACCGAGGGATGCATTGCCAAGTACGGATCATGGAGCCCCATCTACACTTGCGCTGGTTCGATGACCAACAACGACACCAAGGGTACCCCCTGCTATCAGGGCGACATCATGGGCGACTGGCGCGAGGAAATTATCATGCGCACCTCTGCCAACAACATCCGTATCTACTCCACACCCACGCCCACCAAGTGGCGCATACCCTCACTATGGTATGACCATCAGTATCGCAACGCTATGGTATGGCAGATGTGCGGCTATAACCAACCACCGCGTCCCAGCTACTTCATAGGCGAGATAGAAGGCATCACTATAGCCCCTCCCCCACTCACTATGACCGGACGCACAGAGGTGACTTCAGGTGGAACCGTCAACAGCAGCATGAACGGACAACACGTCATCGTGTGCGAGACAAAGAACTCGGACATCACCATTGAGCCAGGCGCACAACCCAGAGTGCTCACCTTCAACGTGCCTACATGGGTACAGGGAACTGCAGCAAGTGAGGCTACCACCCAGAACACGAAGATTAACTACGTCACATACACCTGCACCGTCTGCGGATCTGGACTTAGCGGCAATGCCACACTGGTGAAGCAGGGCGACGGCATACTGACACTTCCCAAGACCGACTTTACCCATACAGGAGCAACCAACATCTGGGGCGGCACGCTGAACTTCGATGGAAGCATGAAGAAGTCGCCATTATGGCTCAACCGTCACACGACGTTGAACTCCGACGGTGGACAGTTTATGAGCATAAGGGCCGACTATGGTTCTACGATACGACCCGGAGGAGCCAACCATCAGGGTACCATTAATGCCGACACGCTATCGCTGGGCTTTGGTTCACGACTCTCAATTGACCTCTACACCGACAACCTACAGGCCGACATTATCAAGACCAAAGTACTGAAAATAGAAGCCAAGACTACTGAGGTATGGAAGAACTACGGCCCAGAATACCTGATGCCCGTTGTAGAACTGAATCCACACCTGGCTACTGGCACCACATTGCTACCTGCCGGCAAGTATGTTATCGCAGAGGTAGGAGAAATAGACGGCGCCCCTGCTAACTTCATCATCGAGGGACTGAACACACAGAAGCGAAACATTATCTTCGAGGATGGAAAGCTCATCGTAGAAATTATAGGTATGCGCGACCCCGCAGCCATCACATGGAGCGGAAGCCAGAATGCCAACTGGGACGTGTTTGAAACTGCCAACTTCATCGTAGGCAGCGATGCAGAGGTAACCACCTTCGTATCAGGCGACGAGGTGAACTTCACCGACGATGCCACTGTGAAGAGCATCAACATCGCAGCCGACGTATATCCTGCTAAGGTTATCGTCAATAGCACTCAGGCCTACACCATCGACGGTAAGGCCATTGCCGGTAATGCAGAGTTAAACAAACTGAACACAGGCACGCTGACCATGAACGGCGAAAACAGTTATACTGGCGGCAACCACCTCAAGGGAGGCATCACCAAAGTCAAGAAGCTGTCAAATCAGTATTCTGCTACAGGAAACCTTGGAGGCATCACATCGCTGGCCACACTCTTCACCATTGAAGACGGAGCCACGCTGATGACAACAGAAGCCGTAGAACAGGGCTCACCTATGCAGATGGTAGGAGAAGCTGGCGGCATCATCAACAACGCAGCCGATTTCACCGTAAGCAAAGTCATCAGCGGCACAAAACTGACAAAGAAAGGATCGGGATGGATGAAACTCAACGTCAGCAACCCCAGCCTCGGCACCTTGGTGATTGCAGCAGGTACCGTGCAGTGCATGAACGCCAACACACCCGCCAAAATCGTGGAATTCCAGGGAGGACGTCTTGATGAGAATACCAGTACCGGCTATACCATCAACATTCCCAAAGGAAAGACAGGAACATGGAACACAGTAAACGATGCCACTTATACCAACACCATCACAGGTGAGGGTACGCTCACGGTTTCTTGCCCAGTACGTAAAGGTGGGTCAAGCCCCAACTATTGGTACGCCACCCGCACACACATGGCACTGAAGCTGAACAGTTTTGCAGGCACGCTGACCGTGACCAGTAACGGCGATCCCGGTGGACGATTCACCCTGGATACCAGCAACGGAATGCCAAACGGTACACTCAACGTCCCCAGCGGCGTTGTAGTACTCAATACCGCAAAGACCTTCCGCGTCGGCAAACTAAGTGGAAGTGGCGAACTTGGCGGTATCAGCGACTTTGGAAACGGTACGAGCGGTGCCAATACATGGCAAGTAGGAAACGATGCCAACTGGAGCTGTGCCGTGAAAATCACCGCAAACTCCAACTTGGTGAAGTTAGGAACAGGCAAGATAACCTGGAACGCTGCCAATACCAATACAGGCACCACCACAGTGAAGGAAGGTGAGCTTTGCATCAGTGCGACAACAAAACTGGGAACAGGCCGACTGACTGTCAACGAGGGAGCCATACTTTCTGGTAACAATAATAAGACCAAAGCTCTGGAAAACAACGCATTCGTCATCGATGGTACTATCCGTCCAGGCACCTTCGAAGGTTCCATCACTGGCACCATCTACTTCGGAGGGAAGAACGTAACCGTCAACGAAACGGGTGTGCTTTCGATTAGCGCCAACAAATGTATGACCACGTCTTCAAACGGCTGTACAGGCATCTCAAACATAGGCAGCCTGACGCTCAACGGCACCATACGTATCATCCCCACTTCCATCAACTCACTGCAAGAGGGCGACAGCATTCGCCTGTGGACAGATGTGACCACAGTGAGCGGCACACCGAAAGTAGAGGGTACCAACGGCATTGAGTGGGATGACAGCCGACTGATAAGCGAGGGTCTGCTCTTCGTCAAGAAAATACAAGCGGGCATCGCCTCGCCCTTCATCCCCCAACACTCGACAGCCAACATCTACGACATCCACGGACGTATGGTAAGACGCGGAGCCACATCAACCGAAGGCCTGAAGCCTGGCATCTACGTTATCGAAGGTCGCAAGTGTATGGTGAAATGAATGTAAGCGTATCCGCTTTTACATACAAGATGTAAAAGCGGATACGCTTACTGCTCATTTTTCTATGTAAAACAACTTGTTTTACTTCCTAAAGAGGCATCTTCTTGGGTCGTAAACGGTATCTTTCTGAAGGTAAAACAAGTTGTTTTACTGTTGGATGTCATATTCCTTCAACTCTAAAGACTGCTCCTTTGGTGTTTCGTTTGCGCTCAAATCCCATTTCAACCAGCCTCTTTCCGAGTTCAACGTCCGTTCCTTTCTTGATCGTAAAGGTAGGAAACATCTTTTCCAGTCGTTTCATAATTTGCTTGTTACAGCTGTTTGCATGGGAGCGCGGTCGTCCTCGCCCGCAATGGTGGCGGGCGAGGACGACCGCGCACGATACTGCCGAATACCGCCAGCACTCATGCCCCAAATGGGTATAAGCTGGCAGCCTTCGTTTTATCGTGCTAATAAGCGATTAACTTGTGGAATTTTGATGTTGTACCGATAAACTGTTGGCTCTCTTCCAATAATTTTAAATTCTGCTGCCGTCGTTGAAGGTCAGGTGCAGCCGGTAGCCGTCAAGCGTGCGGGCGGCTGTGACCCATTTTAATCCGTAGAAGTGGCAAATCTCTGGCATAATGTTTCTTTTATATCGTTTACGTCGACAAAGATACGAAATATTCCTCAGATTAATTCCATTCCCCCGAAAAATTAATAAATCGTCACAAAAAAGGGTCTGGCCGCACAGCTCCGAGTCGTAATCATTACATTCTTGCCTTCTGCTTCTCTCCGGCACCAGAGCCACGATATTTTGAGCGGGCCTCGTTGAACTTCCAGGTAAGGTCAAGCACAAAGGTGCGACGGGCAGGATTGTGCGTAGTCAGTTCTCGATAACCGAAGACGATGGCATCGGTCTTGTTTGTATGGAAGATATCACTGCAACGCAAGTCGAAAGTGAGTGTACCCTTACGCTTCAAGTTGAAATCACGCTGCAGTCCTACGTTGGTGAAAAGGCGAGTGCTGGTCATGCGGAAGTTGTTGTAATCGCCCTTCGAGTACCACTGGAGTGAGGCGTTGAGCCGGAAACCGTGTGGCAATTCGATGTCGTTCTGCCAACCAAGAATAAACCAAGGATGGTTCAACGTGATGGTGGAGCCATCGGCCGTAGGCGATTTGACCGAAGGTCGAGCCACCTCACGCTCGGGAGAACTGATGCGAGCATCGTTCTCCCCTCGCACACTCGGTGCCTTGAAATCCTGCAACTGAGTGATGATAGTCCACATAGGATGCCAGCAGCCGATGGTAGGCCGTGCTGATAACTGGATGCTGAACTTGTTGTAATCCTCCCAGCTGTTGATGGGACGCACAAGGCTGACAAGGGGATCTTCTGAACCAGGGAAAGGCTCTGTCGACATAGTGAGGGCATCCTTCACGCGGCCATAGTTCAGCATCAGGTTCGCCCATTTATAGGCAGCATTGAGCACCAGGCTATGGATATAAGTCGGCAACAGATATGGGTTACCGCTCTGGTAAGTATAGCGGTTGACGTAAACCGTCGAACTGGTCAGGTTAGCATAGTTAGGACGCTCGATGTCACGACGGTAAGAGAGCGAGAGTTGTGCCTTGCCTACAGGGGCAGAGATGACCGCCGTAGGGAACCAGTCGCCATAGTCGCGGCAGACTTCATCCTCCTTCTTACCGAAGTTGAAGTAGTCGTTTGTCAGATGCTCATAGCGCAGTCCTACCTGTGCATAGACTTTGCCAAAAGAGCGACCATACTCCAGGAAGGCAGCTGATGATTTCTCATTAATCTCTGTGTCGGTGGTCTTCACAGGCACATAGTCGCTAGCCATAAACGAGTAGGCATCGGTGCGATGATTATAGCTATATTCGCCACCCAGAGAGAGATTACCTTTCCATACAGGATAGGAGAGGATGAGTTTTGTGGCCCAGAAGTTGTTGCCGCTGAGGGTGTTGCTCTCGATGGTACGAGGAGCTGTAGTGTCTCCAGATGCAGGGGATGTCTGCTCCGTGGTACTACCAGGCGTCTTGGTGTCGTCAAAGAGTCCGTCGATATTGAGGTCGATACCCAGATTGCCCACCTTGCCATTATAGTAGGCATTGAAGATGTGTTTGCTGAAACTCTCATCCTGCCAAATGTGACTCTCTGAATGCTCCGTGTACTTGCCGTTCACGTAGTTGTCGGTATAAAACGTGCTGTTGAAGTCGCTGCTGGGGTGGCGGTCGTATTTATAAAAGGCACCGAAACTGTGGTTCTCGTCGACCATATAGTTCAATTGCAATTGTGGTGAATAACCCTTCCAGATGCTCTTCGACTCCTGCGAGTTGTTGCTCTGGATGTAATCCGGGCCTACAAAGTAGGTGAGCTCATGCTCCTGCAACGATTTTGCATGACCGTAGCGCCCTGCCCACAGCGAGGCGGTAATGTCGAGACCGCCTGTGCGGTAGTTCACATCCAGGTTGTTCGTCAGCGTGTGACCATACTGGTATATGCCACTGAAATAGTCCTGAAACGAGAAACCTTCGCCCTGTGCCTTCTTTAGCGTGATGCGAACTACGGCTTTGGTCGATGCCTTATAGCGGGCACCAGGGTTCTGAACTACATCTACATGCTGGATTTGGTCAGAACGCAGGCGAGAGAGTTCATTCAGATCCTGTACCTTACGACCATTGATATATACCTCAGCATCGCCGCGTCCCAGCACCGTCACACTACCGCCGCGTTCAGTCTCAATCGATGGTATCTTTCCTAAGGCATCGCTTACGGTTCCGGCTTTCTCCAAGATGGTTCCAGCCACAGTGGTACGCATGGCATCACCTTTGGCATGTGTCTTGGGCAGCTGACCTTTTACTACAACTTCGCTGAGCAGTTGCGTGTCCTCCTTCATCTGGATAGTCAAGTCCTGACCTGCCTTTATATATAAAGTCTGATAGCCCACGCTGGTCACCTTAAACAGGCCCTCGTTAACATCCGTCACAATCTTAAACACACCGTCAATGTTCGTCATGCTTCCCTGAACAAAAGCAGAGTCAGGCAGCGACAGAAGTACCACGTTTACAAAGGGCATCGGCTCGCCCTTCTCGTC
>Ga0247610_10000520_pt1 | contig 53095 bp, 56 predicted proteins | sample 174DNAGHGhighgp2_FD_193483 | JGI IMG/M metagenome (GOLD analysis project Ga0247610, IMG submission 193483) | Sheep rumen microbial communities from Palmerston North, Manawatu-Wanganui, New Zealand - 1742 DNA GHGhigh gp2 | ecosystem: Host-associated > Mammals > Digestive system > Stomach > Rumen...
GTCCCTGACCGTCAGTGATGGCCCAGCAAGTCGCCTTCGCCACCGGTGTTCCTTCTAATATCTACACATTTTATCGCTACACTAGAAATTCCACTTGCCTCTACCACACTCGAGTCTATCAGTTTAAGAAACGAACCGGAGTTAAGCCCCGGGCTTTAATTTCTTACTTAATAAACCGGCTGCGGACGCTTTACGCCCAATAAATCCGGATAACGCTCGCTCCCTACGTATTACCGCGGCTGCTGGCACGTAGTTAGCCGGAGCTTTCTTGAATGGTACCGTCAAATAGCAATCATTTCCTAATGCTATCATTCTTTCCAAACAACAGAATTTTACAACCCAGAGGGCCTTCATCATTCACGCGGCATTGCTCGTTCAGGGTTTCCCCCATTGACGAATATTCCTAACTGCTGTCTCCCGTAGGAGTTTGGACCGTGTATCAGTTCCAATGTGGCCGATCAACCTCTCAGTTCAGCTATGCATCGTCGACTTGGTAGGCCGTTACCCCACCAACTATCTAATGCACCGCAGGCCCATCTCTAAGTGAAGCTTTAAAGGCTCCTTTAATCCGTAGATCACATCCGGTATTAACAATCGTTTCCAATTGGTATCCCGGTCTTAGAGGCAGGTAACCCACGTGTTACTCACCCGTTTGCCACTAGCTGGAGAATCCACGTCCAGATAAGTCCACAATCAGTGCAAGCACTTCATGCTTCGATATCTTTCAGTGGGCCAGCTCGTACGACTTGCATGTCTTAGGCATGCCGCCAGCGTTCATCCTGAGCCAGGATCGAACTCTCATAAAAAAATCAACTATTTCTAGTTAAATTTAAGTTCAATCTTGCTACTCAAATTTTTGACATTTTACTTAGTTTTCAAAGATCGTTTTTTGTTGAGTATTTCCTCAACACGGTGATTAATATATCACATTGAATATTACTTGTCAACTTTTTTTGTAAGTTTTTTTAAAAATATTTTTTTGTGATGTAAATTAATCATTACTTGTCATTTGACAAGTGCAATATGAATATAACAATTTCATAAAAGAATGTCAACTATTTTTTACACTTTTTTATTTTTTTGTATATTCAGATGTGCTTTTTTGCTTGCACGTATTAAATATTAACACTTAGTAATATAAGTGTCAACATTTTTTTGCATTTTTTGCAAATTTACTATTTTTTTACAAAAAAATAACTAATAATTAGTATTTTTATAGCATTTTTACTATATATACTACTTATTAGTTAAATCCTTATACTTTTCATAATACTCATAAATTACATCATTATTAAAAGGTCCTTCATGATTTTTACACATTTCAATCAATTTTTTTAATTCTAAATTGACAACTTTGTCAACATCTTCTGGATAATGCATTATTTTTTTATGATATTTATATTCATTTTTGTCTAATATCTTATATCCACCATCTGGATAAACTCTCAAATCTAGATCATAATCTATATATTTTAAATATGTATCATCTATTAAATAAGGTGATGCTATATTGCAATAATAGTATAATCCTTGTTTTTTTAATTGAGCTAATACATTAAACCAATTATGTTTATAAAAAAATATAATTGCAGGCTCTTTTGTTTTATGTTTACTTCCGTCATTTTCTGTAATGGTAGTTCTATTATCACCACATACTATAAAATCATCTTTTATATCAATAACGGTAATGCAATCAGAGATAGTATGAATTTTTCCATTGTGTTTATAACAATGGAGTTCTAGGTTATCACCTATTTTAATATCACTTTTCATATTATTCTCTCCATGCATCCTATTATAATACATAATTTATATTTTTTCCATATTTGTTTTAATTATTGATTTTTGAATATATTTCATTAAATTCATTTTCTTCTAATGCCGATGAAGAAATTATTAAACCATCTATACCATTTAGTTCTTTTACTATATCTATATTAGATGGTTTTACTCCTCCTCCATATAGAATTGAATGATTAATATATCTTTCCATTAACCATTCTTTTATCTTCATGATTACTTTTTCTGTATGTTCAACATCAATCTTAGCATCTTTTGCTCCAATCATATATGATGGTTCATATGATATCATCACATATTTAACATATGGAGGAATTGCTTCTAACTGATTTTCTATTTCTTTTAATTCAGTATCATTTTTATAATCTTCTTCAGATTGATTAACACAGTATATAGGAATTAATTCTTCATCTACTGCATTCTGAATCTTCATTCTAAAATCTTGAATAGTCTCATTAAAATATTCTTTTCTTTCAAAATGACCTATAAGTGCATAACTTGCTCCAATTGTTTTAATTGCTTTAGCACTAACTTCACCTGTATAACTTCCTTCTTTATATTTAGATACATCTTGACTACCTAATGCATATTCTCCATTTCTGAAAAATACTAGATAAGGAAACGATGGTAAAACTATTACTTTTTTATCTTTGATCATTTCTTCATATTTAATGATGCTATTTTTATTTAAATTTTCTTTTAAATTTAATACTAGTATCACTACTTATCACCTTCAAAACACTTAAGGGATTTATCAGCTATATATTCAAGTGTTGCTCCTCCTCCTGTTGATAAAAAGTCAAATGCTAGCTCATACCCCAATTTCTTAACTGAACTTACTGCATCTCCGCCACCAGCTATTTTAACAGCATCAATGTTTTTAAGTTCTTCATAGATGTTAACAGTTCCATCTTTAAATCTTTCATCTTCATATAATCCTAAAGTACCATTTACAAATATTGTTTTTGATTTTCTTAATACTTTTGCATATTCTTCAACTGTTTTAGGACCAATATCAAAAATTTTCATATCATCTGTAACATCTTCTATATTACATATAACTTTTTTATTAAATTCATCACATACTACATCTATTGGCATGGATATTTTATCTTTATTATTATCTATAAGTTCTTTTATTTCTTTAACATAATCTTCTGAATATAAAGATGCGCCAACATTGTAACCAGATGCTTTAAGGAATGTATTTGCTATTCCACCACCAACTAATACATTGTCAGCATTCTCAAGCATACTTCCTATTAATCTAATTTTATCATCAACTTTAGCTCCACCCATGATTACATTAAACGGTCTAACTACATCTTCAATGATTGGTTTTAAACCTACAAGTTCATTTTTAATCAAAAATCCATATGCAGTTGGTAAGAATTTAGCTATACCTGAATTTGATGCATGGCATCTATGTGTAGTTCCAAAAGCATCATTAATAAATACTTCTCCACAAGATGACCAAAACTTAGCAAGTTCTAAATCATTACCAGATTCTTTCTTGTCAGGAAAATCCATATATCTAGTATTTTCCATCAATACCAGTTCATGATTATCTAAAACTGTTAATAACTCATCACTTTTAGGGTTATCAACAAAATATATATCTTTATTTATTAATTCACTTAATTTATCACATACTGGTTTTAAACTATTATCTTTCATATCTTGCATTGTTTTAATCTTGCCTAAATGGGACATGATTAATATATGTGCATTATTATTAAGTAGATATTTAATAGTTGGGATACTCTTTTTGATTTTAGTATCATCTATAATATTTCCATCTTTTAATGTGACATTTAAATCTAGTCTTAATATTACTTTTTTATTTTTTGTATCAATATCTTCTATGTATTTCATAACTATCAACCTAATTCAATTATAATCAAATAAAAAAGGAAATACAAGAATTATGCATTTCCTTTTTCATTAAGTAAGTCAGTAGCTGTAATATCATATGTATACTTTTTATATTTTCCCATAGCTGTCGATACAAGTGATATCCAATGTTGGCTTGCTTGTTTATTTCCATTACTATCATATGTAGGACAATATACATAACCTATTCTTGGAATAGTTGTTAAACCTTTTCCAAAATAGTTTCTAGATAATAGTCTAATATATGATAATACCCCATATTCAATGTTTTTGTACTTAATTAATCCTTTTGAACTCATTCCTCCAAAAACGTTATTACTTCTAAGCATATATTTAACTTTATAGTAGCCTGATTCACAAGCACCTATACTTAGAGCAATACTAGTATCAACATTTTTATAAATATGTTTAGTATAATAAACTATTAAATCTTCAACATATTTAGATCCACCTGTGTATGGTACCCTTTTATTATTTACTTTTTTAGGGTTTCTTTCTACGAAATCATAGAAATATTCGACTATTCCAATTTCAGTGGTTTCAAATGTTTTAACTTCTTTATTTTTGTTTAGAATAAATCCTAGATTAGTACTTTCAAATTCGCTTGGTCTTTCGTCATATCTTTTATGTAAGTCTTCTACAACTACATCATAGTCTACTCCGAATGTCTTAGCAAAGAATTTGATTTCATTCTCATAGTAAGTAATGTAACCATCAATCTCTCTTGGATTAACTGTTACTTCCTCTTTAGGTCCAGCTAATTCAACCTCATTTTCTTCCAAGTAACTTATATTGTTATTCAGCAACTTGTTGTTTCGCAGGGGAATTTCCTCATCTGCAGATGCAAGTACTTCAGAATCAACAGTATTGCCTTTAGTATAAGTTTCAGAGTTTGTATTAAGTCCTATAGTCAATACAAATACTATCAACAATATTCCACATAATGTTATGTGCTTCCAAGAAACCTTAGAAGTCTTTTTTGTTTCCATTTCTGGTCCTCCTCATTTAGTCGAATGACTCTATTTTAACATTTTAGATATTTGTAGTCAACAATTTTAGTTATTTTATAAGTACATACGTTCGTGTACAAATAATAAAAATAACACATCATTTAGATGTGTTATTAAATAACTTATTAACTTGTTCTAGTTCATCACCAGTAGATAAATCTATAAATATTGAAGCATCTATTGAATATGCTTTAACAATCATTTCTCTATCAAGAAGTTGTTTTTCATTTTCTGATACTTCTTTTAATTTATAAAATATTTTATCATTGTATTCTTTAATATCAAGAACTATATATTTCTTTTTATTTGTTAATACTATTATTTCATATTTAGAGAAGATCATTATTCATTATCTTCGCTTTCATATGTAACTAACTCTAATGGGAACTTTAATGTAACTCCATTTAGTTTCCCCTTCTTAGTACATATTTCTTCAGCATCAACACCACATGCATCTGCTATAGTATCAATTATTTCTTTATTTGTATCATATTGATATAAATCTTTCCAATAATCAGCTTCTCCATATACTCTTTGAGAAATATCAACTAATGAAACAGATTTACCTAAAGTGAAAGTTTTATATGAATCTTCTTCGTCATTTGTTTGTTCTTCAACAGTATCGAAGTAATCACTTACATTTTGTTCATCCTCATCTTCTTCAGTTGGTTTTTCAGTTTCATCTTCTATTTCAATTTCGAATCCACTTTCTTCTTCATCTGTTTCATCTTCTGCTGATTCATATTCATTAATATCAGATAATAAATCTTCATTTGTTTCTTCTTCAGGTTCAAAATCAAATTCAAATCCTTCTTCTGTTTCAGGTTCCTTTACTTCTTCTACATTAGCAATTAAATCTTCAGAAGCTGGATGAATATCTTCTACTTCACCTTCAGGTATAACAATTTCTTCATCATCTTTATTTCTATAATCATCTAATTCGATTTCAGTTTCTTCGCCAGCATCTTCTTCTGGACTATTAACACCTACATCATTAATTTTATTTATTTCAGAATTAAGTTGTTCTAATTTATTTTTAATAATTTCTCTTTTTGCAGATCTATCAGAAATTTCATCAACTCTGTTAGTAATTTGAAGAATTGCAATTTGAATATTTTCCTTATCTGATAATCCTAATTTAGCTGAATTATCTTTAAGTAAATTTCTTAAAGATTCAATAACTTCTTCATAAGTTGCATCTTTAGCAAGCGCATCAAGTCCTTCTTTTCCAACTCCTGCATTTTCTAGATTTGCAATTATACTTTGAATTTCTTCTGAATATTCATCACTTTCATTTTTTAATACTGAATATTCTTCTAATAATGAATTTGTCCAATTCTCTATATTACTACTTAATTCTTTAATTTTATCTCCGTGCTTGTTTGAAGCATCTATGCTACTCAAATCTATCACAAACACCACACCCTTCTATTCTTACTTTTGATTATAGCAAAAATAAAAATAGTTATCAATAAAAACAAAAGAAAAAAAGAACTAAAATTTAGTTCTTTTATTTACTAATGGCGCCCAATGTAGGACTCGAACCTACGACCTAGCGGTTAACAGCCGCGCGCTCTACCAACTGAGCTAATTGGGCATTTAATGGAGCGGGTGATGAGAATCGAACTCACGTAATCAGCTTGGAAGGCTGGAAGTCTACCATTGACCTACACCCGCGGTACAAATAAGATTATAGCATAATATCTCTCATTTGCAACATTTTTTTGATTATTTTTTTTATTTTTTTATTCTTTTATTAAAGATAACTGTACTTTTTGCTTTTCTAAGTCCACTGCAAGCACATAACACTTAACAATATCACCAACATTTACTACATCATTTGGGTTCTTAACAAACGATTTAGACATCTTTGAAATGTGTACTAAACCATCATCATGAAGACCAATATCAATGAACGCACCAAATGATGCAACATTTCTAACTGTACCTTCTAATTCCATTCCAACTTTTAAATCCTCAATATTTAAAATATCAGATTTTAGAATTGGAGCTTCTAATTCATCACGAGGGTCTAATCCAGGTTTCTTTAATTCTTTAATGATATCAGTTAATGTATAAGTATCAGTTCCTAATTTAGAAGATTCTGAATCTACATTTACTTTATCTAAAGATAGTTTAAATGATTCTTCATTTATATCTTTTAAATCAAGATTTAAATCTTTTAATAACTTATCAGTTATTTCATAACTTTCAGGGTGGATTCCGGTTTTATCTAATGGATTTGTTCCATCTAAAATACGTAGGAATCCAATACATTGTTCATATACCTTATCAGATATACCTTTAATCTTCTTTATTTCTTCTCTAGAAGTTATTTTATTATTTTCTTTATAATCATATATTTTTTCAATTGTGGTCTTAGTAAGGCCTGAAACATACTTTAAAATTGATTTAGAAGCTGTATTAACATTAACTCCTACTTCATTAACTACTTTAGATGTAACAAAGTCTAATGCTTCTCCTAAATTCTTTTGATTAACGTCATATTGATATTCACCTACTCCAATTGATTTAGGATCTATTTTAACTAACTCTGAAAGTGGATCTTGTAATCTTCTACCAATTGATACAGCAGATCTTTTTTCAACTGCTAAATCAGGAAATTCTTCAATAGCTAATTTAGAAGCAGAATAAATAGATGCACCTGCTTCAGATGTAATAATATACTTACAATTTAAATTATATTCTTTTATCATTTCGGCACAGAACTTTTCGGATTCTCTAGATGCAGTTCCATTTCCTATTGAAATAATATCAACATGATATTTTTCAATTAAATCTTTTACTACTTCTTTATCCTTTTTAATTCTTTCTTCTGAATTACCATTTAAGAAAGGTTTAATAACTGTAGAATCTAAATATTTACCATTTGAATCTACAACAGCTAACTTACATCCATTTACGTAACCAGGGTCAAATCCTAAAACAACCATACCTTTAATTGGTCTAGTTAATAATAAATGTTCTAAGTTAACTGAGAATGTATTAATAGCTTGTTCTTCAGCTACTTCAGTTAAATCACTTCTAATTTCTCTTTCGATAGATGGTAATATTAATCTCTTCATTGAATCTTTAATGCTATCTTTAATCAAATTGCATACGAAAGAATCTTTATTCTTAATAATCTTAGATTCTAAATATGTTTGAATAGCTTCTTCATCCATATCAATAGATACAGTTAATACTTTTTCATCTTCTCCACGATTTAATGCAAGTACACGATAATGCTTAATATATTTAACTGGTTCTGAATAATCATAGTACATCTCATATGTTTTCTTTTCATCTTCAGCATTCTTTTTTACTTTAGATGTAATTGTACCTGTATGGAATACATTATTTCTAATCCATTTACGATAATAAGCATTGTCACTTATCCATTCAGCAATGATATACCCTGCATTTTCTAATGCCATATCTACATCTTTAACTTTATCATTAACATACTTATTTGCCATTTCTTCTAAAGATCCATTTGTAGGAAAAGACATGATTTGTTTTGCTAATGGTTCTAGTCCCATGGCAATTGCATCTGTTGCTTTTGTTTTCTTTTTCTCTTTATATGGTCTATATAGGTCTTCTACTTCAACAAGTTTAGTACATTTCATGATTTGGTCTTTTAATTCATCTGTTAATAAACCTTTTTCATCAATTAATCTAATAACATCTTCTTTTCTTTTATATAGATTTTCATAGTAATTATATTTATCAGCTATAGCTTTAATTTGATCTTCAGTTAAAGCACCTGTTACTTCTTTTCTATATCGAGCAATAAAAGGTATTGTTGCTCCTTCACTTAACATATTAAGTGTTGCTTCTATTTGTTTTGCTTGTAAACTTAATTCTTCTACTAGTTCACTTATAATTGTCTCATTCACTTATATCACCTTTATTTATTATAACTAATAATCATAAAAAAAGAATGCTACTTTACGCATTCTTGTATATTTTTTTGATTTCAATTATCTCTTTTTTAGTTTCATAGAAACCAACTTCAACTGTATCTCCAACTGATACAAATGGAAGTTCTTCACTTGTCTTGATGGACGCTACATATTTTTTACCATCTCTAGATGAAATATAGTAATATGTATTTCCATCTTTAACTACAGTAGATATCTTATCAACAATTATTTTTTCTTTTGTTAATGAATCTTCTACAGTTCCTGATGAATATTTATTTAAGTAGTTTTGAGCAGCAACATTAATTCCTTCAGAAGAATCTGTTACAACTACTTTTTGATAATCTTGAACATCTACAAATCCATACATCTTAACTAGACCAGCATTGTCTTTTAAGCTTACTAAATATGTTGGTTTATTATTTAAGTTAATAAGAAGTGGGAATGTTGATTTATACTTCATTTGTTGAACTTGTCCTTCGGCAGAATCCATAGCTGAATATTCTTCAGCACCTGCTACTTCATAGTAAGTTGTTTCACCAGTTCTCATGTTAGAAAGAATAAATCCTAAGTTAGATTCATCAGCTAATACAGATGTAATACCTGTATATAAATAGATATCATCATTCATAGCTAAATAATTATAACCTTCAGTAGTAGCAACTACACCCTTTTGACCAAATTTAGTATTCCAGAAACCTTTTTTGTATTGTCCCCAGTCGTTTACTTGATCAATTATTAATGATGCTTCATGAGCATTATCAACCCAAGAAGGTACATCTTTAACTTTATATTTTTTACTTGTTCCATCAATTGGATTAAAGATAATTACATGACTAACTTTAGCCATACGTCCAATTCCTTTTACTTTATAAACAGGAACTATATAATGTGGATTACCATCATTATCGATTTCAAATCTAGGATTACCTAATAAATCAAATAAATGATTAAATCTTAATTTTCTTATTAGTTTTTCATTAAAATGTGCACTTGGTACATATTTCATACCTTTATCTAATTTAGTTAGTTCTGCTTTACCATCAACTGAGTTAACTGTGATATAAGCAGGAACTCCTTTATCACGGTTAGTGAACCATTTAATTAAATCAGCATATTGAAGAGGAGTAACTCTTACAATATTTTCGTTGTAATTTATTTGAGTATAATCATCACTTACATTAAATTGAGAAACTAAATCATTCATTTGTCCCATGATTCTATCTCCTAATTTTTGAGATGAAGTCTTATCTAATAAAGGTAATTTAGTAAAATCTACTAATTCAATATCATCTGCAAATGTTTTAGTGTCATCAATTGTAATTCTTTGTGAATATGCTTTTGCATTAAAAATAGGTCCAGAGATTATATTTACAATTATATAAATTGCAAATGTAACCGCAATGCCTCCAAAGCAAACTAAAGCAGCTTTGCTTTTACCTTTAACATCTATTGTATTACCACGACTAATAATCTTAACAACCTCATCTTTAGCTGCTGCTAAGAAGAATAAAACTCCACTTGTACCTAAAATAAACCAAATAAATAACCAAAATTGACCTGATTGAATATTAATTGGTGGAAGTACAAAATAGAAATATCCTACTATTAATATTATTTCTAAAATAACTAATAAAAACTTTTTACTTTTCATATTATCACCTGCTTTTATTCTAGCACGTTTTATAGATAAATGCTATGATGTTGATAGGCGATATTTATGTTTAAAAATAGTTTAGACAATAAAAGATATTATACTTTAAATTACTATTTTAAAAAGAAATATAATTCAAAAGTATTTAAAGTAAGTTTAGACGCAGGATTCACATGTCCAAATCGAGATGGTACAAAAGGAACTGGTGGATGTATCTTTTGTTCTGCAAGAGGATCTGGTGATTTTGCAGGTAATAAAATAAAACCGCTAAGAGGCCAATTTAATGATGTACTTGAAGTAATGCACAAAAAATGGCCAGATGCTAAATACATTGCTTACTTCCAAGCATATTCAAATACATATGCACCTGTTAATAGATTAAAAGAATTATATGAAGAAGTATTAACATTTGATGGGGTTGTAGGTATTAACATTGCAACACGTCCAGATTGTTTTAATGATTATATATTTGAATACTTAAGTGATTTAAATAAAAGAACTGATTTAGTTATAGAATTAGGATTACAAACAATTCATGAAAAAACATTAGAATTTATTAATCGAGGACATACGACTCAAGAATTCATTTATACTTATAATAGATTAAAAGAATTAGGCATTAAAGTTGTTGTTCACATCATTAATGGTTTACCTGGTGAAACTAAAGAAGATATGATTGAAACAGTTAAATTCTTAAATGATTTAAAAATAGATGGAATAAAAATACATATGCTTCATGTAATAAAAAATACTAGATTAGGAGAAATGTATTTAAAAGAACCATTTCATATATTAACAAAAGAAGAATATATAGATATAGTTATATCTCAATTAGAATATTTAAATGAAGATATAGTTATTAATAGAATAACTGGAGATCCAGTTAAAGAAGATTTAATAGAACCAACTTGGTTAATAAAAAAGTTTTGTGTATTAAATGATATAGATAAAGAAATGGTTAAAAGAGATACTTATCAAGGAATTAAAGCAAAATAAAAGACGAATAATCGTCTTTTTTATTGTTTATTAATATTTTAATATTATAAATCATTAAATCTTATTAGGATCTATTCCTTCTTTTATTAACATATCTGCAAATTGTTCTTTAAATGCTTGAATAGCTTTTTCTTTTGCATCAGGATATATAACATTAGTATTCTTCATAGCTAAATATAGATGTGATAATGTTACCACTTGAGAACCTTCAAATACAGCATAACTAAATGCACTTGAAAGAATAGTTAAACAAATATCTGGATATCTATTTTGGACTTCATAAATTCTTTTATATTCAGTAGTAGCTTCTACTAACCATCCAAATATCTTTTCTTGTTGGAAATCAGCATAGTTAAGTTTAACTCCCATTTTCTTTTCGAACTTAGGTAATGTTCCCATCAATACTTTAACTACTTGTTCACCTTGTAATTCAGGAATATCGATTTTTATAAAACGTCTTACAAAGGCTCTATCTCTTAAGATATATGCTTCATATTCTTCTGATGTTGTAGCACCTATCATTAAGATTCTTCCACGATCTAGATATGGTTTTAACATATTGGCAAAATCAACATCTAAGTTTCCTCCATTTTTAGATACTAATAAATGAACTTCATCTATAAATAGAATAGTTTTTTCAACATTATCTAACTCACCAATTAATAATTGTAATTTAGAAACTTCTAGTCCATTAACAATTGTTTTACCTAATAAAGCTGGAACGTTTATTTTAATTATCTTCCATCCTTGTAATGCTGGTGGTACTTGACCTGTATGTATACGATATGCTAAACCCTCAACTAAAGCTGTTTTACCTATACCAGGTTTACCTACTAATAAAGCACTTTTATCAGGAGTGATAATTGCTAATATCATTTTATTAATTTCTTCATCTCTTGCTATTGCAGGATTAGTTACGAACTCTTTATCAGTTAATACTTCACCATAAGTTTTTATCATACTAACGCCTTCTGGTTGACCTAGTGGCACAGTTGTTTGTGCTACCGGTTGAACAGGAACAGCAGTTGGTTGAGGTGCTGCTACTGGAGTTTCAGGAGTATCAACTATCTCTTCAAATTCTGATATATTATTATTCATCAAAATCACCTACTAACGATTATACCATATTTATCGGCTATTTAAACGTTTAACTCGTTTAAATGGTAATATTTTTATTCTTCTTCCACCATCAAATGAATAACAATCATTAGATGTTATTTTTACATCAGGATCTATACTAATAATTTTGTTTTCAAATTCATGATAATAGTTAGATGCAATTACAATCATGATTAATGGATGATGAGTAATACTCTTTTTCTTTGAACTATCTAAAATAGTATAATCTAAATCCAAATCATCACTTATATATTTTGATATTATATCTAATTCATTTGTTGTTATATAACACATCTTATGTGTACTTTGACCAATTAACACTAAATCAGTTAAAGCATTTTGTACAAGTAAGAAAATAACTGCATATATAGTTCTAGTTATTCCAAATATAGAAGCACCAAATATTATAATAACCGAATTAAGTGATGCAGTTAATTTGCCTGTGGGTATATGAAAAAAATGTTGAATAATATGTACTATAGAATCAACTCCACCTGTATTAAAACCGGTTGAATAAATCACTCCGAATCCCACACCTGATATTACTCCATAAAATAATGTGGAAAATAACAAACTATCAAACTTCAAAGTAATAAGATTAGCTAATGGTTCACATACACTTATCATAAATCCATAGAATAAAAAACCGAATAAAGTATATCTTGTTTCTTTATAACCGATTATAAATAAACTAATAATAACTAATATTAGATTTGCCCCATTTATAAAAAGTGCTGTATTTATATGAAATAATTTGTTTATCGGTATTGCAAGACCACTTACTCCTCCATAAACTAAAGTGTTAGGAACAATAAAAGCATGATAAACTAAAGCAACAATAAAACTACCTAAGACTAATTTAATTAATCTTAAGATTCTATTATTTTTATAGACATTTTCAATAATATTATCTTTTAAGTTCCCCTTCATTATTTCTCACCTATATTATTCTTCTATTTTTTCAATTATTGTTGCATCGGCATAATTTACACTAGTACCTTCTTTTTTTATTATTGTAGTATCGTCAAATAATATATAATCCTCATCTAATTCTATAATAGTTTCATGAGGTTCACTGCATAATTCAGTTAAAGATACATTTTCAGGTCTTACTATTTTTCCTGTTGTTTCTATAAAGTTATTTGTAAATTTAAAAGTTTCTTCTGATGTATAATCAGTAAAATTATCTTTCGCGCATTCTCTTGAAAGTTTTAATTTTACTTTATATTTTTTAGATGTTTTTTGAGAATTAGGTTTAATAATTGCCATTCCTTTTTTTAAATCATTTAATTCAACATTTTCAAAAAATAGTTTTACTCTATTTCTTTCGTTCTCTTCTTGACCATAATAAGCTGTTTCCATTTCTTCATTCGACCAAAAATTCTTTATACTTTTTACTTTAGCATTAATTACTTTACCAGCGCCTACAATTTGAACATCGTCACCTTTTTTTATCGTACCTTGTTTTATAAATACTGTAGATGAAATAGTGTTTTCATCACTTTTATCTGCAGAAAAAAGTGATGCTAACAAATCCATTTTACTTTTTGGATCAACACTTGTAGTTGTTGTGGTAGCTTCTGTGGTTGTAGTTTTATTATTCTTTAATTTAACACCTTTAACACATACCATGGATTCACCTTTACTATAAATAAAATCGTATTTCCCATTTTTCCATTTAGTAATATAAACTCTTATAACACCAGAATGTTTTTGTGATTTACCATTATCAACATCTTCGTTAATATTAAAAGTTAAATCTTGTGTTCCCTTTTTTGATCCTTTAAACTTTTTATATGAATAAGTTCCTGAATAATGATTATTTTCAAAATCATCATAAACACCTAATTGCATTGTTTTGTTTTTATTTATAACAACATATTCTTCATAAGTATCTCGCCAGCTATTTTCTAACGAATTACAACCATATGTTCCAGTCAGATCAACTCTATTTGTCAACGAACTAATGAAGTATATCACAACTCCTAAAAATAAAACTGCTGCTATAATAACTCCAAAAATAATTATTGTTTTTTTATTTTTAGGGTCTTTTATTTCATTAGTAATATTTGTAGTATCAATGTTAGTTTTAACAAATTGTGATATTTGATCTATAGGATTAGATGAATCTGGTTGTGGAGTAGCACTTTCTTGTGTTACTAGTGGTGGTTCAGAAGTACTTGGAGCACTAGCTTGTCCTACTTGATTAGTAGTTGTATTTTCTGAAGCACTTTCTACAGGAGTTGATGTCTCACTAGAAGAAACTCTAGGAGTAGTTTGTTCAACTACTGGTTGTTGAGTTTCGGATACATTATTATTAACATCTTCAGTTGCAACAATTGTATTATCAGGATTAGTAGATACATTTGGTCCATTGTTGATTGATGTTAAATCATATTCTTTCTTTTCTCCATTTATTTCAATACCATTTCCAGTTTGCATTTTAATCACCTATTTTAATTATAACATACTAAAATAAGGTACAAATAAGACATAAAAAAAGTGGTGTAAATTTACATCACTTTTTAATTTCGAACTAATTATTAAATAATTATTCAATTATTTCAGATACTACACCTGAACCAACTGTTCTACCACCTTCACGGATAGCGAATCTAGTTCCTTGTTCAAGAGCAACTGTAGTAATTAATTCAACTTCGAATTCTACGTTATCACCAGGCATAACCATTTCAGTACCAGCAGGTAATGTAATTACACCAGTAACGTCAGTAGTTCTGAAGTAGAATTGAGGTCTGTAGTTTGTAAAGAATGGAGTGTGTCTTCCACCTTCTTCTTTAGTTAATACGTATACAGAACATTTAAATTTCTTGTGTGGATTAACTGATCCTGGTTTAGCAAGAACTTGTCCTCTTTCAACGTCTTCTCTACCAATACCTCTTAATAAGATACCAGCGTTATCTCCAGCTTCAGCAAAGTCTAATGTCTTTCTGAACATTTCGATACCAGTAACTACTGATTTTTGAGTTGGTCTTAATCCTACGATTTCAACTTCGTCATTTAATCTAACTTCACCACGTTCAACACGTCCAGTAACAACTGTACCACGTCCTGAAATAGTGAATACGTCTTCAATACTCATTAAGAATGGTTTATCATTATCTCTTTCAGGAGTATCAATGTATGAATCAACTGCGTCCATTAAGTCATGGATAGATTTAACAGCTTCAGGATCTCCTTCGATAGCTTTTAATGCAGAACCTCTAATGATTGGGCATTCAGCATCGAAACCATATTCTCCTAATAATTCTCTAATTTCCATTTCAACTAAGTCAAGAATTTCTGGATCGTCAACTTGGTCACATTTATTCATGTAAACAACGATTTTAGGAACTCCTACTTGTCTTGATAATAAGATATGTTCTCTTGTTTGTGGCATGCAACCATCAGCTGCAGATACAACTAAGATAGCTCCATCCATTTGAGCAGCACCAGTGATCATGTTTTTAACATAGTCAGCGTGTCCTGGGCAGTCAACGTGAGCATAGTGTCTCTTATCAGTTTCATACTCAATGTGAGCAGTGTTGATAGTGATTCCTCTTTCTCTTTCTTCTGGAGCACTATCGATTTGTGAATAATCTTTAACTTCAGCACCTTTTGAGAATTCTTTTGAGATTGCAGCAGTTAAAGTAGTTTTACCATGGTCTACGTGTCCGATTGTACCAATGTTAACATGTGGTTTACTACGGTCAAATTTTTCTCTTGTCATAATTTTTTACTTCCTTTCATTTTCTCTCTTTTTCTTATAACATTTTTATTTTATCTAATTCCTGATTTGAAATCAAGTATTATTTTAATTTACGCTGTTTTTCTTAATGATTTCTTCAGCGATTGATTTAGGTACTTCATCATAATGATCTTTGAACATTTGGAAGACACCTCTACCTTGTGTATTACTTCTTAAGTCTGTAGCATATCCGAACATTTCAGATAGTGGAACAGTAGCAGTAATTCTTGTCTTAGTTCCAAGTGATTCTTGTCCAAGTGGACGTCCTCTTCTTGAAGTTAAGTCACCCATTACGTTACCAACATATTCTTCTGGAACGTCAACTACAACCTTCATTATTGGTTCTAGTAATACAGCTTTACATTTATCTTTAGCAGCTTTTAAAGCCATAGAAGCAGCAACTTTGAATGCCATTTCTGATGAGTCTACTTCATGGTAAGAACCATCATGTAGAGTAGCTTTAATATTAACGATTGGATAACCAGCTAATACACCACCAGCTAAAGCTTCTTGTAATCCTTTATCTACAACTGGAATATATTCTCTAGGAACAACTCCACCAACTACTGCATCAACGAATTCATAGTCTGAATCAGGATTTGGTTCAAATTCAATCCATACATGTCCGTATTGTCCACGTCCACCAGATTGTTTAATATATTTACCTTCACAGTCACCTTTAACAGTAAGTGTTTCTCTATAAGCAACTTGAGGAGCACCTTTGTTAACTTCAACTGAGAATTCTCTTTTTAATCTATCAATAATGATATCCAAGTGTAATTCACCCATACCTGAAAGGATAGTTTGTCCTGTTTCAGTATCAGTCTTACATCTTAATGTTGGATCTTCTTCAGTTAGCTTTTGTAATGCAATTGCCATCTTATCTTGATCACCTTTTGATTTTGGTTCGATAGCTATATCGATAACTGGATCAGGGAATTCCATACCAGACATGATACAAGCATTCTTTTCATCACAAAGTGTATCAGCAGTTGTAGTATCTTTAAGACCTACAGCAGCAGCAATTTCACCAGCATATACTTCAGTAATTTCTTTACGAGTATTTGCGTGCATTTGAAGAATACGTCCGATTCTTTCTTTTTCACCCTTAGTTGAGTTTAATACATATGATCCTGCAGTAAGTTTACCAGCGTAAACTCTGAAGAATGCAAGTCTACCAACGAATGGGTCAGTCATGATTTTGAATGCTAATGCAGTAAATGGTTCAGAATCACTTGGTTTTCTTAAAACTTCGTTACCCTTCATATCTACACATTTAATAGCTTCAATATCAGTAGGTGCAGGTAAGTAATCTACTACTGCATCTAGTAATGGTCTAATACCTTTATTAGCTAAGGCATCAGAACATAATACTGGGAAGAACTTAGCTGATAATACAGCTCTTCTTATTGCAGATTTTAAATAATCTACAGAGATTTCTTCACCTTCTAAATATTTTTCCATTAATTCATCATCACAGTCAGCAACTGCTTCGATTAATGTTGTTCTAAATTCTTCAGCTTTAGAAACCATATCAGCTGGAATTTCAGCTTCTGTCATAGTTTCTTGTTCATCACCGTTGAACATCATAGCTTTCATTGTTACTAAGTCTACGATTCCTTTGAAATCTGCTTCAGCACCAATAGGTAATTCAATAGCAGCTGCATTAGCTCCTAATCTATCTTTACAAGTTTGTAATGACATATAGAAGTCAGCACCAATTTTACCCATTTTGTTTGCACAGATTAATCTTGGAACACTGTATTCATTAGCTTGTCCCCAAACAGTTTCAGTTTGAGGTTCAACACCTGCATTGGCATCAAGTAAAGCGATAGCACCGTCTAATACTCTTAATGATCTTTGAACTTCAATTGTGAAGTCTACGTGACCTGGAGTATCGATGATGTTTAATCTATAACCATTCCAGTGGCAAGTTGTTGCTGCTGAAGTAATAGTTATACCTCTTTCTTTTTCTTGGTCCATCCAGTCCATTTGTGATTCACCATCATGTGTTTCACCAATTTTATGTGTTATACCTGTTAAGAATAAAATTCTTTCAGTTGTTGTAGTTTTACCAGCATCAATGTGAGCCATGATACCGATATTTCTTAATTTATCAATTGATACATCTCTTGCCATATTAAGTCACCTACCATCTAAAGTGTGCAAATGCTTTATTAGCCTCAGCCATTCTGTGAGTTTCTTCACGTTTCTTAACAGCTCCACCAACGCCATTTGCAGCATCTATAATTTCATTTGCAAGTTTTTCTGCCATTGATTTTCCGCCTCTTAGTCTAGAATAGTTAACTAACCATCTAAGAGCTAAAGTTTGTTTTCTCTCTTCGCTAACTTCAATTGGCACTTGAATGTTAGATCCCCCAACACGACGAGATTTTACTTCAAGACTTGGTCCGATATTTTCTAATGCTTTGTTATAAACATCGATAGCTTCTTCGCCAGTCTTTTCTTTTATCATATCAAATGCACTATATAAAATCTTTTCAGCAGTACCTTTCTTACCATCTTTCATAATAGTATTGATAAGTCTTGTAACAACTTTTGATTTATATATAGGATCTGGTAATACGTCACGCTTTTCAGCACGTCTCTTACGCATATTAACTTCCTCCTTATATTATTTTTTATTTAGGTCTTTTAGCACCATATTTACTTCTTGCTTGTTTTCTGTCTTGAACACCTTGAGTATCAAGAGCACCACGAATAATATGGTAACGAACACCGATTAGGTCTTTAACACGTCCACCTCTTATAAGTACAACTGAGTGTTCTTGTAAGTTGTGTCCTTCTCCTGGAATGTAAGTATCAACTTCTCTTCCGTTTGATAATTTAACTCTGGCATATTTTCTTAATGCTGAGTTTGGTTTCTTTGGAGTCTTAGTACCAACACGTGTACAAACACCACGCATTTGTGGGTGGTCAGTATTAGTAGCTTTTCTTTCCATTGAGTTTAAACCAAAGTTCAAAACTGGAGATTTACCTTTACGAGTCTTCTTACTTCTTCTTTTTCTTACTAATTGATTAATAGTAGTCATAGCATATCCTTTCTACATACACACATCCTGGTGTATCGAATGTTATTTTTTATACGATTCAACCTAGGTTGAACCGCACTCATAAATACTCACATAATATAACAAAATTGAAAATATTAGTCAAGTATTTTTTTTCTGATTTTTACTTTTCCTTATAACTCTCGTATTTTTGACATTTTATATACGGATTATAGGCATATTCATCCACTCTTTTAGTTACTTCAACACTGCCAGAACACTTATCTTCTTCTACTTGCATGTTTGGTAGTAAATCATATTCTTTTAACATCTTTTCTGTTATTTTTAACTTTTTACCTTTTTCAACAACTGGATTAACCTTCATCATATATAATCCAGCAGATTCTATTAATTCGCTTTCTAGTTCTTTGTAATTTTTCTCATTGTTCATTTGCATAAATACAATTATAAATAATGTAATAATTAATGTAACCGAAAAAAATCCAAGTATTTTAGTTTTCTTATCTATCATCTGAAAAGTCCTCCATCATATAAATGAACCAAATAAACAATTGCAATTAAACAAATAAGACTTACTATAGCCATTAAAATTGACATTTCTTTCATTCCAAATCCATTCTTCTTTTTCATATGATTCACCTATATTAATTTTACCATGAAAAAACCCATATTTAAATATGGGTTCTTTAATGGATTAAACTAATTCAACAGTAGCGCCAGCTTCTTCGAATTGTTTCTTTAATTCTTCAGCTTCAGCAGCTGGAATGTTTTCTTTAACATTTCCACCGTTATCAGCGATAGCTTTAGCTTCAACTAAACCTAATCCTGTAACTTCTCTTATAACTTTGATAACTCCAATTTTTGAAGCTCCACAGTCTTTTAATACAACAGTCTTAGTTGATGATCCTTCATCAGCAGCACCAGCAGCAGGTGCAGCAGCAACAGCTACAGCACTTGGATCAACACCAAATTCTTCTTTCATAGCGTCAACTAATTCTTTAACTTCAAGAATAGTCATTTCTTTTAATCCATTAATAAATTCATCTTTAGTAAATTTTGCCATTTTTATCTTCCTTTCTTAAAATTAGTTTTCGTCACCTAATTTGTCGGCATATAAATTAAGTGCAATAGATAGATTTCTTACATGTTCGATTAATCCACCAGCTAACATTGTTAATAATCCTTCTCTTGATGGTATTGATGCATAAGCCTTGATTTCGTCTACGCTTACAACTTCACCATTAACAAGTCCACCAACAATTTCAATATTCTTGTGAGCTTTAGCAAATTCATCTAATGCTTTAATTGGTTCAAGTAATTCTTTACCAAATACGATAGCATTAGGACCTTCTAAAATATCATCAAGGTTAATATCCATGCTGTTAAGTGATCTCTTAACTAATGTATTCTTGTAGATTTTCATTGAAGAATCAATCTTGTTAAGTTCTCTTCTTAGCGATTGTAAGTCATCAACAGTTGATTCAGCATATCTAAAAAGTATAACAGATTCAGAATCTTTAACTTTTTGAGTTATTTCATCAATTATTTCTTGCTTACTAGCTAAAATCTTTGAGCTTGCCATAATGTTTGCCTCCTATAAATATTTTTTTATTAAAAAAACTTTCCACAAAAAGGAAAGTTCATATTCAAAAGAATAGATTAACTTTCCTCGGTAGGATTATTAAGATTTAAAATCCCCTACTGTCTTCGGTAAAAAGTTTTTTCAAACGAGATTAATATATCACTTGAAATATTAGATGTCAAGTGATGTTTGATCTACATGGATACCAGGACCCATAGTAGTAGAAATAGAAATATTTGTAATGTATTTTCCTTTAACAGTAGAAGGTTTAGCTTTTACTAATGTAGAAATTACATAAACAATATTTTCTTTTAAAGCCTTTTCATCAAAAGATACTTTACCAACTGAACAATGAATGTTTCCATATTGATCAGCTCTATATTCGATCATACCTTTTTTAACATCTTCAACAGCACTAGCTGGATTTGGTGTTACAGTACCAGTCTTAGGATTTGGCATTAAACCTTTAGGTCCTAAAACTTTACCAATCTTACCTAAAGCGGGCATCATATCAGGTGTAGCAATGATTACATCGAAATCGAACCAATTTTCATTAGCCATCTTATCGATTAATTCTTGTTCACCAACATAATCAGCACCAGCAGCTTTAGCAGCGTCTGCAGCATTACCTTTAGCTAAAACTAAAATTCTTTTAGTTTTTCCGTTACCATTTGGTAATACTAATGAACCTCTCATTTGTTGATCAGCTTTTTTAGTATCAATATTAAGTTTTACTGCTAATTCTACAGAGCTATCAAATTTAGTGATAGATGTGTCTTTAGCTAACTTAATTGCTTCGTCAAGTTCATAAAATTTAGATTTTTCAACTTTACTAGAAGCTTCCACATATTTCTTTCCTGACTTTTTCATCAATTTTCCCTCCAATCGTGGTTTATTAGCGGATTGTTTTTTTATTTAATTATTCAGCAGCTGCTTCTTCTGATTTCTTTTCAGTGATTACTTCTACTTCAGCAGAATCATTAGCTACTTCTTCTTCTAATGCTTCTAATTCAGCTTCTCTCTTAGCAGCTTCAGCTTCTTCAATCTTAGCTTCTGCAGCTTGTTCAGCTAATTCAGCATCGTTAACACCTTTAACAGCAACTCCCATGTTTCTAGCAGTTCCTTCAACTATTTTCATAGCTCCTTCAATGTCGTATGCATTAAGGTCTGGCATCTTAATTTCAGCAATAGCTTTGATATCATCTTTAGTAAGTGTTGCAACGATTTCGTTAGCACCTTTCTTACTACCTTTGTTGATCTTAGCATATTTCTTAATTAAAGATGGTGTTGGTGGTGTCTTTAAAACAAAATCATAAGATTTGTCATCATATAAACTAATAACAACTGGGATGATTTGACCCATCTTATCTCTAGTTGCATCATTATATTTTTGACAGAACTCTTGTAAATTGATTCCAGCAGGTCCTAAAACTGTACCAACTGGTGGTGCAGGTGTAGCTTGTCCAGCAGGAATTTGTAAACTAATTTTCTTTACGACTTCTTTTGCCACGTAAAACACATCCTTTCTTAAAATGTTTATGTTTTTCGCTAGTGGTATTGGGTGAGTCCGCTTTTCTTCCCTCCCACTTAAAAATATTAAAAAATAATATTTAGCACTTAACATATTAACACAAAGTAAATATAAATACAACTCAAAAGTATACTTTACGTTGATTTTATTTGAATTTACATAAAAAATAGTCTGATTTACAGACTATTTAACGATATTAACTTGGAATAATTCAACTTCAACAGGTGTTTCTTGACCGAATAAGTCGATAAGAACTGTAAGTCTTTGATTTGGCATATCAACGCTATCAACTTTACCAGACATACCCTTGAATGGTCCATCAACAATTTCAACTTTAGCGCCAACTTGTAATTCAACATCAACATCAACTCTAGACATACCCATAGAGATTAAGATTTTATCAATTTCTTGTGTTGATAATTCTTTTGGTTTAGCACCTTTACCAGATGATCCTAAGAAACCAGTTACTCCAGGAGTGTTACGTACAACATACCATGCTTCATCAGTCATGATCATTTCAACTAATACATAACCTGGGAATAATTTTCTCTTCTTTTCTACTTTTGTTCCATCTTTTTTTGTTTCAATAATAGTTTCTTCAGGAATAATTACTCTAAAAATGTAATCTTCAAATCCCATAGAAACTGTTCTTTGTTCAAGTTTTTCTTTTACTTTTTCTTCATGTCCTGAATAAGTGTTAACAACATACCATAATTTTTCCATTAGTTAAATAACCCCTTTACTAGTGCAAATAGCACATCAATTCCAAAAAAGAATGCTGCAAAGAATAATACAAAGATTAAAGCAGCTAATGAATATTTAGTTACTTCTTGTGCATTTGGAAATCTAACTAACTTCATTTCTTTTCTAACATCTCTAAAGTAATTATCTCTAGCACCAATGTCTTTTCTTTCTTCTGTTTTATCTTTAATTTGTTTCTTTAATTCTTTCTTTTTTGATTTTTCCTTAGTTGATTTAACTTCTTGTTTTAATTCTTTTATTTCTTTAGCTAATTCTTCTTTTTTCTTTTTGTTAGCTTCTTTTTCTTTCTTTAATTCTTCTAAAGCTTGTTGTTTAGCTAATTTTGCTTCTTCTTTAGCAGCTAATTTAGCTTCACTTTTTTGTTTCTTTTCTTCATTTTTTTCTTCTTTTGTTACTTTAACTTTAGTAACAGTATCTTTCTTTGCCATCAAAACACCTCTAAATATTTTATTGTATAAAAAAAACACTTCCGTGTACGCATATAATATAACACGGAAATGTGTATTTAGCAATTATTTTTTTTATTTTATTATATCTTTTATTTTAGACCTTATTCTACATACAGCATTATAAACTGCTTTTTGAGTTTTACCTGTTATTTCAGCTATATATTCATATGAATAATCATTAATTAATAATTCATATATTTCAAACTCACTTGAAGATAAAACTGTTTTGATTTTTTTAATTAATCTTTCATAGTTTTCTTTATCTTCAATTGTTCTACTTGGATCACTTGAACTATCTCCTAATAATTCACCTAATGTTGCTTCCTCATAAACTTGCATATCTAAAGATTTCATTTCTCTTAACATTTTCATCTTATGTGTATCATTTAACCTAATATAATATATTAATCTTCTTTCAATACACAATGCGATAAATGTTGGAAGTGATGAATTTGAATCTTGATTATATGAAACAAGTGCATCTGAAAAACCAACTAATGCCTCTTGTCTAAGTTCATCCATATCAATAGATAAGTAATATGCACTTTTCTTATATTTAGTTATAACTATATCAACTATATATTTATATTTTTCATATAGATAATCTCTAGCATCTTCATCATTTTCGGATACTAAGTCAATTAATCTATTATCTGAATATTCCATCTTATTCTCCTATTCCATATATTAATATAGCAGCAGCAACTGATGCGTTTAAACTATTAACGCTTCCTTTCATTGGAATACTTATTACTTCATCAAGGTTATCTCTAACTATTTTAGATATACCTTTACCTTCATTACCAATAACTAATACATTCTTATCAGCATAAGAAGCATCTTTATAGTTAACACCATTCATATCTGCTCCATATATAAAGTAACCTTTATCTTTTAATTTATTTATAGCATTAACTAAGTTAGTTACTTGAATAATATCCACTCTATCAAGAGTACCAGCAGATGTTTTCATAACCGTATCATTTACTACAACTGATCTATCTTTAGGAATGATGATTGATTTAATACCGGCAGCTTCACACGTTCTAATAATAGCTCCAAAGTTATGTGGATCTTCAATATGATCAAGCATAACTACAAGTTCACCAGTTACTTCATCAATAGTCTTATAATCATAATCATTTATTTCAATAACAATTCCTTGATTGTGAAGACTCATTCTATCCAATTCTTTTTGTTCTCTAACTAGATATTTAATTCCATTAGATTGAATTCTAGACATTACATCTTTATCATGAAAATTAGATGATAAAAATACTCTTCTTATCTTTTTTAAATCAATATCATTAAATACATTTTTCCCACTTACTATCATAAATCATTCTCCGTTATTAAATTTAATATATATTCACATCTATCTTTATTTGTTTGATATAAATAACCAATTAAACATTCAAATCCAGTTGCTTTCTTATATGTAATAATATCTGTTGTCTTACTTGAATGTGACGATGCATTTCTTCCTCGATTAAACATATCAATTTCATCTTCATTTAAGATATTCATATCCATCAATTTTTCTATTATTCTTCTTTGAGATTTAGCACTAACATAATTAATACTAGTTTGTTGTAAATCTTTTACTTTTGAAATTCCTTTGCTAATTAAGTATTTTCTAATATGTAATTCATAAACTGCATCTCCCAAATAAGCAGTCACTAAATTATTCATCTTCTCACCAATTCAAATATTACCACATATTTTATTGTTTGTAAAAAAAAGATGGTCTAAACCATCTTATTTACTAAAGAAGAATTTTCTGTTTAGTATTATAATTGCTCCAGCACTTAAACTTAGAATAATTATATTAGCTAAAACATTATCTCCTGTTGTTGGATTATTTGATTCAACTATTGAATATGTTGAGAAGTGAGTTGTTTCAAATACTCCATATCCATTTTCATATTTAATTTCATGATATTCAATATTACCATCATCTTTTAAATATGCTGCAGTTAATTTTTTATTTTTATATTTAGCATCTAATGGAATATATACTTTGAAACTACCATCCTTTAATTGTTCAATTTTCATTTTCAATGAATCTGAATATAATCCAATGTCATATGACATACCATCTAATATTTTTACCTTTTTAGATATTTTCTTATATAATTCAGAAGTTTTATCTAATTTATTAACAGTTAATTTAGCATCTAAAGGTGAATCATATGAATCAGTTGTAATATATACTTTTGTATTTGTATCTACTGTTTTCATAAATGGAGTATTCATTTTTGATTCATCAGCTACAATGAAGAATGAATATTCTTTGTCATCAATTTTAACTTTATACCATTCACCTAAAGTTTTATCTACATCAAATAATTTAATATATTTATGAGTATCGGTATTTTCATCATATACAAGAACTTCATACTCTTCTCTTTCTTGAATATCAGAAATTCTTCCACCAACACTGATTTCAACTTTAGCAGATTTTAAATAAGATTGAATTCTATCTTTTGCTGCATTCATAAATGCTTCGCTTGATTTATCAGTACTATTAGGAACATATATTACATTAGTTTGTAAGAAGCCAACTGGTTCAGCAGTTTTATAAGTAGTTCCTTTATATGAAATGCTCATTCCACCTATTGTTCCATGATAGAAAGGTAATTGCATTCCTGCACCTGCTTGGAAATCAAATCCAATATTTCTATCATATTCAGCAATTAAATCTAATTTAGAAACATAATTAGGTAATTTGGAATCAATAAATTTTTTTGTCTTACTTAAATTATATAAATAATTTATATTTTCCATATCTTCTAGTACAAACCAATTATCTAATCCTGAATTAAGTTTATCCCATGTACTAGTTAACTTATTAGTAAGTGCATTTACAATTGCCATTTCTTCTTCAGTTGGTTCTACAAATTCATATTTTACTAAGAAAGTTTGATTAATAATATTTTCTCCATCATCTTTTATGATATTTAAATATATTTTATTTTTATTATATCCATTAGTTGATGGATCATAAGCATAATCTGAATACACATCATATTCAGAAGGAAGTAATTCTCTTACTGCAGCAGATGTAACCCACATAAAATCTTCGTCTGATGGTTTAATCGCATTTAATTTAATTACACCATCTTTAGATATACTATTAAATAAATCAACTAATTCTTTATAATAACTAGAAAATTTAATATATACATTTTCATAATGCTTATATTCTTCTTCGCAGCTATCTCCAGCTAGATTTTGATACCAACATTTATTATATGTTTCACTATGAGGTACATCTACATTAGTTCCTTCTTCAGTTACTGTTAATTTACCCATTCCATAAGTTGCATTTATTTCAAATGTAACTCCAGCAGCTAAATTTGCGGCAGAAACTGATTTTTCAATATTAATATTATCTTCTTCATATTTATATGTAATTTTATAATTTTTAGTATTATCTAAATCCTCACCATATACCTTCATACTAAATGGTGATTCACCAGTTCCTTCATTATCATAAAACATTTGAAGGTTTAACTCTCCACTTTTAGTTGCATTCATACCATTCCATTGCATACCAAAATTTGGAATTAAATAATTATAACATTTTCCATCTGCTTCTGGTGTATCAGATGATTGACATGCATGTTCTTCTTTATTTTCTAGTTTTACACCATTTCCTTTGTATGTATCAAAATGATACGATTTTTCTGCGTTAACCACTGATGTAAAAGCAAAAGCACTAAGTGCCGATAAACCCAATACCCCTATCTTTTTAAAGTTAATCATAAATCTACTCTCCTACTATAATTTAATTATAAATGGTTAATATTTTATAATCAATAAAAAATAAAAAAATTATAAGATATCTCTTATAATTATTTTATTATTTCAGATTCATATAATTCTTTAAAGCCCTTACACTTCTTCATCAACTCATCAAAAGTACCTTCTTTTTCTACTTTACCATCACTTATAAAGAATATTTTATTAGCATTTTTAATCGTTGATAACCTATGGGCCACAATAAGAATTGTATATTCACCTTTCATATTATTTATAGCTTCTGTTATCTTAGTTTGAGTCTCATTATCTAAGGCACTTGTTGCTTCATCAAATAAAATGATTTCTGTTTTTTGAACTAGAGCACGTGCTATTGCAAGTCTTTGTTTTTGTCCACCAGATAAGTTAACTCCACCTTCACCAATAACTGTATTATATTTATCTGGAAGTGAATCTATAAATTCATCAAGACATGCTATCTTACATACTTCTTTAATTTCTTTCATTGTTATATCTGGTTTAACTATTTTTAAATTATCTTTAATACTCATATTAAATATATATGGATTTTGAGAAATAATTGTAATATTTCCTCTTATTGAATCTTTATCTAATTCATTTATATTTATTCCATCAATAGTTATAGTTCCAGATTTTACTTTATATAATTTAGTTAATAAATTAAAGATTGTTGTTTTACCTGCACCTGATTTACCAACAAAAGCAACAGTTTCATTAGCTTTTATTTTAAAACTTATATTGTTTAACACTAAATTTTTATCATATTTAAATGAAACATTCTTAAATTCAAAATCTCCATTTACTTTATCTATATGTTTATTACCAAATGTTTCTTTTTTAAATTTATTACCTTCCATGATTTCTTTAATTCTTTCAACAGATAAATTTAAATCCACAACTGACTCTAATAAATCAGCAATAAAATAAATTGAACTTTCTGCTCTATCAATATAGTTATATAAAACAACAGCTACAATTGAAGTTAACATATTATTTTTAAGTAAAAATATTATTAACATTATTTGAGCAAAATCTAACACGCTCCATGCAGACCATGTAAATGTTCTTCTTCTCCATTTACTATTGTATTTTTTTAATTCAGTTCTATTAGATTCTTTTACTCTCTTATCATATTCATTTAAAAATGATTCTTCTGAATTAAGCATTTTAATATCAGTTGATCCTCTAACTAACTCAGATATCATGCTTGTAACTCTTTCTTTAGCTGCACGACATACTTTATCATCTTTCTTTTCTAATTCTTCATTTCTATTTTCCATTAAAAATTCAATAGTTTTAAATATAACTACAAATCCAAATACTATTGGTGAAATAATAAATATTGCTACAAATATTCCTAGTTGTTTTAAAATATTAGAAATAGAATCAATAATTACAGATACCTTTGAAGATACTTTTGAAGTATCTTCCATCAATCTTTGAATAAATAAACCTGATCCTGATTCATCCATGACTTTAGTTTCTATTCTTAATATATCTTTAGCTAAATTAGTACATAGATTATAATATGTTCCATAGTAAATACGATTATAAAACATTCTATATATACACCATGCTACTGAATTAGATATAGCAAAAACCATTATTAAGATTGTTATATTAGTTAATGATGCTAAATTATTTTGAGTTAAATATACTAATTGCTTTGCTGATAAAATAGGCATAACTATATTAACTACAATAGATATTATTGTAAGTAGTATAATAGCTATTAAATTACCTGTATTACCTTTTGTATATTTAAATAAAAACTTTAAACTTTTGCCTAATCCCTTCATAAAAAAGCACCTCGATTAAAAATATAACATTCCACCTAAGTGGAATGTCAAATTAAAATTTAATTTCAGGTATATTTTCTTTATCATTGTAAAGATCTTCAAATTTACCACGTGCAGTTCTATACATCAACATACCTACACCAATAACCACCATAACAATAGATACAACTTGAGCCATCTTTATATTTCCGATCATTAAAGAATCAGTTCTTGATATTTCAATAAAGAATCTTAAAACACCATACCAAACCATATATATAGCTGTAATAGTACCAACTTTAGTATATTTACCACGTCTTACAAATAATAAAATAATAAAACCTATTAAACAAAAGAATGATTCATATAAGAATGTTGGAGAATATACTACTCCATCAATAGTCATCCCTTTTATAATAAAATCAGGAATAAATAGAGTCTTTAACTTTTCAACAGTTGTTGCAGCTCCATGTGCTTCTGAATTAAAGAAGTTTCCCCATCTACCAATAGCTTGACCAATTATTAAAGGAACTACTATCATATCCATCATTCTTACAGGTCTAACTTTATATTTTTTACAATATAAAGTTAAAGTAAGTAAACCAAATATAATTCCACCATGAATTGCAAGTCCACCATTCCATACTCTAAGTATTTCAAGTAAATCAGTTCTAAATAAACTGAAATTAAATAATACATAGTATAATCTTGCACCTACAAATCCAAAGATAAGTGTCCAAAATAGCATATTGAATGTGAATTGTTGAGGTATTTCAAATCTTTTAGCCTCTGATTCAACCATAACAAACATAATTATTGCGGCTATTAAAATAAAAACAGAATAATATCTTATTTCAAAACTACCAAAACTAACTAAAATTGGATTCATATTATCACCTACTATATTATTATAAATAATAATTAAAATGATAACAAGATGTACATATTATCAAAGTTTAGAAATTTGACGAAATAACCATTTAAATATATAATATATCACCAAGAAAAAGGGGGAAAAAAATATTATGCAATTACCGAGTAAAATAAAAAATAGCACTAATAATTTCATGCTTGATACAAGTAATGATTTTAAAGATTTTTTAGAAAAACTAAAAGAATTAATAAATAATATAGATTCGATAGATATAGATAATGACAAAGATATTGATAAAGAAAACGATAAATACTATGAAAATTATTGGAAACTTGGAGACTTATTTAGACAATTAGCAAATGTAGATTTAGACGATATCGATTATTTTGTAGATGTAAAAAATAGGTTTTTCTATTGTTTTACTATAAATGAAAGAATAAAACTATGTAAACTATCTAAAAACATTTTCATTTTTAATAAATTATTAGGAAATATTATTGATCCTAATGTTCAAAACAAATTATATAAAGGATCAGATAAACTATATAGAATATTACTTAATAAAAAAGATTATTTAGGAAACATTTATAATGGTTCTCCATACAATAAAAAAGCAAAAAAAGATGTATTCAATCAATTATCATATATTTCAAGTATGCTAGAACAATTATCATATGCAATGAATAATATAAACGATGCAATAGTATTAAAATCAAGATAAAAGGGAAAATTGGTATGTCATTAACAAAGGAAGAAAAATTATTTCTTAATTTAAGAAAATCTTTTCTAAATGAAATGACTGAAGAAGAATTAGAAAACTTCTGTGATATTCCATCAGCTGATATAGAATATTCACTAAACTACTTTGGTGAGAATATTCAATTATCTAATATACACAATACTACATTTAACTATACTTTATTAAAATTATATTTTGAATTTAAAAGAATAAATGATTTAATTAATAATATTTATTATTCAGAAGAAGATAAAATTAATAAATATAAAGTTAAAATATTACCATGGATAATATTAGCAGATCATTTTAGAAAAGAATTAACTAATGAATTAAAAAAGAAATTTTATAATAAACATAAAATTAATAAATTATTAAATAATATTAATGAATTATATAATCTATTACAAGATTATTCATTAAAATTATGTATTCAACAAAATAGTTATAAAGTTATTAATAACATTAAACCTAACAATGAATTATATGTTAGAAAAAAAGAATATTTATTAAAGGCAAATTAAAAAGGAATTAATATTAAGTAATATAACTTAAATAAAAAAACTCCATTTAATTGGAGTTTTTATTTGTTTAAAACTTTATCTAAATATTCACCTGTGTATGAACCTTTAACTTTAGATACTTCTTCAGGTGTACCAGTAGCAATTACTTCACCACCGCCATCTCCACCATCAGGTCCAAGATCAATTATATAATCAGCTACTTTAATAACATCTAAGTTATGTTCAATAACAATAACTGTATCTCCATTATCAACAATACGTTGTAATATAGTTATTAATTTAGATATATCATGAGTATGTAATCCAGTAGTTGGTTCATCTAGTATAAATACAGATTTACCTGTTGCCTTCTTTTGTAATTCTTTAGCAAGTTTAATTCTACCGGCTTCACCACCTGATAAAGTAGGTGCTGGTTGTCCAAGTTTTACATAACCTAAACCTACATCCATCAACACTTGTAATTTATTTTTTACTTTAGCATGATGTTCAAAGAATTCGATTGCTTCTTCTACTCTCATATTTAATACATCATTTATATTTTTACCTTTAAATTTTATATCTAATGTCTCTGTATTAAATCTAGTACCATGACATACATCACATGGAACATATACATCTGGAAGGAAATGCATTTCTATTTTCTTAACTCCATCACCCCAACAAGCTTCACATCTTCCACCTTTGACATTGAAAGAGAATCTGCCTTTATCATATCCTCTCATCTTTGCTTCTTTAGTTTCTGCAAATACTTCTCTAATATCATCGAATACACCTGTGTATGTTGCTGGATTTGATCTAGGTGTTCTACCTATTGGATCTTGACTAATTTGAACAACTTTATCAACATTTTCAAGTCCTTCAATACTTTTGTGTACACCAATGTGTACTTTTGATTTATATACACTTTGTTGAAGTGCGTGACATAAAATTTCATTTACTAAAGATGATTTACCTGATCCAGATACACCTGTAACACAAGTAAATGTTCCTAAAGGGAATTTAACATTAACATTTTTTAAATTATTTTCCTTGGCACCTTTAATAGTAATAAATTTCTTATTACCTTTTCTTCTTTTTTTAGGTACTTCTATTTTTAATCTACCTGATAAATATCCACCTGTAACAGACTCTTCACATTTACAAATATCATCTACAGTACCTTGAGCAACTAGATAACCTCCATCTTTACCGGCAACTGGTCCAATGTCTATTATATAATCTGCTGCTCTCATGGTATCTTCATCATGTTCAACCACGATTAATGTATTTCCTAAATCTCTCATATCTTTTAAAGATGATATTAATCTATCATTGTCTTTTTGATGTAGACCAATTGATGGTTCATCAAGAACATATAATACTCCTGATAGTCTTGAACCAATTTGAGTTGCAAGTCTAATTCTTTGAGCTTCACCACCTGATAAAGTACCAGCTTCTCTTGCAAGTGATAAATAATTTAAACCTACATGATCTAAAAATTCTAATCTATTCTTAATCTCTTTAACTATCAAAGAAGATATTTCTTCTTGCTGTTTAGTTAACTTTAAATTATCAAAGAATGTAATTAAATCTTTAATACTCATTTGTACAACATCCCAGATAGATTTACCTGATACTAATATATTTAATATATTACTTTGTAATCTTGATCCATGACATGTTTGGCATAAATCTTCACCCATGAATCCATCTATCCAATCTCTAACCCAATCAGATGTAGTTTCCATATATCTTCTTTCAAGTTGAGTTACAATACCTTCCCATGTTGCTAATTGTTTTCTAGTATTAAAATCATATTCATATATTTCATCAGAGCCATATAAAATAATATCTAATTCTTCTTTAGTAAAATCTTTTAATTTTTTATTAATATCTATATTATTAACTTCACATACTTTATTTAATTTAATTGTATCTACTCTATCATTGTCAGATTCTTTTCCAAAGAATGTTTTACTTTTACCATATTTAAATGCAATTATTCCTCCTTCAGGAATAGATAAATTCCAATCAGGAATAATTATACTTAAATCTATATGTTTAGTTTTACCTAATCCCTTACATGTAGGACATGCTCCATATGGGGCATTGAATGAAAATATTCTTGGCTCAAGTTCAGGTAATGAGAAATCACAGTCAGGGCATGCAAAATGTTCAGACATGATTAATTCTTTATCACCTAATACATTTATCACTACTTTTCCATTTGATAATTTTGTAGCAGTTTCAATTGCTTCAAATAAACGTGCTCTTATTTCATCTTTTATAACTAATCTATCAATAAGTACATCTATATTATCTTTTTTATTTTTATCTAATTCAATTTCATCAGATAATTCATATATTTCTCCATTTACTCTAACTCTTGCATATCCGTCTTTCCTAAGTTTTTCAAAGAGATCTTTATGAGTTCCTTTTTCTCCATGAACAATTGGAGAATATATTTCTAATTTAGTACCATTTTCATATTCTAAAACTCTATTAGTCATCTCTTCTACTGATTGAGATGATATAGGTCTTTTGTGAGTAGGACAATATGGAACACCTACACGTGCAAATAATAGTCTTAAATAATCATATATTTCAGTTACAGTACCAACTGTAGATCTTGGATTATTATTAGTTGTCTTTTGATCTATTGATATAGATGGAGATAATCCTTCAATTGAATCAACATCAGGTTTTTCCGAACCACCTAAAAACTGTCTAGCATATGCTGATAGACTTTCTATATATCTTCTTTCACCTTCAGCATAAATAGTATCAAAGGCTAAACTTGATTTACCTGATCCAGATACTCCAGTCATGACAACTAATTTATTCTTAGGAATTTCAACATCAATGTTTTTTAAGTTATTTTCTCTAGCACCTTTAACTATAATTTTATCCATATCTTCTCACATCCAACTGTATTTTAACATATTTTATTTATTTTAAAATATCTTAATTTATGATAATATATATAAACGACGGTGATTTTATGAAATATCAATCATACAATAAATCCAAAATCAAATCACAAATTAAGGAATTAGAAGAATTATACGAAACAAGAAAGCTAAAATCAATAAAAAATGATATAGAAATACTTCAAGAACTATTAACAGATGATAATGAAGAAGTATTTCCTGTACCATATCTATTTAAAGATTTGCTCATGGATGATTCTATGTATATAAGAAAACATCAAGCATTTATAAATGATATTAATAAATTTGCGAGTTTGAGTAAAATCATGAAAGATTTAGAATATAAATATATAGATACTTGGAATATACCAATGTCTTCTTTATTCTCATTTGTGCATGATTTCTATAATTCATTAGATAAAGAAATAGCTAAATACTTTAACAGAATATTTAAAGAAAGAAGAAATAATTTTAAATTATCAAATTATAGAAGTTGTATGTTAACAATTAGATCTCTAAATTATTCATATTTAAACGTTGAAAGAGGAGATACAATTACAGTTTATCTTTCAATGGTACATGAATATGCACATGCTATCGCAGATGCATATCTACAAAGAGATACATTAACAAGTGATAAATATCCATATGTTGAATACTTTCCTCTTTTAATAGAATTACTTGCTTTAGATAGATTAAATGATGTTTTCTATGATTTAGAAGATGATACAACCATAATTAAGAAAGAAAAATTAAATTTAATGTTATCATATGCTAAAGATATTTCGATTGAATCTTATTATTTAGAAACGCTAAATAGTTTTAAAAATAAAAAAGATACTATAAATGATTTAAAAAACATGACAAATTTATCAAGAAGATATTTTAAAGATATGTTTTCTACAATCGCTAGAGAAAAACTAACATATCTAATACCATATATGGCTGCAATTGAATCATATTATCAATTTCAAGAAGATCCTAAATTAGCTATAGAAAACGCTAAAACAATAATTAAATTACCAAGAGCTAAAGAATACAGATCAATACTTGATAAATTAGATTTAAACTTAAATGAACATTCACAAGAATTTGCAACCGATGTCAAAAAGAAGATATTAAAAATACAGCAAAATTAACTTTGCTGTATTTTGTTTATATAATCATCTAAGATACTAAACATTTCATCTTTAGATTTACTTTTACATATTTCATTTTTAACACTTGCTGCTCCAGGTAATCCTTTTATATACCATAAGGCATGTGTTCTAATTTCCATAAGTGCAACTTTTTCACCTTTATCTTCAACTAACATATCAAAATGTCTTTTTAACATTTTGATTTTTTCATCTGCACTTACAGGAGGATTAATCACACCTTTTTCTAAATAATCAACACAGTCTTTAATTAACCATGGATTACCTAAAACTCCACGACCTATCATAACTGCATCGCATCCTGTTTCATCTAACATCTTCTTAGCAAGTTCAGGTGTAGTTACATCTCCATTTCCAATTACTGGAATACTTACTGCTTCTTTAACTTGTTTAATGATGTCCCAGTTAGCATGTCCTGAATAACCTTGAGAACGAGTTCTTGCATGAATTGCAATTGCTTTAGCTCCAGCTGCTTCACATATTTTTGCAACTTCAACTGCATTAATATTATTCTCATCCCATCCACTTCTAATTTTAACTGTTACAGGAATATCTACTGCTTCAACTACTGCTTTAACAATTTCACCTATTTTTTCAGGATTCTTTAAAAGTGCACTTCCTGCTTGAGCTCTTAATGCAACTTTAGGAACAGGACATCCCATATTAATATCAATAATATCTGGATGTTGTACTTCCGCAATTCTTTTAGCTGCAGTTACAAATGAATCAACATCACTTCCAAATATTTGTTGAGAAATAGGTCTTTCAGATTCGTCCATCTTTAGAAGTTCAAGTGTGCGATCATTTCCAAAGGTAATTGCTTTATCCGAAACCATTTCAGCATAAATTAAACCTGCACCCATCTCTTTAATTATCTTTCTATAAGAAGTATTAGAAATACCAGCCATAGGAGCTAACACGATTTGATTTTTTATTTCAACATTTCCTATCTTCCACATAATTATCTCCTTAAACTTGATATAAAGCCTTTCTTTTCCTTTTCTTGTTGTCTTAGTGTTAGACTTTCAATGATTTGATCTAACTCAACAGTCTTTATAACATCTTCAAAGTTTCTTAATACTTCAGCTACATTAGTAAGATTCCCATCTGAATCTCTTTTTATAACTGTGTTATTAATTCCTTCATATAAGAAAGATATATTTATTTCGCTTAATGACTTACAATTCTTAATTAAATAATTTATTAATTCATAAACAGTTATTACATTTCTTATATCATCTGTTTCACCGCTTATGAAAAACATAAATCTATCTACACCTATATTAAGTGTGTTATATCTATCAGTAATAATATTATTTAATTCTTGAAAGCCTGCATAATGGTCTGTTATATCACATATTTGATATAAATCTCCATCTTTAATGTATGCAACTGCTTTTTTACCATTATTGTATTCTTCAAAAGAAGGATTAGTTGTACTTCCTATTATTTTATTATGATCATCTGTAACATATGAATTGATTCTCATGCTATCATCCCTTTTCAAAAAATTATACATAATTATTTAAATAATTACAAATAAAAAGCAGTCTTGCATAATTAAGACTGCTTATATCACTACTGTAATTGTTAAATATATTGAATATATAATAGAAACAATAGAAGTAGCAGTTACACATACTACTAACAAAGATTTTTTCTTTTCAAATAATTTATTTAATATAAACAAAACAACAGCTAATCCTAAAATCACTAATGAAAAACCACCAAATTGTTTTACTTTAGCAACGGCAAACTTTGCCATATCAAGATTTGAATTATAAGCAACACACCATGTTGCATTCAATAATAGCATTGTATAAACTTGTGAAAAAAATACTCCTAAACATATTATATATTTATTAACTTCCGCAATAAAATCTATATCTATTTTTTTTTCTTCTTTCTTTTTCATTAATTACAACTCCTTTTATCTTACTATCATTATAACATTATAAAAGGATTTTATATTTTTAATATTTAATGTTTACATTTTAAAAATGTTAATAACATTTAGTTTATTAACTTTCTTTAATGGAATAAAACTTCCAAACATTGATATAATTAAAGCTAATAACAATACCATTAATAATATTTTATTATTTATTATTAGTACATCTGATAATCCTGTATATTTATATATTATATTATTAAAAGGTACTTTTATTATTAATATAAATATTAAACTAATAATGCATGCAATAATAGATATAATATTATTTTCTAAATAGAATATTCTTTTTATATATTTATTATTTATACCTAATGTTTTGTATATACCTATTTCATGAATTTTTTCAAGTACACTTATATAAGTTATTATACCTATCATGATAATTGTTACTAAAAGTGATAGACCACTGAAGACTAAAAGTACAACAGTAAGTGCATCCATCAATGTAATAGATACTTCTTTTATAGCTGTTGAATAATCTGTATATTCTATTCCTTTATAATTATCTAATATCTTTAAAAGTTTATTTTTACTATTATAATCTTTAGGAAATAAATATATTTCTAAAGGTATTTTATTTAAAGTATAATTATAAAATAATCCACTTATACTATTATAAATAGAATCATCATTTATTTTTATAATTCCACATATCTTATATTTTTTATTATTAATTTTATATTTATATCCAACTATATCTTCATAACTAATCTTTTTCTTCTTTATACCAATTGAATTAAGTAATTCTTTGTTAATAACACCATCTTTATCAACAACTAAAAGAACATCATATTTATTATTTAAATATGATCCACTTACTAATTCATTGGTTTTATATAAATCATCATAGTTAGTCATATATTGATAGTAATATCCATTTAAATTAAATGTTAATATCTTATTACTTATTAACAATTCAGTTTGCTCTAAATATTTTATATATTTTTTATTTATTTTATTCTTATGTGAATCATTAGTATATACATAACCATCTTGTGTTTGTTTATCTTTAAAAGCATCTTTTAATTCTTTAGAATAATTAGTACTACTATCTGATATATAAATAGGATATTTACTTAAATTATCTCTTTCATTTGATTCTATTGAATCTTTAAATCCATTAGATATTCCTAAAACCAATAATAAAGATATTAAACTAATACTAAAAGCTAAAGATATAAGTAAATTTCTTTTTAGTTTATTAGTAAAATTATTATTTACTATTCTAAGTATATTCATTAATTTTACTTTTACTCTTCTATAGATAAATGGTTTATGAAATACTTCTACTTCTTTACTTGTATCATCTACTACTACTCCATCTTTTAATCTAATAATTCTATCTGAATACTTATTAGATAATTCTTCATCATGAGAAACAATTATAACTAACTTAGTTTTAGATATCCTCTTTAGATATTCCATGATTTCAATTCTATTTTGGCTATCTAATGCACCTGTTGGTTCATCACATATCAAGATATTAGGGTTATTAACAAGTGCACGAGCAATTGCAACTCTTTGCATTTGTCCACCTGATAAATATTTAACCTTTTTATCTTTTAAGTCTAATATACCTAAAGAATTTAATATAATATCTAAATTATTACTCTTACATCTTAATTCTATATTATCTTTAACAGTCATATGATCTATTAAATTATACTGTTGATAAATAAAGCCTATTTCATAGGCATGATAATAATCTATTTGTTTTTTATTTAATGTAGATAAATCTTTATCACGATAATAAACTTTACCTTCACTTGGTTTATCTAATAAACCAATTAGATTAAGCAAGGTTGATTTTCCACATCCAGATGCTCCTAAAATAGTTACCAATCCTGTTTCAGCAAAATCGATACTAATATCTTTTAATACATAGTTATCATTTGAATAAGATTTATATACATGTTCAAGTCTTAACATATACCTCCATTTCTCTTCCCTGTAGGTATATATTATAAACTTAATAAGTATAAAATCAAGTTAAATATATTGTTAATTAGTTATTATTTATTGATTAATAACAAATTTCTAATATTTGCATATAAAAACAGTTATATTAAATAACTGTTTTAAAATAGTTTAAGTTATTTCTTTCAGCACCTAATGTCGTGATAGGTCCATGACCAGGATAAATAGTTATATCATCAGGATAGTTAAGTATCTTTGTTATACTTGCTTTCATATCAATTGCATTTCCACCTGGTAAATCAATTCTTCCAATTCCTGTATTAAATATGAAATCTCCTGTAAACATCTTCTTTTCTTTTTCAAAGTATAATACTATCTCATCTTCTTTATGTCCTGGTGCATATATAGTACTAAATACAAAGTTTTCTATATTTCTTCTACCTTCCATTAAATTGTTATTATTGAAGATTGGACATTTATATTGAAACAATAAATCATTAAGTGCACCAATGTGATCATCATGACTATGAGTAATAATTATTCCAACAACTTGTTTAGCTGGATCAACATTTGCAATTATCTTATCTTTTTCAGCACCTGGATCAATAATTAAACAAGCATCACCTAATTCTAGAATATAACAATTAGCTTGTAACTCTCCAACTGGAATTGTCTTGATATTCATAAATTAACACCCTTTTCTAAATCTATTATTAATGCTATAATCATTATAAGGTGAAGATATATGAAGTTAGCAATAATCATCATATTAACTCTTATAATCATTGTAGCTATACTTACTATGATTTACATTAATAATTATAACAAATTATTATATTATAAAAAAAGAGTAGAATATGCAGAAAGTGTAATTTTAGAAGAATTAAATATTAGATTTGAATTAGTTAATAAAACTAAATCTATTATAAAGAAGAATACAAAAATGGATTTAGATATATATGATACTTTGGAGAAAGCTAAAGAAACTCCTTCAATAGACTATGAAAAAGAATTAACTAATGCAATTCAAACAATTTACTTAGTCATGACAGACTATCCTAAATTAGAAGAAAAGAAAGAATTTAAAAAGATAATAAGGGAATTAGAAGAATCTGATACTAAAATAGATGCCGCTAAATCTTATTATAATGATAATAATCAAATACTAAATGATATGATTAAATCATTTCCATCAAGTATTATAGCAATATTTACTAAAACAAAAGTAAAACCTTTCTATGAAGCTAAGAAAATATTTAAGGAAGAAGAAGTAAAAGAAGAAGAGATTACTGAATAATCTCTTCTTTTATAATGTCCAATCAATTTCTTTAATTCCATTTTTCTTTAAGAATTCATTTGTTTTAGAAAAAGGTCTACTTCCAAAGAATCCATTTCTAGCACTAAAAGGAGATGGATGAGCAGACTCAATAACTAAATGTTTAGGATTAGTTATAAATGCTTTTTTACTTCTTGCAAAGTTTCCCCATAGAATAAAAACAACTGGAGTTTCTTTAGTATTTAATTTTTTTATAACATAGTCAGTGAATCTATCCCAACCTAACTTAGAATGAGAATTAGGTGTATCTTTAACTACGGTTAAAGTTGCATTAAGTAATAAAACGCCTTCCTTAGTCCACTTAGTTAAATCTCCAGAAAGTGAAGGTTTAATACCTAAATCATCATATAATTCTTTATATATATTTTTTAAACTAGGAGGAAGTTTAATACCATTTGGAACTGAAAATGAAAGTCCCATGGCTTCTCCTTCTCCATGATATGGATCTTGTCCAACAATAACTACTTTTACATCTTCAAAGGATGTATTCTTTAAAGCAGCAAATATATCTTCTTTAGGAGGATATATAGTTTTAGTGTCATATTCATGATTAATCATTTCCATGAAAGTATGAAATCCAGGAGAATTCCATATGACACTTAACGCATTATCCCAATCATTACCTATCATAAAACCACCTAATTAAATTATATCAAAAAAAGAAAAGTTATTTAACTCTTCTTAATACTTTTAATTCTCCTGTATATAAATATTCTCTATCAGTAGCATATCTTAAATCTTCTTGTGTTGGTTTCCAATAATGTTCAGCATCTTTCTTTTGTAACTCTAAAGGCCTGTTAACATTAGGTAATAAACTATCGGTAGAAACAAAAGGTTCATCCATTGTTTCAACTTCATATATTTCATATTTATTTTTCATACCATTTAAAATCCTTACCCAATGTTCTAATGATTGTAAATCCGTCAAATAGATACATTTTTGTCTTGATGGTTTTCTTCTAAATCTTTTTTTTCTAACTTCTTCTAATATTATCTCTCTATGAAATATATTAGATTTTCTTAAATATTCATTTAGATAATTTATATAATTTTGTTTTTGTTCTTCAGTTAATTGATTAAATTTTTCTCCACTTAAAAATTCTCTAAATGGTTTATAATAATTTGTAGGTTCTTTTCCTGAATTATCAACATTATATAAAAATGATGATGCTAAATTATAACATCCAGAAAATAAATAGTTTACATCTTTACCAATTGTTATTGTTTTACCTACTTCTAAACAAACATCAGGTTTATTATTTATATGATATAAAATCATATATTCCCCTTCTTTCAAGTGGATATTATAATATACATTCATAAAATAAGCAAAAAACATATCACTTGTGATATGTTTCATTGTTTAATATTTTAAATGATCTATATATTTGTTCTAGTAATATTCCTCTAAATAATCCATGAGGATATGTATTTTTACCAAATGATAACTTATAATTAGCTAACTCTTTTACTCTAGGATCAACTCCATCAGAGCCTCCTATAACAAAAGTTATATTAGCATAGTTCATTAGCCAATTATCTATTTTATTTGATAATTCAACAGAAGTAAGATTATTTCCATCTATAGCCATTTCAACTATAAAATCTTTAGTATTAATATGTTTTAGAATTAAATCTCCTTCTTCTTTTATATTAGAATCTTTTAATTCAATTATATTAATCTTATGGTACTTACTTAATCTAGTTTTATAATCATTTATTAAATCTTCTAGATATTTTTCTTTAATCTTACCTACACACATTATTGTTATCATTAAAATATATCCACTCTTTCATTTTGTTTAGCTGTAATAATATTATTAAATTCTATATCATTTTCTTTTAATGTTTTTAATACAGTTTCTATTGCTAATTCATGAGTATTATTCTCTTTTGAAAGGTGAGCTAATATTACTTCTTTAGTATTATCACCTATTATCTTAGATAAATAGAAACCGGCTTGTTGATTTGATAAGTGTCCTTCATCACTTCTAACTCTTGCTTTTAACCATGGAGGATAACTTCCATGCATAAGCATTTCAATATCATGATTACTTTCAAATATATAATATGTATGATTCTCTAACTTTTTGAAATGTTTATGATTAATATATCCTGTATCAGTTGTATAAACAATTGATTCATCTCCTAAGTTAAATATATAACCACGAGATCCTTTAGCATCATGACTAGTTCTATATGAAGTCATTTCAAAATCATCAAATTTAAAACTATCATCTAAATTAATATTATCATAATCTTCTAAACACTTAATCTCATTCATGCATTTTTCATCTATAAATATCATTGGATTATATTTTTTAATTATCTTATCCAATGAAGCAATGTGATCTGAATGACCATGTGTTATAAATATATAATCTATGTTATCTAAACTAGTATTTAATTCTTCTAATTTAGAATTAATATATTTAATATTCATACCAACATCAATTAATAATTCATGATTACCTGTATTGATGTATACACAGTTACCTTCAGATCCACTTGCTATAATACTTGCTTTTCTTTGCATTTGAAGATTGATGCACAAGGATTTAAGAATGTACCACCTTTATAAGGATATCCATTTACTACTACACCTAAGTGTAAGTGAGTACCTGTACAACTTCCTGTACATCCTGCCCTTCCTACAACTTGTTCCTTAGAAACATGTTGTCCTTCTTTAACTAATATTTTAGACATATGCATGTATTGAGTAATAACACCATTTCCATGATCTACATATACGTATAAACCTAAACTGTAATGTGATCCTGTTTCAACAACTATACCTTCTTTAACTGCATAAATTGGACTTCCATGTGGAATACCCGCAATATCGATACCATTGTGCATTTTTCCCCAACGATATTTAAATGCTGAATAAACAATTGATGGTGATACTGTTGGCCATGAATATGAATCATTTCCAACATTAACATAATTATAGTTACCCATTGAAGGATATTGTTTAGTACCAATTGTAGTTACTTCGTTAATTGGTTCTCTTAATACTTCTTCTTTAATTGGTAAGTATGCTTTAATTTCACCGTTAGTTATCTTAACATCATATGTAACTCTTGATAATCCATCTTCACCTTTAGTAGTTACTTTTCTATAATCTATATATTGATTAGGATCTTTAACTTCTGTTTGTTTAAACTTCTTAACTTCATCAGATATAATAGTCTTTTTATATGATAAGTTAATAAGTGGATTAATTAACGATACATTTAATTTTTCACCAGCTGTTAATAAAACATTAGCTGATGGATAACTTGGATTTGCAATTAATAATTCTTCAATATTTAAGTGATTATTATCTGCTATTGTTTCTAAGTCTTCTCCAGGTTTAACTGTATAAGTTGCATGTTGATCGTTTGTACCATACATTAAATATTGAGTTAAATCTGCAGTGTTAGTGAATATTTTTTCTTTTGTTGATATTAATGATTTTTTAACTGTTATTGTTTCTTCAAAGAATACAGAAGTAATAATTTCTCCTACATCTGTAATTTCAGTTTGAGTACCATTTTCATAACTAGTTAAGTTTTCTTCACCAATAAAGGCAACAGCTGTATTATATAATGCTTCATCTATCATCTTTCTATCTAAAATATATACATAAGCAGGAGGAGTCTCATCAGTTTTATTTTTTTCACCTTCTTGATATTCCTCTTCACCTCTTATTACATTCCCATTGTAATTAATGGTTACTGTATACCCTTCAATCATAAAAGGATCTTTATCTTCGATTTGATTGTATATATCTTTTTCTTTAGATAAAGTTGCGTCATATGTATATACTTTTTCAATACTTAATCCTTCTGGTGGATATACTTTATCAACTTTATATTCTTTCTTTATATCTTCTTGGTTTTTATCAATTAATTTTAACAATTTATTTTTAGAATTGATTAAACCAATTTTATTTCCATTCAAATATATTTGATATGCTTCAGTAGGGTCACCAACCATATTCTTGTTTAATCCTACAAAAAACGCTAATGCACATATAACTAAAGTAATAAATGCATATAGTAATTTTTTCATAACATTCCTCCTTAAGCTTCTTGAGGTTGACTGTCTTTGACGTAATTTCTAAAATCGCTTATATTCTTTTCAAACAATAATTCAACTTTACCATTAGCACCAGCTCTGTGTTTCATGATATTAAATTCAACTATTGATATATTATTATTTTCATCATTGTCTTTATTATAATAATCAGATCTATATAGGAAACCAACGATGTCGGCATCTTGTTCAATTGAACCAGATTCCCTTAAGTCTGATAACATAGGTCTTTTATCTTCACGAGATTCAACACTACGAGATAATTGAGCTAAGGCAATTACCGGAACTTCTAATTCCATAGCCATAGTTTTTAAATTTCTTGAAATATCTGATACTTCTTGTTGTCTGTTTGAACCATATCCAGGTCCACCTGATAACAATTGTAAGTAGTCGATTATTATTAAACCTAAATTACCTTTTTCAGCTAAACGTCTACATTTAGCTCTTAATTCTCCGATTGTTATACCAGAAGTATCTTCAATGAAAATTGGAGCATTAGATAATTCACTCATAGCTTCATTAACTCTCTTCCAATCATCATTGTTAAGTTTACCAGTTGCAAGTCTTCTACCATCTACACCACCTTGTGCAGCTATCATACGGAACATTAATTGTTCTGCTGACATTTCTAAGTTGAATATTGCAACATTTTTTCCAGTTTGAAGTGCAGCATTTGTTGCTATCTTTAGAGCAAATGCGGTTTTTCCCATACCTGGACGAGCGGCAATGATAACTAATTGACTTGGATGTAATCCAGCAGTCATCTTATCAAAGTCATAGAAACCTGTAGGTATACCAGTAACATCTTTATCATTTTTAGATAAATCTTCCAATTGAGCTTTAGCAGATCTTACAACATCAGCTGATGTTTTAAAATCTCCTGCCTTTCTTTGTTTAGTTACTTTAAATATATTTTTTTCAGCATCATCAATTAAGAAACCTGTATCAATTGCTTCATCTCTTGATAATTTTTCAATAGTTTCACATGTTGAAATTAATGATCTTCTTAATGCCTTTTCTCTAATAATATTTATATAACTTTCAGCATTTGAAGCAGATACAACTGAATCAATTACTTCACTTAAATATTCAACACCACCTATTGAATTAATAGGTTGAACTTTTTCAATTTCATTTTTTAATACAGTTGGATCAATGTTGTCATTTCTCTTTTTTATTTCTTTCATTGCAGTAAATATAGCTGCATTTTTTTTATCATAGAACATATCTTCGTTTAATTCATCACACATTTTATCTAATGCTGATTTAGATAGATATGCACATCCTAAAACTTGCATTTCTGCTTCTAGGTTCTTAGGTTCAATTTTTGTAACAACATCAGGCATAAATATGACCTCCTTCTATGATATAACTACATTTACTTTTGCAATTACCTTCTTATGTAGATTAACATCTACTGTATGTGTACCAAGACAGTCCATTGGATGGTCACATTCAATTTGTCTCTTATCAATTTCAAATCCAAGTTTCTTTAATTCATCAGCAACTTGTTTAGTTGATATAGAACCAAACATTCTACCGTCTTTTCCTGTCTTAGCAGTAAATTTAATTTCTTTACCATCAAGTTTCTTCTTGATTTCTTCCATTGACGCAATAATAGCATCTTCATTGTCTTTTCTTTCTTGAATAGTTCTATCAAGTTTGTTCTTGTTTTGAGTATTTAATGGCACAGCTAAGCCCTTTGCAATTAAAAAGTTTTTAGCGTATCCATCAGATACATCAATAATTTGTTCTTTCTTTCCTTGTTTTTTTACATCTTGGAGTAATATAACTTTCATCAAAATCCCTCCTACATATAATTATATAAAAAATGTGCTCTAAAATCTATGTTTTTAGTCCTTAAATATGCATTTTGTTAGTATTGTTGATAACTAAAAAAAGATAGTTTTTAACTACCTTTTTTAATTTTTTTCAACAGTATATTTTTTAAATGTTATAAATAAAAATTTTTTATTAGTTTTAACTACACTAAAATGTTCATCATTACTTAAAATATATTTATTTTCAGATGATGAAATTTCATCACTGAAGTGGTATGTTTCACCTGTACACCCATAGTTTGGACATTTAGAAATATCATCTTTTATACTAACAACTTTATGTTTATCAATTAAATATGTTGTTTTTTCTTTAGATGTATTATCTTTACTTGGGGTTTTTATAAATATTTCATACATATTTTTATTAGAATCTTCATATATATAACCGTATCCCGTTACTCTTCCAGCTTCGCCAACATAATCAGAAGTATAATATGAATCTATTTGTTTCCAACCTTTTTCTATTATTTTTTCATTTTTTAATTCTTTTAGAATTTTATTTTGTTCGGCTTTACTAATATCTCCACATCCTGCTGCAAATAATACACATATAAAAATAATTATAATCTTAATATATTTTTTCATATTATCACCTGCTTTAATATTATCACAAATAAAAAAAGATATTATAAAAATATCTTTTTACTTTACATCAGCAATAATAGCCATGAATCTTGCTCTTTTTACTTGTTGAGCAACATATCTTTGATGTCTAGCACAAGTACCAGTCATTCTTCTAGGCATAATTTTGCCTTTTTCATTAATATATTTAGATACAATGTTAGCATCTTTATAATCTATGTCTTTGCCAGCACACATTTGGCAAACTTTTTTCTTTTTTCTATAAAATTCAGCCATTTATAATTCTCCTTTTCTAGAAAGGTAAATCATCATCGCTTAAAACTACTTCTTGACCAATATCCTTAAATGGATCTTCTTCTAAGTTAGCAGGTTCAGCTTGATTATCTTCCATATTATAATCAGTTCCTGAAGAAGTACCACCTTTGCTACCTAAGAATGTAACATTATTTGCAACTACTTCAGTAACATATCTTTTTGTACCGTCTTGAGCATCATAGCTTCTAGAAGTAATTCTTCCTTGAACAGCTACTTGAGTCCCCTTTTGACAATACTTACAAATATTTTCAGCTTGATTTCTCCAAGCTACGATTTGAATAAAATCAGCAGAACTTTCTCCTGTTTCAGGATTTCTTCTACCATCTACAGCAATAGTAAATGTAGTTGTAGCAAGTCCGCTTGAAGTTGTTCTTAATTCTGGATCTCTTGTTAATCTTCCAACTAAACAAACATTATTCATATTATTACTCCTCGTCTAATCTAATAATCATGTGTCTTAATACGTTTTCATCAATTCTTGCTTTTCTATCTAATTCAGCAATAATTTCATTATTAGCATTAAAATTAACTACATAGTAATAACCTGTAACTTGTTTCTTAATTTCATAAGCTAACTTTTTGCTTCCTAAATCTTTAGAATCTGTAATTTCACCTTTCATTGAAGTGATAACGTTCTTTAAAGATTCAGCAACAGTATTAGCAGTTTGTTCATCAATAGTAGTTTTTACGATAAACATCATTTCATACTTATTCATCTTTTTACACCTCCTCATGGTCTATGGCTTATATCTACATATAAGCAAGGAGCTCTTCGCTCGCAAGTATTATAGCAAAAAGTATTTTTTATGTAAAGAATAACATTATGAAATCGATATTATTTACATATTTATGTTATAATTGTTATGATAAGGTGATAAAAATGAAAAAAATACTACTAATAATAATTACTTTATTAGTATTTCCCACTACAGTTAATGCCAACACTGTTACGTGTACTGGTGGTGGAATTACTTGTAATTTTGATACAAATTCACAAAGAGCAGATTGTAAAGATGGTAATAATAAATCATATGATGCCATAAACGATTCTATGCCTTATACAGGACATACAGGTCTTCAAACGGCAATGAATAACTATACAGCAACTCAAACAATTACTCAAGGAAGATGTCCTAAATATATGTATGTGGACTCAGGTGCTAAAGAAGTAATTTTCTTAGATGCCGATTCATATACATTTAGATATGAATTCAACAATTATGAAGGAGAACAAGAATATACTTGGACTAGTGATGACTTTGTAGATGCCTTTAGAGAATTTGGAAACAAAAATGTAACTAAGCAAACACTAACTACAACAGGAACGACAACTGAAAACACATGTGCTAACGATGTAGAGATTGCTAGAACAAACATATATAATGCTAGTGCTAAAGTTTCAAATTCAGGTTGTAATCAACAAACAACTGGAAATTATGATGATTGTAAGTCTTTAATGACCAAATGGAATAATGCTTTAACAAAAGGTAATGAAACATATAATAAATATAAAGGCGATTCATCATGTACACAAGAGTTAGCTGATTTAAATGCTATGCTTGAAAACGAATGGACAGATTATAACATGATCAAAGACCAATTTTATGGTAATAGTTTAGATTGTATAAATGACGATTGCGAAGAACCAGAAAGCCAAGTAGATAAAAATATATGTCCTCTTGGTCCTGAAGTTATTAAAGATATAAAAGGTGCATTAAGAATATTTCAAATTCTAGGGCCACTTATTACTGTTGTATTTACTATATGGGAAATAATAAAAGGATTAACAAAAGGTGAAATAGAAAAAGAATTTAAAACTATATGGCAAAGAACTTATAAAAGAGTAATTGCTGCATTTATACTATTCTTTATACCTGTATTATTAAATCTAGCATTTCAAATATTCGGTTTATTTGGAGATGAGTCATGTAGTTTAGATACTGGCGAAAGAATTGTATATATGAAATAAAAAAGAATGTTTAGTAACATTCTTTTTTTACTTTTTATAAATACTTTTTCTTTTTGCTTTATTTCTTGCTTCTGCTTCTTTTAAGCATCCTGTAACAACTAATTGTTTAACCATTGTTCTTGCTTCAAATAAACTTTCAGCTAATTCTTCTTCTGATTTTACTTCAACATTTTTTCTTGTAACAGGTGGTTTATCTTTTGGTTCAAAATCAATTTCATAACCATCTGTAATAAAATCAAAATCAGCTAAATGTTTATCCCAAGGAGCTGCAATCTTTGGACAAGTATCAGGATAACCTGCAGGACAATCTGAACATAAATGTTCATTTGTATTTTGGTGATTCATCATTCTTAATATAGTTTTTATTCTATTAATTGCAAATAATCTTAGGTTAGCATCAGTTATTTCATCTATATTAGTAAATAATTCTACAACAATAGAATCATCATATTTAAATATTTTTACTAAGTTTTCATATGCCTCTGGATTATGTGCATTTAAAGAATCAATAGCATTTCTATAATACATTCCAATTATTTTAGATACCATTGCATACATTGCTGAATCTGGTGCTGCTTTTATAGAATCTCTACTATTTCTTTCTAATCTTTCTGGATTAATTTTATAAACTTGGAATCTACTATTTTCTTTTCTACCATTTACTTTTCTTACATTTGCGATACTTCTTTCAACAAAGTTATTTATTATACTTTCTAATTTTTCTCTCGAATCGCATGCAACAATTTCATTATATAAGTAATCAACATCTATCTTAGTTAAATGTTTAGATAAACCATTTATAACTGTAGAAGCAGGTTCATGAACACTTTTATTAACTAATTCATGATTAATAATATTTTCCATGATTTTACCAGAGTTAGCATTTTTTGTTTCATTTTTTTTAGTTTCTTCATCTTCTATAATTTCTTTTAATACACCATCTATTTTTACAAAAGATCTCATAATATCTCCCCTTAATGTTTCGAATTAATATAATACTTTTTTATAAAGATTTCAAGGTTTTTATATTAGGATTTAAAATTTCATCCATATTATTTAAATTATATTTTGGAGCCATAGCATAAAATTCACTTAACATCATAGGTTTAAATTTATAATAACCATCTTTATATAATTTATAATACATTCCATCTATATAGTAAATACCTAAATAATCATATCTATATGCTGTTGTATGAATTGTATATAATTCTATTTGATCATTAAATAATACATCAAATATTTCTCTCAATGCTGCTTTAGCATCATTGTATTTTTTTAATTTATAATTATCAAAAATAATACCACATACATCAGCAAATCCAGTTAAATCTTTAACATCAGTTCTTGCTTTTAATTGTTCATCTAAATAATCGTCTTTAATATATCCTAATTTTTTATCTATACTTTTTATTGTTTTATTCCAATGTTCCATATTTGAAAGTGAAGCACTTTCAAATCCCACAGTGGACATATTTAATTTAACTCTTGTTAAATCGTTTTCTGTTGCATCTAATATTACTTCATCGTCATAGAAAGGAACAATTAAATATCTATGTCCAAATCCTGAACCAACATATTCTACTTTTTCATCTAATATTCTTTCAATAAGTGGTCCAAGGATTGATTCACAATAACTAACACATGTTATATCTTTAAATTTTTCATTTTTTATATCAGGTTTATAATCTAATATTTCTGCCATAGCTTCATGATTAGCTGATTGAACAGCTTGTTGAAATCTATAGTCAAATGAATATTTTTCACAAGTATATAAATATATAAATCTAATAGCTTCGGCTTTTGTCATTTTTCTTTCGTGGATTTGTCTATATAAATAATTTAATAAATTCATATAATAACCCCTTTTCTTGATGGTTTATTATAACATTTCATATTCTTTTTGTAAAATTCGTAAAATATTATAATTATCAATATATTTTATATTATATATTTGATAAACTTATAGTTAAGGAGTGTGAGAAAATGATTAATAGAAGAGAAATTGTTATATCAATAATTTTATCGCTAGTTACATGTGGTATCTATGGAATAATCTGGATGGTTGGTCTTAACGATGATGTTAAAACTGTATCTGGAGATACATCTTTACCTTCAGGTGGAGTTGTATTCTTATTAACACTTGTTACATGTGGTATCTATGGAATTTATTGGTATTACAAAATGGGCGAATTAATGAAAACTGCTTATCCAAAATATGGAATGGAAGTTAAAGATAACGCAATTCTATATTTAATCCTTGGATTATTTGGATTAGGAATTGTTAACTACATCATTATTCAATCAGATTTAAATACTATAGCTGATAAAAGCAAAGGAGTTGCATAAACTCTTTTCTTTTTATGAAAAATTTAAAAAATAAAATTATTATTATTGTTCTATTAATCTTTTATTCGATTTTTGTGGAATTAACACATATAGCTATTCCATGTCCAATCCATAGATTAACAGGCTTTTATTGTCCTGGATGTGGAGTTTCAAGAATGTTATTATCAATAATAAAATTAGATTTTAAAAAGGCATTTAGTTATAATCAACTATTGTTTATATTACTTCCATTTGGATTATTTCTATTTATTGAAAGTATTATAAGCGATATAAAAAATAGAACTCCTTTGTATAAAAAAATAAATAACATAGTATGGTATATATTAATAGCAATATTACTAATATATGGTGTATTAAGAAATATATTTCCTGTTTTAGCACCATAAAAAAAGATTCTTTAGAATCTTTTTATTTTGTTACATTAAATCTGAAATATACTATATCTCCATCTTGCATTAAGTATTCTTTACCTTCAAGTCTAAGTTGACCTGCTTCTTTAACCTTTTGTTCACTTAATTTTTCTTTTAAGATATCAAAACTCATTACTTCAGCTTTAATAAATCCTCTTTGGAAATCTGTATGAATAATACCAGCACATTCAGGTGCTTTCATACCTTTTTTAAATGTCCAAGCTCTGCATTCATCTTCACCTGCAGTAAAGAATGTTGCAAGACCAAGTAAATCATATGTAGCAAATATAAGTTTATCTAATCCTGAATTAGTTATTCCTAATTCTTTCATAAATTCTTCTCTTTCTTCATCTTGAAGACCTGCTAAATCGGCTTCAATTGACGCACACATAACTATAACTGATGCATTTTCATCTTTAGCATATTCTGATACTCTATCAGAGTATTCATTTCTTCCAACTGCTACATCTTCTTCAGATACATTAGCCATATATATAATTGGTTTTAATGTAATAAATTGGAATGCTCTTAAAATATCTATTTCATCTTTTTCAAGACCAGCTCTTCTTAATGGTATTTCTTTTAATAAAGCTTCCTTACATTTGTTTAAAACCGCAATTTCGGCTTGTTCTGCTTTATCTTTGGACATTTGAGCTCTTTTACCAATTTTAGCTATTCTATTTTCAATTATTTCTAAGTCTGCAAGAATAAGTTCAGCATTAATGATTTCAATATCCCTAATTGGATCTACTGAACCTTCTACGTGAGTAATATCATCATTTTCAAAACATCTTACTACTTCTACAATAGCATCTACTTCTCTTATATGACTTAAGAATTTATTTCCTAAACCTTCACCAGCTGACGCACCCTTTACTAAACCTGCTATATCAATAAATTCATATGCAGTTGGTACTAAACTTTTAGGTTTATATAATTCATTTAAAAAATCTAATCTTTTATCAGGAACAGTAACTACACCTACATTTGGTTCTATTGTCGCAAATGGATAATTTGCTGCAAGTGCTCCTGCTTTTGTTATTGCATTAAATAAAGTTGACTTACCAACATTTGGTAAACCTACA
>Ga0247610_10000521_pt1 | contig 53059 bp, 50 predicted proteins | sample 174DNAGHGhighgp2_FD_193483 | JGI IMG/M metagenome (GOLD analysis project Ga0247610, IMG submission 193483) | Sheep rumen microbial communities from Palmerston North, Manawatu-Wanganui, New Zealand - 1742 DNA GHGhigh gp2 | ecosystem: Host-associated > Mammals > Digestive system > Stomach > Rumen...
AGATACTTCTCATAGTACGAGTTCTCCGTATGACACTGAAGTACCATGATCTCTTCATCAGCATACTTATCAAGATCATTTATAAATACATATTCAGCATCAGCGTCTACATATTCCTTATAACGATCGATAGCAATACCTTCATTATTAAATTTGAAAGGTACTGAACACTTACAAGGTTTCGCTGTATCTCCAAACTTGTTTAAAGACAGATATTGATCTTTACCCTTAAACTTCAATACAAAATACTTTTCATGAAGATAAGGATCATACTCCTCTTCAAACATTCTGGTATCCTGCATGAAGAATATTCTCTCAACAGTATCAATATCATTATCATTAAAACCTATAACTTCAGCATAATCCCTGAATTGGTCATCTTTGAGCATCTTGTCAAGCATAGATTCATTAGTAATATCATCAAGCTTTATAAGCTTAATATTTCCTCTTGCTTTTTCATAGGTTTTGACAGCATTCTGAATGGAATCAAATTTCTCTCCAAAAGCTATGTTACTTGTCCATTTACGTTCAGCGAATACAGAATAAAAATGTTTAAGGTTAAAATTCATGATCTTATAATATTCACCATTGTTATTATCAACAACCTTATTCTGTTCATTGTCAATCTTATCTTCAACCTTCTCATCAAAGGATTTAGATTTGTTATGAATTTGGAAAGCTACAGGTTTACCTGTCAATTTACTTATGTCTGAAATAAAATTCATAAAAGAATCTTCAACGATCTTTTCAGTATCTTTGTCAGATACATTAACTTTAAATTTGAATTTTGATTTTCCCATTTTATAATCCTCCTATAGATTATCTGGTTGTTTAGTTACTATTAATATAGTATATAACCCTCATCAAATTTAAAAAAAGAAGAGCAGAGGAAACCTCTACTCTTCCTTATCAGTCTTCTCTTACAGTAAACAAACTCTTCACGTTCTTCTCTTCGAGCTCGATCTCTTTCATCCTGGAACCAGTTGCTGAATAATCTATTGTCGGATCGATATTGTGGATAGGAACAATCACCTTATCGATATCAATAGACTCCTTAATCACTTCTTTTCTCCTTGCAGTAAGATCAATCTTCTGTTCAGTTTCAAAATGAATAGGTGTTACAACGTTATCCAACTCAATGGTTTTGAAATATACATCCTGTAACGGTCTGAATTTTTCTCTCCACTGATTAGGTTCCTCATACTCAGAGAAGCTGTTTCCATTATACGTCTTAGATAACGGACAAATCGTACCACTCATACCAGGATCTGATGTCGTTGAACTATCAAGATCAAGGATACCAGCATGGCTAGGATCCACATATCTATATGTACCCTGAATAGCCGTTCCAGAATCACCAAGTCCTGAAATACCTTTATAAGTATATTTCAAAGCCACTGTAGCATCATTATCATTAACCATATCTCTATAAGCAATAAGATTACTCATAGTAGTTATCTGATTGATTACATACATAGGATTGGTATAAATCGATCGTTTTACACCAGACAAGGTAACTTTCTTTCCCTGATCAGCCATCCTTGACAAACCAACGATAAGTTTCTTAGCATAAGTTGTAGCAATAGGTTCCGCTACCCTATATCTCTTTGTGGTTACATCTACGTTATTTTTCTTACGGATATTTGAGAATTCTCTCATCATCCAACGAAGAATACAGTAGATATCCATCTTATCTTCTTCAGGTAAATGAAGATCATCGTGAGTTACGAGATCATAAGTACCATCCAAACAATCAAGAATGAATAAGCCCTTATCTATACTAATATTGTTATACTGCTTTCCAAGCAAAGTAATCCAATAATGAATATCGAATAAGTCTGTAAACTTTGTATCTCCGGTTATTGCATCGTACAAAGTTACTGCTACTGCTGTAACCATATTATCTTGCTGACAAATTTTAGGATATGAGATATAAATTCCATTCTTTTCAAAACAGTATATATCATCATTCTCTACCGGATCTGTCGTTACATCAATACAATGGATATCTAAGAACTCCATTACACCATAATATCCAAAGTTTGCGAACAAATAATACATCGCATTATGATGCGTATTGAATACAATATTGATGATTGTAGTATAGTACAGATTACGTACCACTTTACCTTCGATATCAACAAGATCTTTATACATCCTATACATCTTTATTGGCGTAAAGATGGATTTGAATGTATTGTTTGGAGCTTTCTTTGTCTTAGCTCCATTGTTAGCATTGTTATACGTAGATCCATCAACGATCTGGAAGATATCTGAATAGTAATTTCCATTCAGTTTGAAATAATACTTCCTTGTATATCTAGGAAGCACTATAAGAACATCCAATATCTCCCACGGATCTTTAACGATAATCTCGTTACCATTCTCGTCCTTAGACGGTTCATATCCATTATGTCTAATAAAATACTTTACAGCAAGCATCATTACATCAGACTCATTAATATCAATGAAGTCATAAGGATTTTCTTCCTTACTGTTCTTCTTCTTTCTTTTTTCTTCGTGCTCTCTAAGCATATTGATAATCTCTTCATAAGAATAGATCTCTTTCATGTCGAGAACCTTAAGTGTAAAATATTTGTCTCTCTCACAAGAGAGGATTATCTTCTTCATACAGTCCATTATATCCTGATTGCTTCTTACAAAGTACTCAGGGTTGAACTGTTCTCTATGAGTTTCATTATACCGGCGCATATATGCAGCCTGTGTTAACATTTCACTCATATCTCCCTCCCTTATTCTTCAGTTGTTATGCTCCCGTCTTTTATACCAGGTACCAAATTTACTGTAATGGTTTTACCCATTGCATTTGGTACATCAGCAGATTGATCAGTGAATACAAGATCGACATTTATATCGAAATTCGTACACATTCTCTTCAACAAGAACATAGTGATATTATCGTCATTGAGCTTTCTCTTATCATTAGCCCAATTGGCTCCAAATCTCTCACTATACTTATCAATCTCCATTTTCTTTTCAGTAAGAGCCAGCTTTAATCCTCTCATTTCTGGAGAATCTGTTTCCTTGATAGGAGCTCTATACACATTACCAGAATTTATATCTGACTCTAAATACTGATTTATCGACTTGTTCAGTTTATCAGTCATACTCATCAACGACTGAATACCATCTGCATCCTTAAAATTCACTATATGATCATCATCAGGAGTATACTCCTTTTTATCCTCAGATGTCGGATAAGATAAAAAAGCATAGTGATTATTAAAATCTGCAGGGCACGGATAAACACCAGGTTTATCCATAGACTTATATCCGTTTCTGATTGGCAATATAACACGTTCACCATTCTGTTCAACAGCTACAGCTGCTTGCTCATCGGATACTAAGTCTTGGAAGTTTTCAAAGAATTGATCTTGCGTATATACATTCAATGTTTTACCATTGATAACAGCATACATATCTGATACTGCCATGATATACCTCCTCTTAATATTAATAGGTATCCCTAGAAAATCTAGGGATACCAATCAACTTGTTACTTAAACTTCGATAGCTGCATCGTCCTTGATCATCTGCTTGATTTCACCATCAACCTCAGCAGAGATTACCTTCTCGCCGTCTTCAACAGCAACACGGAACTGGATAATTCCGTCAAGCTTTACTCCCCACTCTTCAGTCTCAGAAGCATTGTCATTCAGATACTTCTTAATGACATCGAGCAGATATGTAAACATAGCATTTGCGAAATCATTCTGGTCAAATACCATGCTGAATCTGTTGAATGCAGTTCCCTTGAAGAAGCTGATGAAATCCTGATCGAAGATGCTTACCTTTCTTGCATTCTCCGGGATATCATTCTCATAGAAAGTCCAGGTATAGTTCCAGTTACCTGCTTCACCCTTTTCTCCTTCGAAATACTCTACTGTAGCTGCTGCGATGAATTCTTCATTGGTCTCTCTAAATATGAAAGATACCGGATACTCCTTAGACTTGATAGCAGCCAGACATTCAGTTACACCTACAACAAGAACTGTCAAAATCTTGTCAGTGTGCTCCCAGCTGACATTCATCATCTTTTCGCTGTACAGCCCAGTCTGATAAATCATAGGGATCTTTGTGTCTAAAAGTGCTTGCAGTGCCATTTTTAATTCCTCCTTTGAATTAAATAGTGTACTTGTTACACGTTTATAGTTTATTACTATAAACAAATTTACTCTGTATAGGGATGTAAGAAGTTAATGTAAACTTTTACAAATACTTCTCAGGGTTCTGATTAAACTCAGATAATGTAACTACAATACAATCATCTGATACCTTGTTAATCTTAGTAGAACTGAATCCCTCATACGGAATAATCAGTATGTCAGTCTTCTTGGTTACTCCAGCATTCCCATCAGCATCATGTCCTAATGCTTTGAGTTTATCCTCTAATGCTTTGTCTCGACATCCAGTGAATCTTATCTGTTTACCATACTTAATATTCATGGAGTCTATGATATTGAACTTGAGCATGATATATTTAATATCTTCCTCAAAATATCTATACTCCGTAAGTATAGTAGCGATTGTAGAATCACCTATACCAGATAAGCTTTTCAGAGTCATCTCAATTTCATAAGGATCAGTTTTAATGAGATTGTCAAATTCTTTCAGGCTGAACTTACTGAATACTATCTTCCAGGTCTTAGCTGCTACATTAGTGAATCCAAGAGATCCAATGATTCTAAAATCTTCAATAGGATTAGCCATTAAAGATCTTATAGAAAGAACCAAGTTGCTAGCATTACCAGGTCCTATAATCCTTGCCATTCTCTCTTCATCATACTCACATAATTCTTTAAGAGAATATACATTAAGCTGACTAATTGTAGATTCAGCAAAACCTTTAAGATTCAATTTCTGAAGCATATTTGTCATTCTGGCTAACTTACGTCCATTACAATCTATATTAGGACAATAAGCTGTCTTTCCTGTATTAGATATCTGAACAGGAGAACCACATATAGGACATAACTTTGTAAACTCACACAAAGCAGAATGCTCTGCATTGATTCTGTTTGCTTCACAATCAATAGAATCTACATACGGCATTACATCATTAGTATACGTTACTTTGATTATATCTCCGCAATGTAATCCTAATTCCATAAACCTATTATATGAAGATCCTGTTGACTTAGGATGAATTGTTCCATTAAACTCAACTGGAGCATAATGAATCATCGGTGTGATGTTTCCGTTCTGTCCAACCTCATAAGTATACCCTAAGAAAGTAGTTAACTTCGATTCGGCATCAAACTTAACAGCCATCTGATATTTATTAATGTGGTTTTCACGCCCCAGTTTAGCTCTGATTTCATTATCTAAGTATGATACCACTATACCATCAAACATGAAATCCAGATAATTTCTAGCTACATATGCTTCTTCAAGAAACTTCTTTATCAAAAATAAGCATACTTGATAATTACCATGAATTTCTACATGTCTTAAAGCACAATTCTTTGTTCTAAAGAGTTTATTGAGAAATACTACCTCTTCTTCTCTTGTATCTATAAATGGTACTTGGGCTCTGTCAACAGCTAATGGAACTAATGTAATATAATCTCTATAAAGATTAGCATCACTTGCTCCAAATAATCCAATTATAGCTGTTCTACAGTTTGCATAAGTCGTATTTCTAGCTATATTGAACTTATACAAATCAGACTTAGTCATTATCGCTTCGAACTTTACACCAACTGTTCCTATAGCTTCAGATTGCTCTTCAGATATACAAGGAAACTTATATCCTTTAAGCATAGGTGTTAAATCAGAAGCTTTACCAATTCCTGTATCACCTCTTGTTCTTGCTGATTCTATCTCAGTTGAGCAATCAGCCTCAACAGATATACCATCATACTTAAGCTCGATCATTATATCAAGCTCTTGATCAGGAGTTATAATACCTTGATTGATGTGTTTAACAAACCAATCTCTTTCAAGTATCTTAACTCTATCATCATTGTAAGCATCTTTAGCCATAGCATCAGCATCTAGAACGAACTTGCATTTATCAAGAGTTCCTATAAGATCAGGATGGTTATGTTCTGTATCATGAGTTCTTTTGTTTACTCTTTCATTGGTTGTAGTTTGATATCCATATACATAAGGATACAAATTATTGAACTTCTGTATTTCATTTCTGAAATATAATCTCTGCTCATCTTTTTCATATACAGAATTATCTACGAAATGAATTGGATTTACTATACCATTCTTCTCTTCCATAGACTGTTCTTTAAATTGGAAATCTACAACAGCTGATCCAACTTGAAAGTTAGGATCAATACTCTTATATCTCTCCAGCAGAATATCATAAACACCATCTTCTACAGGAAGTACTTCCATAGAGGTTCTATTATAAAGCACATTACAAATCATTATAAGGTACTTAAGATCCTCTGCAAAATTTGCTGTATTTTCATTGCTATACATACTCATAGCCATGTCTGATATATACTTTTTAGTTTCAAAAGTTAATATACCAATGTTACCTTTACATAACTCTTCGAATATAAACTTTAGATTCATATTCCCTCCTATATTATTCTTTTATTAAAAAGTTATCAGATAGTTAAATTCTTACATATCACCACCATCAGAATAGTAGTTGCCATCTTCTGGAAAGTCTATATCAAATCCAGTTATACCAGTATAAGCTACATTAAGGTATCTTAATGACAATATACCAAGTTCATCTTTTTCATACCCAAATATTATCTTACTACCTATATAGATACAAGATAAAGCATTCTTGAAAGGTAATGATTTAGAACTAAAAGCAATACCACTATAAAGAGTAGTACCATCTCTGGATCCAATTAAAGGGACAGTATGACTTATAGTATCCATTCCTTCAGATGCAATTTCTTCAGTACATCCTTCGAAATTAAATTTATCTTCGTAAGATTTTCTGGTTACATATTTTATCCTATCAATAGGCATTTTTCTTCTACCTATAAAGATAGCTAAAAGCAACACATCCCTTATATATTCAATAGGAAACATAAGAAATACTTTTTCGTTAACTTTATGTGTTCTTACTCTTGATCTAGCTTCATTAAATAATTCATCTAGATCTATATCACCTTTATCTTTCAGGTAGTTATATAATCTATTTACAGGTATTTTTCCTTCAGGTGAAAAATTATAGATGTACTCAGCTACATCAAAAATAATTTGATAGCTTTCATCTTCCATAATATATACCCTAAGAAGGGGAGCTTAGATGCTCCCCTTCTCCCTTTCTTTTCTTTTTTCTTCTCTCAGTATTCTTTCAGCTCTTTCTCTCATTGTGAGCTTAGCCTCTTCTGCAGCAAGCTTATTGTTTCTAGCCTGTTCCTGTGCTACTCTTGTATCAATACCAGCAAACGAAATAGGATTGATTACATTCTTATCATTCTCCACTTTCTTCCTGAACTCTTCCATATCTTTATAGAACTTATTGATATCCAAATTAGGATCGTCCTTAATAAACCTGATAGGAGTTGTTACAGGTGCTTTCTTGAATCTGATAGGAGATATAGCAAACTTCACCCATCTCTTCGGAACCTTAACAAATCTAAGAGCTCTACCAATTACTTTACTTCTGGTAGTTACAATCTCAGCTCCTCTATTCGTAGCTTCGTTATCCAGTCTGATATTGATCTCATACGGATCACAGGTATAGAACTGCTTAACTGTCTTTCTCGCATGAGGACTTACAGAGTGAATCATCAGGTTCTCGATAACAACTTCGGGTCCTAAATGATTCTCATTATTGATCTCCATGTTACCAAATCTAACAGGAGTGTTAGGATGCAGCTCTAAGAAGTTCTTATTAGCTTTAGATTTAGAGTTAAATCCAGCTAAGTTTGTAGAACTCAAAGATGTAGCAGAGAATTTCTCTTCAGCGAACTGCTTCAATCTGAAGATATATTCTTTACCTACAATTACCTTACGTCTTGCATTACTGAAGATTATGTTTCCATTAGAATCCTTTCTCGGAACCAGAATCTCTTCATGCTTAACGAAAGGAAATGCATGATACAATTCTCTTAATCTATCAATATCGAAGCTATCACTGATAGGCTTAGTAGAAATATGTATCTCGCCATCCATCATCATGCTTTCTAAGAAGAAAGCTCTCTGATCATCATTCATAAAAGATATTGTATTTCTCATATCTGCAGCTTGTTCAGGTACAACAAGATCTACAAATTTTAATATCATATCAAATGCTTGATTGATAGTAAGATTATTCTCCTTAATATATTTAAGTACTGTATGAGACACATGATTTATTGCTACTTCAAATGTCTGACCAGGATTCTGTCTGCCATACATAGTATAGGAATTGAAGATCAGCTCTACAATTTCCTTATCCTTACCAAACTTCGGCATCTTATCATCAGGAATAATCTTAGATACAACACCTTTACCACCATATCTATTAGAGAGTTTATCACCTTCCATCAATGGCTTGTGTTCCAGTACAACAATATTCAGGATAATATTAGAGAACGGTCTCTTATCCTTATAACTATCATGATTAAGAGTTCTCTTTGCATTAGCATAAAGAATCTCAAGTTCATGAGATATCGTATATCCTTTACTTACATACGGAGTTATCAGTGCTACAAACTCTCCAGCCATTCTCTGGAGTTCATTATAATACATCTTGAACTGTGCATTATGATGATCATTAAGATTCTCCGGATTATTACAATATATATCGATATCTATAACAGTTCCTGTAAGAAGTTTTTTATCATCAGACATCATCGGCTTACGAAGTCTCTCAACAGATTCAGTATAAGTCATCTCTTCTTTCTTTTCCTTACGAAGATCGATCAAAATACTATTCTTGATCTCTTCACCTATGTCTGGAATACACTTATACACATTATCATCACCATACAGATTGACAGGAATATTATTTTCATTAACCATAATCTGTACAGGTTTGATCAACGGAGATACAAGCTTATTAGCTGCAGACTGAGAAATGATAATTGAATCTTCCATATTCTTATCAAGACTCATATATACAGTATTAAGATTTACTCCGTCTTTTCTGTTCATGTACTCATCAAATGCAAGAGATTTCTGCATTATTGTACCATTTTGAACGTAGCTACCTACTCCAAGAGAATCCATAAACTGATTATTATACAGGAAACCATACTCTTCAGTAATGAATTCATATGCTCTTCTCTCTATAACATCAAGCTTCTTCTCATCCTTATTTTCCATTATAAGCCAATATGCATGATTAGGAGAGAAACTAAACTTAGATATCTTTCCAATCACAAAATAATTGGCATCAGCAGCTGTTACAGAAGAACTAAGATCACCAAATCTGATTTCATATCCAGTTTCTATAATAGCCTTCTCTCCGTTAATAAGCGGAAAGACATGATCTCTATGAACACCATGCATGATTTTTCTCGCACCAGAGTTCACATTATTAAACGGCATTAATAATCCTTTACCTATCATATGCTCCATGGTAGGTGTTCGCTGCTCAGCAGCTTCAATCTGTTCTGCAAAATACTCTGCCATTATTAATCCCTCCATTGACTACTATTATAATAGTATATACTTTTGTTATTACAAAGAAGTTACCTTATAAGTAAATTCTTAAAAGTTCATTCCTATGACAAACCCTAACAAGAATGCTAAGGTCAACAAAGATGCTGAACTTATCACCAGTAATATATACACTTCTGCTTCATAAGTTTTTTCATTTTCATCTTTATTCATATATCTTCCTCCTAAATAATATATTCTTGTAAGGAATTTTTCCTTACAAGAATATAGTTTATTATTATCTTTACATTTGAAGGTTTCTTATTGCATTGTTAAGATCGAATCCTGTTTCCTGATTACGTTCTCTTGATGTATTAGCAAGTAACTTATGTAACTCATTCCTTGCGACAGTTGTAAATGCTATCTGGAGATCAAGATCTGTATTAAGCTTGGAAAGGAATTCTTTTTGGCTAAATTTTGCTTCCGGGAATCCGTGGAAATACATTGATTTACCACCACCCTCTACCATTCCTTGATCTTTCAAGAACTGGTATGTAGATAAGAAGTTATCATATCTACCATGGGTCTTATCGAATACCAAAGGAACACCTCTACGTGTAGCGTTAGTACGAGACTTAATAAGAGTAGCAGTAACTACAGTAGCATTAATACCAAATCCTTCTGTGTCTTTCCACTTTGTCTTCTCATCAAGTCTGATAAGATTATTAGCAAGATACTGAGCTGTCTTACCACCAGCCATTCTTTCGCCTTGCTTAAGACCATCAACCTGTACAGGTTTAGGCAAGAATCCCATCTGAATATCATCAAGGATATGATTGATAGTGAACAGAATTATATTGGACTCTTTAAGCAGCTGAGAAATCTTCTTTACTAACTCTGTATTCTTCTTTGCTGTTGATGTTGCACCCATAGCATTCTCACCAACAGCTGTTTCTTCTGCTATCTCTTTAGGCATAAGCATAGCAAATGAATCAATGAAGTAGAAAGAAGGTACAAGCTTAAAGATACGATTACCAAATGTATCATATAAACCAGTATCATATTCATACTCAGCTCTATTCTCTATCTTAGAATCATGATGCTCTTTGATCTGGTAGTATACAGATTCTGTATTAATACCAGTATTCCTAAAAAAGCAACGATCTCTGATTTCTTCTTCAGGTAAGTCAAGAAGGAATTCTTTTCTATTCTGAGGAAGAGATCCTTCAATATCATCGAAGAAAGCTACAGATTCAGGATGATCCTTCATCATAGAACCGATAATTTGAGTAACCAATGTAGATTTACCACAACCAGTTCTACCAATGAAAGTATTAGATGAACCATCTACAATACCTACAGCTTCATAATCCATCTTTATATCAGGTGAATCTACATGGACTTCTGTACCATTTACATAATCCAGTACAAGCATACCAGTAGGATACATCACATCAAAAACAGCTTCTTTAGAATCTAAGTTTTTGTTCTTAGCTATTCTAGCTCTGTAATCAGCCATTAATTTAGATGCCATATTATATTCCTCCTAAAAATTAATATTACTGTTATATTAAAGTAGGAAACTTTGTTAAAACAAAAAAAAAGAACACATAACGCCACCGAATATTGCAACTAAATTTCAACGGTCGGACAGAGCCTCCATTTAGTTTATTCGATAGCGATATGTGTTCTTTTTAGAATGGTGATTTCTGTTCACAGGCTCACCACACCCGGCTTGACTTAACAGCAGTTGTTTGGCAGGAGATTACTTGTAGTACTCAATAATCTCCTTATCAGCCTTCTTCCAAAGCCACATAAGGCTGGAGGATACACCGATAGAAGCCAGGATAGTCATAGCGAAACGCTTCTTTGTCGCCTTCTTCCTTACCTCCTCATCCTCACTTGTCTCCTGTGCCTTTAAAGCTCTGTCGATAACACAATCGGCTGCGCCTCCCAATACGATCGACATGATAAAGTACACGAACCACGCTGCCAGTCTGCAGATAACACAACTACTCTTCTTACTCATAAGCTACCTCTCTTTCTTCCCTTTTTCTATAGGGATTGGCGGGATCTTTCAGCTCCCTTATCTACAACGTCGTCCAATATGTGGTATGGTTGAAGAGTCCATACTTTGTAATGCTGTTTTATAGTGGTCAGCATCCACTACTATTTATCGCATAGTTGCGCTGCGTTGACATTGGTGAATTTCTGTTCCTAGGCTCACCACACCCGTCCGTTATCTGCGAGAGCAGACGGCCTGAGGAACTGCCTTGACGGATACAGAGTCTGACCGAAGTCCTAACTCCTTTTCAATCTGATACAGTTCCTTCTTGGCTGCCTTACGCTTCATCTCAACTTCCCAGTTGTGCTTACGCGCTGCTTCCACCTGCTGCTTACTTACTTCAACTACTGATTCTTCAACTTCAAGTGCTCCGCTCATTAATGCTACCAATGCTACGTTCTTCATAACTGTCATAAGTTTCACCATTACCCATATTTCAATTGGGCCCTTTCTATATTGGCTATCCTACAAAGTATATAAGTGAAAGATATAGCGATAGCGTCTAAGTCTTTCACTACACCCCAAATATCAACTGGGGGCCTTTCTAAAATGCTAGCACAACGGGTTGCTTGTATACTGCTGGCTCAGTATTGGACAATCTTAAAATCTATATATGTGATAGGTTACCAGATCCCTATCATTTTCAACACATAGTGCTAGACTTCTATGTGTTTCACCATTATCATATATAATTGAAAATTACTAGTTTTACGAAAATTACAAAAAAGAGACTCCAGGGATTTATTCCCTGGAGCCACCTTTATTATACAGTCCTTTAAACGGTTGCTTATTTATTGGTAAAGTAAGCTTTTTCTCATAGCGCTTCCTGAACGCTTTTGGAAGATTCTCATAACCAGCTACTATTTTCCAGTCTACCCTTTCTTCTGAATCATTTCCTTCCAGTATCTTGCGCATCTGCAGAAGTAAACTAAGCGGAAGAGTAGCATATATCAACATATCGTTATCCTCGAAATAGTCAATGTGGTTCATGATATCTTCTTTTTTAAGGCATACAGTCTGTCTGAAGCGTATTATCTTCTGTATAGCAGCTACAGCCTTAGCATCTGTATCGAAGTGCCATCTCAGATCTACAAGTAATTCAAACTGTTCTTTGTTGTACACAGATCCTCTGAAAAGTCCAGCTGTTACAAGATAGATCTTATCGATAAGGTCAGGTGATAACTCAACGAAGTTACATAATAAAGATATACTTATGTCATCAGGTTTTCTGATAAGGATATCAATAATGTAATCATCACTATGAGGTTTGGTTGAATTATCAACCCACCTTAAGTACGATTCCTTATTGCTTTTATATCGTGCTTCCTTTTCCTTACCATAAATTATTTGATTATCCTTCAGCCATTTCATCTTATTAATGTAACCCATAATTACCCCTCTCCTTTTAATTTGTTAAACTGCATACCATGCAGCATTATAGATCTGTCCATACCTCTGTACTGGATACTTACCATAAAATGCTGTCTCAAAGTATCAACAAAGATATCTGCTATATCATAGAATACCATGTTATCTTCAAGACTAGTAGCAGTTATCTTCTGGATAAGATTACCTGTCTCTTTATCATGTTCTTCCACTTCTATTGTATAAGTACCTTCATGACTGAAGTTTACTACATAATACAGATACTCTGTATCCTTTCTGAAACTATATTTGACAAGTTCTCCACGAAGGAAGTACAGATCACCCTGCGGAACATCTTTCTGATCAAAGTGATACACAAGATCATGCTTACCATTACCATTGATAGGATGATAGGTTTCAGTACTATTGTTATCAGGATTATTAACTACAATAGTATCCTTAAACTTCAACAATCTGTAACCAGCTTTTGTCAACCCATCAGTTTTCACAAAATCATAGTAAGATTCTATAGTATTATAATGATGTGTGAATGGGTCAACATACACTTCTTTTATACCCATCAACCTATATCCTGTATCAGTCTTAGACAGTGTATATGTATCAGTTTTGTCTAATATTTTCTTCTTAGATTCCTGATCAGTAGATTCAGAACGAATGATATTTTCTACAAAACCATCATCATTCTCCTGATACTTTATTTCTGTCTTCACAATAATATTATTTGATTTGAAGATGCTCTTTGTATCTCTGAATCCTTCAACTTTAGAGTTTTTAACAGAAGATTCGTTTAACAGTTTGTTCTTCTTATCATCAACAACTGTAACAAATAACTTGGTATTTTTGTCAGCCAATGAACCTGATGATTCTACCACAAGCACACCTTCATCATTATACTGCTTTGTACTTGACAGTAGCAACTCATCATCACTGTTGAATTTACTATATTTGTCAAATATAATACAACCATTTTTATTGTACTTTTTGTAATTTACATCATAAGTACCATCCTGATGGTATTTTATATTTGACTTTATAGCAAGATACGTAATACCCTGATCTTTGAGTTCAACAACGGTCCTAGCTTCGTGGCAACTGTGAAACTTTTTATCGCCAGGAAGGTCTAAGTATTCATCTTTATATTCAGTTACCTCAACACCAAGCGTACTACGTTTCATTCCTTTACCTTCATAGGTAACTTCTTTTTCCTGAGAGATATTTCCTTCTTTATCATAGGTTATATCCTTATTAAGATATAACTTATCTCTCTCGATAAGGCGGTTTACAAGTTTCCCATCCTCGTCATACCTATAAGTCTCAAGTGTAGATACACTGAGCTTATCCTTGATCTCATTTACCATGCTTTCTAACTTCATATTTATGTCTCCTTTCAAAAAATAACATTGATATCTTTTTTATTTTCTAAAGATATCTGTTTACATTTCACAGCTATAGTATATAATCATACCTAAATTAATTTACAATACAAAAAAGAGAGTAGGTTTAGTACCTACTCTCCTTCAAATTACTGTTAATAAATCAGATCACACTTGATGACAGGCTTAGATTGTACAATCTTCTGACCTGCAGCTATACCGGATTTCAACTTGATTTCAGATACAGGAACTTCTGTAACTCCATCATTAGTCAATATCCTTAATCCATCTGATTCTCTTGTACCAAAGATACTATGAATAGAATCACCTGGATCTAACTTAATTACGTTATTACCAGATTTTGCTCTAGAATGCTGAGGTAATCCAATAATAGGAAACTTATTAGCTTTACCATTACTGGTTAATACAACAATATTAGTTGTATCAGGATATATGATAGATATACCCTCAATCTCATCATCTGTATTCATAGCTCTACTACCTGCAGCATTACGCTTAAACAAAGGAATCTGTGCAAGCGGAACTCTCAGTGCTTTTGTCTTAGAGTAAATAACTACATCCAGATTATCAGGACACAGATTAATACCAACAACTGTATCTGTATCTTTAAGATTAGTGTACCTAAGTCCACTGTTATTTACATTCAAGAAGTCTTCAAGTTCAAGCTTCTTTATCACATTACCTCTTGTACACATAACCACAAAGTGTTTTCTACCAACCTCATGAATATGCTTGATAGCAGGTTCATAAATCATGTTGATTACATCAGCAGTAAGATTCTTATTGATAATTCTTATATCCTGACCAGCAGATGTCTTATCACAAATAGGAATCTTATGTACAGGGATCTTAAATACTCTACCCTTATTATCAAACAGTAATACATTCTCAGTATTCTCTGCTCTTGTGATAAACTTAGGCTGATCTCCACGTACAATAGTTACCCTATCTGTATCTGGAATCTTTCTAATGAAGTTCCTTTCAGTCACGATAACTTTGAATGTACCTTTAGGAATCTGATTCACTTCAGATGCATCAATTACCTTACAAATTCTCGGAGTTCCATACTTGGCTGCTATCTCTGCTAACTCTTTATCTATATCCTTAAGGATAGTTTTACCGTTATCAGTCATAGCTGTCTTGTACAGATCTCTCTCAGGACACAAAGCTGCAAACTCTTCTTTGTACTTTGCAAGCCAACCTTTAGTAAGCTTTCTGAAATCAGTGCAGAGAATATAATTAGCCTGAATATCAGTCATATTATACTTCTTAATTAGAAGCTCTTCAAGGTCTTTTACATCTATCGTTTTCTGTTTCTTGATATCAGCTATAATCTTATCAATCATACCTGTCTCAATAACTTTGATAAATGTCTCCAGTTTGTGTATTCTTGTAGCTGCTATCCTGTACTTATTACAATACATCCTGAACTTTGTTGTCATTCTGAAATCAATAAAGCTCATAAGATATTCCTTATAAGAAAATCTTCTAGGATCTATGTAATCTACAGCCTGCAGATTAACACGTACAGTTGCTTGAACTCCACACTTGTTATAGAGAGTCTCTATAACATAGTTAGGATCAGAACCTTTTCTCAGAATAACCTTAATATTTACAGTATCCTTAGAAAGATCCAAAGCATCATGTACCATGGGTAACTGTTTATTGGCTATAAGAGCATTAAGCTTCATAAGTACCTGCTCAGTTGTTGTCTGATCAGGCAAAGATTTTACATAGACAATAGGAAATCCTTTCTCTTCTGTAACTTCTATAAGCCCTCTTACCTTATAATTACCAAATCCTGTTTCAGAAATCTGCTTCCAATCAGTATCAAATATCTCAAGAGGCTGACAATGATCAGGGATCAATACTACGTCAGAACTAGGATCTTTAATAAGCTGTCTGGTTGCATTGATAACCTCAACAAGATTATGTGAAGGTAAGTTTGAAGATATACCAACACCAATACCAAAGGTACCATTTATCAATAAGATAGGTAATTTAACAGGAAAGAACTCGGGCTCTTTACAAGATCTATCAAAATTATCTTTCCAGTCAACAGCATTCTCTGTTTCCTTTAAATCACCTATAACAGAATCAAAACAGAAATCTGAAATTCTTGACTCTGTATATCGCATTGCTGCTGCACCATCACCCATAAGTGTACCATAGTTACCATGAACGTACACAAGCGGCATCTTTGTTTTCCACCACTGACCTAATACAATCATGGCATCATAAACCGAAGTATCGCCATGAGGTGAATATTTACCGATAGTTTCACCAACAATACGAGCACTTTTCAAAGTACGCTTTATAGCATTTAAATCAAACATTGCGTACAATGCTCTACGATGAACAGGTTTAAGTCCATCTTTTATTTCAGGAAAAGCTCTTCGTCTATCTACGATGATACAGTATTTAACCATATCCTCGATATACATATCTAAAGATCTTCTTTTCTCTATATGCTCAGACATTATACTAACTTCCTTTCGTTTTTATTATACTTTGGTTAGTATTACTGCATAATATTTACAAATGATATATATTTTATATCATTATTATATGCAGGTATCATCATATTTTTTGTTTCATTGATGAAATAATAAGCAGGCTCTCCTTGAGGAGTCTCTACTACCTCAACAAGTTCAATTGTGGTTTTACCTATAATAATATTATTGGTTGATATATCATAGATAACTTCACACAATTCTGTTCCAGCTTTCAACTGATCTACTCTTATATACTTCTTTTCAAGATCAGTCAAAAACATTGTAGATGGTCCACATTTAAGCATCATACCATTGCTCAGTTTTATAACATACCAACTCTTAACATTATCTATAGCCGGTACGAGCATTGTATTAGTCTTACTAGGGGTAAAATCTTTTCCTATAGAGAAAGTTTTAAAAGCCCCAGCATACATGTTGTATATCGTGGATATCTTATTAAAGTTATCCTCAGCGAATATATCTGTAGATCCATGTAACCCAGCCGTTACTTTTAAAGTTCTTTTTTCTTCTTCGTTATCGAGTTTGTGAAATATTTCTCCAGTATCATCATTTATTACCTTATTGATCATTTCATTACCTCCACGAATCGTATAGGTGTTATTATATTCTCATCATCATTGAAATCTCTCAGATTATTGAAAGTTGGTATACTTCCAAGTTCCTTATTGTTTAATTCTTTACGCTTGACATATACAGATTTATCGACAACCTTGCCAGGAATATTAGTATTCTCTACATAGTTTGTGAATGCTCTGATATTTCTAGCTGTATTATATCTGGGAGTTTCAAATGTATGGTAAGGATGAAGTTGATGTCTAGCAGAATCTACTAAACTTTTTACTTCATCAAAACTTACTGACCTTACGAAGTTATCTCTATCTGTCAAAGTAAACATATCTCCTTTAGAAGTATGCTTAAACTCTAACAAAATCCCATAAGGATATACACCTCTCGACTTAAAAGATCTTATATATCCTTTATAGGAAAATTGATAACTGGGAAATCCAGGAATATCATACCATAATTGATCATCATTATAAGGAAATACCTTATCAACGGGATACTTAGCTGTACGATGAGTTATCTGTTTACGTTTTCCAGCCATAATATACCTCCTATTAAAATTAATGGTGATAAGGGAATCGCATGTAGTTATCATACAATTCCCTCTATTCCACCATCATTTAACTTTTACTAAAGAACCTATTAATCTAACAGGTCTACTCTCTTTACGTTACTTACGAACTGTAACAGCTTGGATCTATCAGATTCATAAGTCCGAATTGCTTCGAACTCCTCCTTCATATTATCCAGCGTATACTGTATAAGAGTTCTATCAGATGTAGGTAATAACGTTGATGCTGCTAATTCCTCTGCATCCATTTCACCGAGACCCTTATAACGCTGAATTCCACTAGGAGTACTCTCGTCGAAAGTTTTCATAACCTGATACAGACTTGCAGGATTACCATTAAGATCAAAGTAGAATGTATTATTCTTCTTCATTATCTCGATCAAAGGCCTACAATCTCTAAGCATCTGATCACCAAGAACCATAAAGTTAGATTCTTTAATAGTTCCATCGAAGATAATATTATCACTACTCTTCTCTACAGTCATAAACCTTGAAATGTCTTTCAGTTTCTTTTTAACCTCTGACATAGCATATCCATTTACATATGTCAGAAGTCCAAGCTCCAACAACATAGGATCTACACCATATGTCTTAGATAAAGTTTCTACATAGTACACGTAATCTTCATTATTCATAAAGAGTACAGTAATATCTTTACCACTCATAGATGTCTTAGATCCAAGTGAAGATAATTTATTAGAATCAATAAACATCTTCTGCACAAACCTTACGAAATCCATCTGATTTGTAAAGTAAGTGATCTTCTTTCCATTCCTCCAAGAATACAGAGGAGGTATAGCCTTGTAAACCTTACCAGCCTGGATAAGCTGTGGCATATAGAGAATGAAGTATCTTAACAACAAGCTTGCGATGTGGCTACCGTCTACATCGGCATCTGCCATAAAGATAATCTTCTTCCATTTTACATCCTTGATAGGATCGAAGTTTCTTACATAATCCTTATTCAGAATTATTCTAGCTATACCCTGAGTTTCAGCATTGTCCCAGAATTCCTGCTTAGACTTCTCGAATGCTGACGGTATTTTACCTCGTATAGGAAAGATACCTTGTGTTTTTACATCACGGGCTTTCTTAGCAATACCACCAGCAGAATCACCTTCAACTATAATAAGCTCTTCACAAGATTCTGAAGGTCTTGCATACTTTAGAGGTAAATCTGTCAATGCATTCTTCTGATACTTTGCTACGATCTTTACACGATCGTTATCCTGTTTCATTCTTACTTCAGCTATATCCTTGAAATACAGACACAACTTAGATAAGTCACCAGGATTACTCTTTGACCATTCATCCAATCCAGCCATTACTTTATTCCTACAGAACTCAATCATGTCAGGATTAGATAAGATCTCTTTTGCCTGACCAGTAAAGTTAGGCTCAAGATGTGCTGCAGATATCATTACAGCTAAACCAGTTTTGATATCATTAGCTATTACAGACGTCTTATTCTTAGCCTTTTGATTAACAAGATAGATCTTGTTCATATAGTTAACAAACCATCTGCATATACCATCCAAAGTACCATTGATATGTGTACCTTCTTTAGTAGGACAGAAGTTAGAGAATGACGTCACCTTAAGATCAGGAAACTCAGAATCGATAGTAAAAGCTGCATCAAGCTTATGATATCCATCGTCAGCACTTATAACGATAGGCTTTACTAACGGTGCTCCAACCTTCATAATCAAGTCAGTGATAATACCATCAGTATTTACTATAGATTCCTTATGTACTACACCATTCTTATCAATACCTATAAAGTCCATATGAGCACCAATGAACGTAATAGATATAATATGCTTGATAAGATTATATACCTCAACCCATGAAAGATCAATATCTCCCATTATAGTCAGATCAGGTGTGAATCTTACTATAGCTCCCTGTTTCTTCTTTGGATTAGGTATTTCATAAGGTTCTCCTACAGGATAACCTTTATTAAATTCAATCTTGATAGCTTTACCATCATATCTATATGATTCAGCACTCATATACATAGATAAAGCATTTACTACTTTAGCACCTACACCATGTAAACCTGATGAATAGTGATACGGTACTTTCTCATAGTTCTTTGAAGTATATTCTTTCGTAAAGATACGAAGAATATCATCAAACGGAAATCCAAGACCATTATCTTCAACAACGACCTCCAAAGTTCTTTCATCGTAGGATACAGAAAACCAGTCACAAGGACTTTCAGGTTCCATCATCTGGTCAACTGCATTTTGAAAGATCTCTCTGATCATGTTCAACATACCAGGTCCACCTAATGGTCCAATATGCATACCTGGTCTTTTTCTACATGCAGCAACAAAGTCTTTCAACGTCGAAATTCTTGCACCATAGTTGTCTATGGCTTGTTTTTGTTCTTCAGTGATAGCCATGTTACTCTCCTTTGCTTTTATTATAAGTAATTTTATGTTATCCATAAACAAAATAGTTGTTTACTAATTGTTTACCAATGTAGTTAAAACTTACTTTGAATATCAGTTTATCTTACTCATTGATATGAAACATTTATTATCCATTGATATTTTTTTCATGGTGATTCATTTTTCTTGTCTGATATTTCACTCTTCTTGATTCATTTTCATATAGTGATATTTTCGTAGAGTTGATTCATTTAAGCCGCATGATAATTTACAGATTTTGATTCATTTGATATTATTGATATTTTATATTGAGTGATTCATTCCCATATCATGAAATTTTGGATATTCTGATTCATTTAATCATATTGATTTTTTCGGATATATGATTCATTTATCTTCTCTTGATAATTCTTTTATTTTTGATTCATTCATATGTGTAGATAGATTGTCTGAATTATTACTTATAACATCGTTTGATTATTACAAAAAATTTGTATCCTTGTTTTTACAATCTTTAAACATATCTTAGCATACCTAAGCCTCTGAGTACCAAGACTCAGAGGCTAGATATGCACTAAGAAGATATGATATAACTGTAAGTTTTACCTTACGTTATAACCAAACTTATGCTTTGAATGTAGCGTCAACAGTCACATTCTTACCATCCGTTGATGCAGTTGCTGCTGCGGGAGCTGCCTGCGGAGCCTGAGGCTGCTGTGCCTGCTGAGGATTATAAGCATAGCCCATAGTATTCGGCATATAACCAGGCTGCTGAACGAATCCGTTAGATCCCATCATACCAGGCATCATCGGCTGCTGATACGGATACGGATTCATCATAGGCTGCTGATACGGATTACCCATCGGTTGCTGCATCTGCTGAGGCATCGGCTGGCCATTCAAATATCCACTCATCATATTGAACAGCTGAACAATATTCATGTTGCGGTTATTGAAGCCATACATATTCTGGTTATCATACTTGCTGTAGTTCTTCACAGCACGCTCAAACAGCTGCGGGATTCTCTCGATCAACGGAATGATCACATAATACTCACGAGCAACGTCGTCCGGCATATCTACATAGATCAGCTTGATGGTCTGCAGAATATCCAAAACATCATTTACAGCTGACTTCAATGTTTCAGCATTTGTAGAATAGTCGATCGGGCTGAACTCGTAACCGCAAATTGCACAACGACAAATACCAGTTGCAGGATCTTCTGTAATGGCATCAGTCTTGCCATTTGCATCCGGAGCATACAGTCTGTGGTTACATGTTGCACGCAGCTTCTCAGTCTCAGTTACAACCAGACTAAAGCTGTTTTCTTTCTGCATAAGCTTCTGGATTTCTTCCTGAGTTAAGTGGTTTTTCATCTGAGGTACATTCTGCGGACCTACGCCCATATACTGAGCTCCAGTACCATTGTACATCTGATAACCCATGCCACCAAACGCCGGATTGAAATACGTGTTTTGTTCCATCTTTAATTCCTCCTTGAGATTAAATTATTTTTGTTACATGTGTCTCACATATATTGCACATATATAATATATAACCGACGCAATATTTGCATCGGTTATATTTATATTGTATTACTATGTAGGTAAGATTATAAATTTATCCGTTATAGACATAGTGACTCATACGTCCAGGAAGGGTCGGAACTTCCTTTTTCTTCATCACAGGATTACCTTCATCATCAACAACCGGATTTCCTTCATCATCTAACTCAGGTTCATCAGTATCTACTTCCTTGGTAAATACCTTGAGCTGTCCACCAACACCAGGATTATTATTACTACGGGGCTTGTTGTTCTTGATAAGCTCTTTGAATGAATCTTCACCATCAATACCAAGCTCTGCAGCAACAGCTAAGCCCTGTTCCATAGTCATACCTATAGCTTTTAAGTTAGAGATATTACCATAATCAAGTACAGCAACATCATAAACTGCATCCATAGTAAGGTTACCTACGTTATCACACAGATTAAAGATGACTACATAGTCACCTTTATCAACAACGATAGAAGTTTCATTGTTAAACATACGGTTATTATCACCACCGATACAAACCATATATTTTTCAACACCAGCATTTTTAAATGCCTGTAAAGTTCTTTGGAACGTACTCTTTTCCATACACTTACTCTCCTTTACATGTTTTTAGATATGTCTTTCAAAACATACTGAATATCTGTAAGATACCCAATATCATTGCTAAACTTCACGTTACACAATCTAGTATAGATCGTATAATAAATCATTTTCAGATTTTCCTGTCTTGCACGAATTCTGGATACAGTATAATCACCAGGAAACTGAGTATCATAGAAATACAATGCTGTACTGATCACATTAGCCTGGATCAATTCATCATTCGCTGCAACTATCAGATTTTCCAAGAACTTAACGTCCAGATAGTAATTCCCAAACTGACTATAGTCAATCTGACCTCTGGCCATTTCTCTGAAAATTCTTTCCTTTGCAGATTTCTGAATCTGCTCAGGTTTCAGAAACGTTATAAAATCTTGATTTCCATTGTATCTAGAAATCATTGTTGTGAAATAATTGTTTTGTTTGTTATTGTTACCCATTATTTCATACCTCCATAATTTAAATTTCACTTCCAATACAGTATTATAGTATATTATCGACAGATTGTTTAATTAATCACAGTAATCATCAATTTCAAACCCATCATTAACATCAACTAATTCTGCATTCTTTAAATATCTTACAAATCCTGCAACAGTAAGAGCGTCTTTATATGGTACTGTATCTACTAAGACAAAAGATTCTTCTGGATCAAAATCCAGTTCATCTATATTATCTTGTATATACTCATAGGTAGTTTGTCTACCTTGCATTGCTTCCCATATAAACTCTTCTCTATGAGGATTTCTTAATTTTAAAAGTAAAATATACTGTCTTTCTTCAGGATTAGTAGGGGTAATTTCTTCCCTTACTTTATGATAATCCTTTATAAAGACAGATTTATTACGGACATCAACGAATATTGCATTGTTGACATCTGTAAATATATCTACACCATTGAAATTAAAATATAGAGTATCACCCCTGACATATTTACCATTCTCAGTTGAAGCAAGAATGGCAAATCTGTCTTTATCATTCGGGTGTTCATCTAATATAGTAACAGGATTAAATCTAAATGTTTCTTTATCAACAAACTTTATAGGATTTATAATCGGTTTATCATTAACTTGTTTTTGTCTTTTGCCGACAATTATATCTCTCCACCAAGGATCTCCCATATTAAGACCTCCTTTCTTTATCATTATTATGATGTTTTTGGCTATCTATAAATCCTTCTTGGTCTCTTTACAAGTATGAGATATTCTTTCATACGAGTAATAGCAGTATACATTAACTGGTTTTGTATGTCAGATCTCAAGTACTCTTCATATACTATACCAGATGGAAATTCTTGACCTTGAGCAAGATGAGTAGTTATAGCATAAGCAAATTCAAAGAATTCTCCGAAAGCATATTTCTTACTATTCATACTCTTCATCTCTTTACGAATTTCTGTATTTGCTGTAAAATACTTATAATCTAATTCAAGATTTCTAAATGGTATATTTAATAGATCAGGTAAAAAATCTATAATATATCTATTATTCTTGAAATTAGACACGTTATAATTACTAACAACATGTCCTGATAATCCATTGCATAAAGCTATACCATCTTCTTCGATAGACCAGTTATTATTTCTACATATCACTCTTTCACCAAACATAGGAAGATCTGTAGTATATCCTAATAATTCTCTTATACGTCTATTAAACGCATCTCTGGTTCTATTAGTTCCACATACAATATTTCCTACATTCAGTACCATTTCATTGGTAAGATACTGTTCTTCGATAACCAATGCTCTATTACCATATAATCCACAATCTATAGGTAATCCTCTTCTAGCTCTATGAGCTAAATATACTATAGGATTATCAATAGATTGTCTCATAAGTTCAGTTAAATGATATACGTTAGAACCAGTAAGATAAGCAGGAGAACCATTAACAGGTGGTAACTGCCCTGAATCACCTGCAACTATTATCTTTCTTCCATACTTCTCTATTTCTTTTCTCATAAAATCAGGAACCATATATCCTTCATCTATGACAAAAAGTTTAACCCTAGGATCTATCTCTTCTTTTGTCTTAGGAACAAACGTATCTACATATCTTCTTGTATCATTAAATGTATTTACGTTAAAAAAAGGATTATCACTATTTGCTGGTACCTTTTCAACTTTATACAAACTAGAGTGTATGCTTTTGGCTGTAGGAAAGCCTCTGAGTCTCATGACAACAGAGGCTGCTCCTGTAAAAGCCATAGGCATATATTCTACACAGTTTAATCTAAGCTCATCTAATATAGCATGTAATGTGACAGATTTACCTGTACCGGCTTCTCCGTCAAATTCAAAAGTCTGTCTGTCAGAATGTCTAAACCAATCTACAGCAGCTTTTACTACATTCTCCTGACCTTGATTTAACGTAATCATACATTCTCTCCAAATCTCATTGCTTCCATAGCATCAAAGTTAGTAAGATCAACTACATCTTCTTCTAAAGCAAATATCATATAGATAAACTTAAGACACTTGTTACGGAAGTAAGGTGAACTCATCTCATGTATATTATCAAACTTAACAGTTATATTAGAAAGCTTGATATCAACGTCCTTAGCTTTCTTTCCCTCGATAATCTGTTCATCAGGAAAGTAAGATACAAACGGCATACCAGCAGCCATCTTTTTCTCAAGATAATTACCGAATAATACTGTAGTCATACGAATATTATTCAGTATATCAAAAGGTATCTCACCTTGTCCAGCATAATGAATATTATCAGGTCTTACACTGGCTAATATCTTCATTCCATTAAAGAACAAGATATTATTATTCTTTGGATCATATATTGTCCCATCAGGTTTTACTTCCAATTCAAGCTCATTTAAGAGCTCATAGTTCAATTCATAAACATCATCAAATTGCATTCCAATTTCTGTCATTTTCATTGTATATCCCTCCAAAGGTTAACTTGTTACACGATTATAGTATATGATTAAATTTCAGGTTCGAAAAACATCTTATTAAATTAAGGTTGATGGAGGTGTAAAATGGCAATAAATAATACTATGAACTCCGAAGGAAAGAGCCTTGACTTTCAAAGAGAATATGCTGAGAATCTAATTATAGAATTAGCTGAGCTTACTAAAGATATAGATCTTCCATATAAAACTGAAAAATGGAAAGATGATGATGGAGAAACTCATACTAAATATATTCCATTATTTGATGATTATGAAAATATGGTTGGGTTCTTTTATGTACCAATCATAATGGCTTTATTGGATAATAATGAACCAACAGAGGTTGTTGTTAAGGCTCCGACTGCTGAAGCTGTCAATAATAATAAGCTGTCTGGTGTTGAGTATGTGTCTAGAAATTATATAAGTCTTGTTATTCCTAGATATATAGTGTTGAATTTTAGACTTAAGATACCTGCTGGTACAAAGTTCTTAATTTGCTTTGTAGGAGGTAAGACTACTATAAATAATATAAGTATTATAGGTTTATATGGACATGAATTATAGGAGGTACCAGTGCAATGGCATTATGTACAAAAGAACAACGAAAACAAGTTGAAGATATGATATATAATATATTAGATTCTTTGGATGAAACTAAAACTAACTCTGATTACTATAGAAATATATTCTCTGGTATGAATGATGATGAATTTTATTTATTCTTTAAGAATAGAAGATTACCTATAAGATTTCATTATGAAATATTCAAGATAGAACCTACTATGGATAAGGTTCAAAAAGGTTTTGAGTATCTTACTAATGGAGCTACTTTATTAGAAAAAATAAACATGGCTCATGTATATAAGAATAGTAAAGGTGTTCCTGTAAAGAGCAAGGAATGCTTGGTTATATATATCCATATAAAAAGAATGAAACAGATAGTTACAGATAAGACTCACGTTGCATTGAACGTTGAAAAACGTGATATGAAAACTGGTTTGCTTTCAGGACATGACAAAGGTGCTAGAGAATCAGATAGAGAGTTTGAAGCATTGGCTGCATTTGGTCTTGAATATAATATGGACGAGTTTGCTAGACCAAGAGCAGATAGTTTAAAAGCTGCAGCTGAAATGAACTCTGTAATTCTCACCAAAGGAACAGTGTCAGATAAAGACATTACAGTAGCTAAGTCAGATAACTTAGCTAAGAATATGGTTAACGTATATCTTATAGGTGCAGGTATACATAGTAACCTTATAGATACAGACTATATGACACCTTACACAGCAAGAAATAAACAGTTAGGATATACAAGATCTATATCATAAAAAATAGACCACCTGAAATAGGTGGTCTATTCTTTTCATTTTTCCTTGTTGATTTTTTTCGGTTCCATGATTCATTTTGTTTTCCTGATATTTTCTATTAGCTGATTCATTTAACTGGTATGATATTTTATTCATAATGATTCATTTCGCTATGATGATATTTTGCAGTGATTGATTCATTTCTCGTCTTTGATATTTTGGAAGTCCTGATTCATTTATTGGCCATGATATTTTGTTACTGTTGATTCATTTTTCCTTATGTAATATTTTGGTATTTATGATTCATTTACTCACCATGATATTTTAAGTAAAATGATTCATACCATTAATGATAACTGGTATTGTGATCTGTGTATCAGGATCTTCGATATGAATCGCGGGCCACTTGTTGATATCAGTTTTTGATACACTGCAACCCAATCTAAGAGCTTCATGAACTTCATCAAAAAGTTCATTGTAAAGCTGCTCCATTTCATAAGCTGTCTCAACCTCTTCTGTTAAAACGAATTCCATTTCTAACCCAAAATCCTCTTCTGTTAAAACGAATTTCATTTCTACTTCTTTTCTCATGATATTCTCCTTGATTGTTTGAAAGAGGGGTACATTTCTGTACCCCTCAATGATTAGGTTAAGATTATACCTGAGTCGGGTGGATCTTTACGAACTCCTCGTCTCTAGGAATCGTGTTATACGGAACCTCCGGCCCAATGTAATCGCCGTGCTCTGCACCAAAGCTGATAATATACGGATCGCTGCAGTAACGACCGTACTTGTTGTAGTACATAGCTTCAAACAGGTGACTGATAAACAGCTTCACTGTGTAACGCTTTGCACGGTTGATGATATGTGCAGGCGGCAACTTACCCTGCTTATACCACTTGTAACTCTCAGTGTCTTTGCCAAATCTCTTCAGAGATTTGGCCGCCTGATCTGCGTAATCGCCACGCTCATTCTTCATGATCTCGTAGTTTTTACGCTGCTTAAAGATCTTGCCATACAAGCTGTTAGGTTTGTTCTGGACTCTGATGAAGGACTCACCAATCTTATACATAAGCACCTTCAAGTCCTTATTATAAGGAACCTTACAGATTGCTTTAGACAGGTTGTCCACAGTAAGATGCACTCTACCCTTCTCATCAGTACAGCTTGCGATCAGGTAGCTATACGGCCACTGAGATTTGCCGGAGAGTGCCATTACAACGGCGTCGTTTATTACTCCACCGTTCTCCTCAACTGTTTCTTTCACCATCTGCTTTGCAGCATCACGTCCGATCCAAGGACGCTTATTATCATTCAGGCCGCAATAGCTCCACCAGTTACCAGCATGCATCCAGGTATCATTGCCGGTATTGTCATCTCTCATTTCAAGAGAAGACATTAAGCAGGTGCTGATAACAGGTCCAATACCTACTACTTCCTTGGCCCATTTACCAAGGTATCCTCCATTAGAGAATATATCAAGGCCTACCGCAATCTGCTTCTCCAGAATGCTTACCTGATAGAGCATGAATTCCAGGAAGGTTCTGTTCTCAGTACCTTTCTTGGTCTTCTTATCTACTCCATCTTCCTTGATCATTTCAGCTTTTTCGTCCGGTTGGTCTTTATCTTTACCCTGGTTAAGGGCACGCAGCTGATTCTGCAATGCTAAGCGGCGAGCCTGGAACTGGTAGTACATATCACGCAGGTAACGTGCATCCTGCTTTGACGGAAACTTGACAAAAGAAGTCTTAACCTCTTTAGCCATAGACAATACATCAACCGTCTGGATCATCTCACCGACCTGCACAACGTTATCTGTGACATACTTCATATCTCCAAGTTCGGAGACTCTATTGTTCTTGATAACCTCTTCCAACTGATCATCAGATACATTTCCAAGAACGTCCAGTAACGCTTCGCTGTAGTCTATTTTGTTTTTCACCCAGGCCGCTACATCTGCCTTGCTACTGGTAGGATCAGCCAGGATCTCCATCAGGCCATCCTTAAACATCGTGTAGTCATTAACCTCAACATCCATTGTTTTACCCATAACTTTTTCCTCCTTTGAATTTTTTGAAATGTGAATGGGTTAAAAGATTTGCTAGGAGTATATAACCCCTAGCTTATCAACTTGTTACACTGCTATAGTATAGAACTGAAATTGTTGAGTTTTACAAATAAAAAATAACAACTACACGACAATATTTTTCGACTTCGCTATAGTATATATTTTCTATACTATCCATCCATACGTCCGCGAAGCGGACAAGGCCCGCGCAGCGAGTAACTTTCCAATTACACTTTTTTAGCCTTGTCCTATTCTTTCACGTACTTCATAATAGCTATGCGAGCGAGAGCGAGCAGATAATTTAAGTTAGGTTTTTAATTTTAGCTTGCATTTCATTTCCGTATATAATATATCCGTATGTATTTTAGTATTCTATCTCGAACTTGTCGTCCGAGATGTATTGTTACTTCGCCGAAAAATCACCCTTTGCCCGACCCCCGCCCCCTTTCTTACTTTGATGTTAATTTTCTGTAAATTTTTACATTTGACAACCTAAAAAGGTTTGCATTATATTATTCAATATAAATTCTTCTCTCTCTTTAAAGTCAATATCAATAAGAGATACAAAGAAATATGCATACATTAAATCAGAAAATTCATAATCAGATAATAAGAAATTAGCCATTACTTTAGAGCATTTATTAAGCTGAGAATTTTCAATTATCTCAATACTTATTTCTCTTATTTCATTATTTACTGTATCATTCATATCAGCTGGTATATTTGTCATTTCATTTAATTTAAAACTAGCATTCATTCTAGTCATTTTAAATGAATAAAAAGTTAGTATAGTTTGTCCAATACCATATGAAGATACTAATGTATTATAAGCTTTGCTATAGTCATAGTTATTAAGAAATACATTCATATTATCCAATAAACATAATACTTCCATTTCATTCATTCTGACTTTAGTTATCATAGTTCCAAGATTATTATATATCTCAGTTTCAATAATATATCTATTTCCATAATTAGTACTAGATATAGATGAGTCATATCTATTTATAGAAAAGATATAATTATTAAATGGAGTTTTAAATACCATATTATCACCGTCCTTAATAAGATTTTCTAAATTTAAATTATATAAGATATTTTGTTCTACTGAAAACATAAGTTATCCTCCTTAAAGATAGTATATGTAATATATCTTTTTTATAGTATATAATTTAATCTGAAAATTGGATTATAAAAATATATTGTGATGTATTACTTACGGATATAATTTCCAAGAAAAAAAAATAAGTTAAAACCTACCCCTCACCTTAAAAAATAAAGTTATATCAAAGGTATGTGTTCTATATAATAATTTAATACCAAAAAAGAACAGCTGTGATTCATCACCTCCTTATGCTGTTCTTTTTTCATTGACAATTTTCACTTGTCAAGTTCATCAAGCTTTACTGTCCCATACTGCTCCTCATGCTTCTTGATTACTGCAGCCATTTTATTTTTAAATTCATTCATGGCTTCCTGACCTTCTGCATTGAGATGCCAGTATCTGTTCGGACAATTAACTTCATCAATGATTCTCTGAGCTTTTTGAAGTTTCTCGTCTTCCATACTGGTGTAGTGTTTGTTCACTTTACCAGCCAAACGACTAATCTGCAACTTCTCAATCTCAGTTATCTTGTTGATCATCTGCTTGGTAAGCTTTCTGGATTTCTCCCAGCTTAAACAGATGATGATATCTGCCAGATACAGACAACCGATTGCTACTAAAATTTTCTTTGTTTTTCCACTCATACTGTTACCTCCTTTTGGGTGTATTTGTTAAATAGTGTCAAGAAGAGATCTGAGATCTTCAAGTGCTCTCTGATTCTCTTCATGTAACCTTTCAGATTCCCTGAAATTTTCCTGAATCCTGCGGTTACATTCTTCGAGTTCTTTGTGGAACTCTTCATGCCTTTTATTTATTCTATCAAGACATGCGTTTTTCTCGATCTGGAATCTTTCAAATTCTGACATAACATTCACCTTTACGCCTATTTTTTATGGCGCCCTTTCTATAATATGCTAGTCTACAATGTATAATGAAAGATATAGCACTAGCTTCTATCTCTTTCACTTCTATCATATATAATTGAAAAATATAACTTTTACAATTTTATAAGGAGGGAAGTATTATGATAGATCCAGATCAGATGATATTAGCAGCTGTAAATGATGAAACTAATGTAGTTATAGACTCAGTCCCAGAGAGTGATTATATTATTTGGGATTTTGATGATGACAAACAATTAAAGAAGTATTTTAAAGCTGTAGAAAGAATGGTTAGAAATAGCTTTGAATATAAAGAATTTATTCAGTATATAAAACAGAATTTTGGAATGGATCAATGTGCTTTTATAAAATCTGCCAAAGGAACAGAGTTTAAAGTAGAACAGCATCATTATCCATTTACTTTGTATGATATAGTAGAGATAGTCTATAATAAGAGAGTATATTATGGTGAATTATTAGACGTAGAAATGGTTGCTAAAGAAGTTACAATGCTTCATTATAAACTCATTGTAGGATTAATACCTTTATCTAAAACAGCTCATCAATTACATCACGATGGTAAGTTATTTATTCCAGTAGATAAAGTATTAGGAAGATATAATGTATTCGTCGACTTATATAAACAATTTATGAATGCTGAGCAATTAGAGACTTTAGAGAGAATAGAACAGTATTCTGATGAATACTCTGATATTACCAGTACCCATGTACTGGACACTCGTCATATTTCTATATCTGTAAATGATGAGCGTTTTAAAGGCCCTAATTTCAATCAGTTACAGACTACTATGTCTAATAGAATCACTGATATAAAAAATAATGGATATATGCTTCCTGTTCTTGGTGAAGATAATTATAAAGATACTTTCGAAGATAGAAAAGTAGAAGCACCTGAAGAATTTAAAAAGATTATTACACCAATTCATTTCGTTGAAAAGTCCTCTGGAGAATAAACCCCAGAGGACTGTGATTTATTTTATAACAATTATTTTACCACCGATAATCTCTAATGTAAGATTCTTTCCTGTTTCTGTTATACCTTTAATCAGAATAGCTATAGAGTTAGATATAGTATTATTGAATCTTCTGGATACTAATTCATTATACTTATCTTCATCCTTGGTAAGAAGTCTCATCTCCATCTTCTTGTTACAATCCTGATCAGCAACTATATAGTTGTATAACTTATGATTATTATTGAATGATAATATATTTATATTACTATCCTTGTCAATAGACTCAAAGTAAGTAATCTTAATTTTATCATTATAAAATTCCAATTCTTGGTCAAGATTAATAATAAATGGAATTCTAGAAGAAGTTACATCTTTAGTACCCTTCTTTATTTTGGTGATAGGTCTAGATTCATCTTTCCAATCTACGGTAACAGCATATTTATTACCGCCATTGAAAGATACAGTTACCTTACCTCTAAGACCTTTTTCATATATAATTTCGTGATCCATTTTTAGATCCTCCTTTCTATTATTACGAAGTTCACGAGAATTTGAATACTATCAGACTGGTATATATTGTAGTAACTTATTACACTTATTACACTAGTATAATCTATAATTAACTTAATTATTTTTCGAGGGTAAAAATATGATTAAAATAGAAAATGAAGAGATTAAAAATTATACCAGTAAACTTAAAAGAATAAGGATTGCTAATGGAATGACTCAAAGAGAATTATCAGAACTTTCAGGTATAAATATAAAATCCATAGCAGCCTATGAACAAGATCCTGTAAAGATTAATAAAGCTAGTGTAGAATCTGTATACAGTATAGCAGATTGTCTTAATTGTGATATAAAAGATATCGTAGAATCTGAATTATTTAATAGAGCGTAATAAATACTTGGGGATCGCACCCTGCCAAAAGTGAAACCAAACACTATAAAATACGGGGTGGTGCGACGTGCTATCTACAGGGAGAAGGACAGAGGGTAGCTTTATTTGTATAAAATATAGAACCGTAGTAGTATTATACTACTACGGTTTTTATGTGTTTCACATTTGAATAATTATTTAAAGGAGGTACTCAAAATGTCTGATGTTGATAAAGATTTGCCTGGATTTTTAAAGTATAAAGATGGTACCGCTTACTATAATGGAGATGGTGAGCTTATATATTATATCCCTGAAGAATATTTTACTGATACTAAGAATCCTATAGCCATGGTAGTTGGTCAGTTTATTTCTACCTTTGGTATATTCGACTGGGCTCTTGTATCTGCTAATGGAAAGATATCAGAATCTAAACCTTTTAGATATCCTACAATTATTATGTGTAAACCTAGTTATACAGAGAAACAGAAAGGTGTTTCATTGAATGGAACTAGACATAGAGATTATAGAGTTCTTCATTTCAAGAATGGTGATGAAGCTATAAGCAATGTAAATACTCCTGAGATTATTGATAATGTGTTAGCTATGCTTAAGATGAGTATAGTTAATGGTAATAAATTACCGTCAACTATTCCGTACGATAAATTACATGAATATTTTCCTGAGAATATGGCTCTCAATGGATCTTCATATAATTTGAATATGCAGTTATTTGGTATAATGGTTTCAGAATCTTGTAGAGATCCTCAAGATTTAACAAAACCTTTTAGATTAAGTAAATCTAAAGATATGATTGGTTATGCTCAGGTATCTATAAAACAATTACCTAACTATGCTAACCCTTATGTATCTCTTACATCAGAGAATTTCGACGAATCTTTAATGGCATCTATACTATTATCAGATACTCCAGAAGAAGATCTTCCTACTACACCACTCGAAAAAGTATTCATGGCTTAATATATACCCTAGTGGACACTATGTTCACTAGGGTTATCTCCTTTAAAAATGAACATAAGAATAAATATTGGACTCATGGTTTTGTTTTCATATTGGACGTGTGAAAACACAAAATTTATATAAGGAGGAAAATGATATGCCGAGTACGACAGTGAAATGGCATGACCAAAGTGCTATAAGAACAAGCGTACCTGAAGTAGTGGATAATTCTCCGCTGTTTCTGGCTTTCTCATCTTTCGATCGTGGACCGGAAGATCTGAGAGTGGTTAAAGGAAATGATTTCTTTAGCCTGTATGGTAATAAAATGCGCTTCGATCGCCATGGTCAGCCTGCAATCCAGGCTGCCAATATGATTAACGGCGGAGCTAAGTTGCTGGTTAAGCGACTTGTAGCAGACGATGCTCTGTTAGCTAACGCTATTGTTACTGGTACAGTTTCACATAAGATATCCGTTACTAAGGCTGAAGAGGGTGATCTTAACGCTAAGACCGTTGATCAGATCCTTGGAGTCGACGAAGAACGTACATATACAGAACAGCTGAACATTACAAGTACAGTTGGTGTTGAGGACGACACTACTACTCTTTCCATCACACCTGAAAAGGCTGAAGGAAACAAGTATGTATATAAAGTATCTAAGTCTAACCTGGCATTGGTAGTTGATACTGATGTATCTGGAGACGAGTGGACTGAATGGGATGGTGCTTCTGATATCGCAGCTGAAGACGGTACCAGTCTGTTTATCGTAGAATGTGATGCTAACTATGCTGCAAAGAAAGCTGGAAAAATTGAGGTTACTTCCAAGATTCCTCATCCGAATCACGTATCTACTGAACCTACCAATGGACTTCCTGCACTGTATATCACAAGTACTGATCAGGGTTGTTCTGAAGGCTTTACTAAGCTGGTAGTTAGCCCGGCTAAGGGTGAAGGTAATGTATACAAGTACATTGAGAATATCCACTTCCTGGATAAGAACCTGACCTTTGAAGAGGGTGATCTGTCTGATTGGACAAGCTGGAATGGTGAAGACCAGATCTATATCAATGATGAAACTGTGATTACTCTGATTGAGTTCTCCAGAACTGAAATTCCTGATCCGGAAGATCCGGAAGCTGATCCTACAGTTCTGTATTCCGCTATCAAGGGCGCAGCTGTTGTTACCTGCTCTAAGTTACCGGATGACACTCGTGAGAGTACGTCTCCTGATATCGTAGTTCCTAACCAGGATCTGTATATCGTAACTGCAGATACAGCTACCTTTAAGTGGGACGTTAATTTCGTTACCAATTGCAAGACTAAGGACGAAGTTGAAGTAGTTGCTGCTGAAACTTATACTGACAATGATCCGGAAATCTCTGGAGAGGAAGGTTCTGATGATGCAGTTATTACTGAGTCCAAGACATTCCCGGTATTCTACGCTGTAGATAACGGTCGTGGTGATTCTCAGAAGAGATTCAGATTCCTGTTGGATTCTGCTACTTCTAAGGACCTTGCAAATAGCTACTATAACGTACTGTGCTACAATGGATCTGCACTGATTGAGAATGCTTATGCAGCTCTGAATCCTTCTGTAATCTTTGGCGGCAATCGTTATGGTTTGAATTCTGATACATCTGTTCAGATCGTCTATGATACCATTGATGGTGCTTATGATGATATGATCAATTATATCGCTAAGCTTACTGGAGCTGAACCTAGCGCAGTTAAGTCTTGGGATCTGACTCGTTGCTTAAACAACAGAGGTTCTGAGATTGCTGGATTCTCTCTGGATGCTGATTCTGTAGATATTACAGCAGATGCTGGTATCCCTATGGAAGGTGGTTCTAATGGTGCATTTGGTGATGCTCCGTTCGGTACTGCTGAATGGTCTGTTCAGGCTATTCGTTTATTGAATGGCTCATTCGATAATATCATCTATGATGTAGATGTATATCGTCTGACTGCAGCATTTGATGCTAACTATCCTCATGATGTAAAGGATGCTTTGGCAGATCTTGTAAACTTCAGAGAAGATTTCTTCTACTTCCGTGATTACGGTGTTGGTGTTGATAGTTATACATCTATCGTTGAGTACTACAATTCATTTACTCCGGAGCGTTACTCTAGATATATTGCTGACTATTACACCACATACCAGATCTATGATCCGGAAACTCGTGTACGTGAAAGAGTAACCATGATGTATGACTTCGCTCGTGTTGCTACTCAGAGATTAGCTTATGCTGCTCACCTGCCTCTGGCTGGTTATGCAAACATGATGATCATGGAGAATGCAATCAACGGTACTATCAACTTCACTCCGAGACGTTTACCTTCTGTTGATCAGAAGCAGCTGTTGAAGGATATGAGATTGAACTATGCTATCTTCGAAGATGGTAACTGTGTTGTTCAGGCTCTGTTTACTTCACAGAAAGATTACACTCAGTTGTCTTATGCTAACAACGTTATCGCTATTCAGGAGACAGTACGTACAGTACGTATCACCTGCCCGAAGAATCGCTTTACGTTTGCTTCTGGCTCTGACTTCACGAGTTATGCTAATTCCGTTAACGCTGTATTGCAGCAGTTCCGTGCTAACTTCAGAACTCTTAAGTTTGCGTATGAGCAGGATGAGATCAAGGCAGCTCAGAAGCTGTTCTATGCTACCATCGTTTACTCATTCAATAACTGGGTTGAGGATGAGCACTTTGATCTGTTTGCAGTAAATGCAGATGAAGAAGAGTAAGAAAGGAGGTTAAAGGACTACTATGATTGCGACTAATTACAAGAATACATCAATCGCTAAAGTAAGTGGAGATAACGGCACTCTCGTTAATGCTGGTATTCTCAATAACTATACCGTTAGACCTAAGAATCTTACTCAGTATACTGCGTTAAGAGGAGTTGTTGACTTTTCTCAGATTGGTCAGTTCGATCAGTTTGAAACAGGTTACAGCTTTCTGTCTGTAATTAAGATGCCTCGTTTTATTGAAGTACTTGCTCAGTATGATGATGGTGTTGCTCAGATGGCTAACTCTTTCCAGCATATGTTGGAGTATGAGTTCCGTGGAATGACTGGTCTTCCGAATATTACCTCTAACACATTCACGATTACTGATGGTTCTAACGAACAGCAGATGATCAACGATGTTGTTATGGAAACCTCTGTAGAACTTACCAGCAACTATTTCGAAAGAAGTGGTTCCCTGATCACTAAGTTTGCAGAGTACTATCTGACAGGTATCAAAGATCCTAAGTCTAAAGCTAAGACTTATCATGGTTTGATTAAGCATGGCTTGCTGGCTCCATCTCTGGAGAATGAAGTGTTTACGTTCATGTACTACGTAACGGACAACACCTATCTGCGTCTTGAGAAGGCTTATCTGTTAGCAAACGTACAGCTGACTCAGGCTGAAACATCTATGTACGATTCTGAAAAAGGCCAGATCCAGAACAAGGAAATTGGTATCAACTTCCGTTGCTTCCCGATCACTGGTACACAGGTTGATAAGGCTGCTAAGGCTATGCTTGAGGATATCACTGGTGATCATGTTACTGTTGTTGACTCTGTTGGTAACGTTGACTACACTGTATTCGCTACAGAAAACGTTGCTGCTCTTGACAGTGCAGATTACAACTATGGTATTCTTAATAAGGATGCCGTTATGTCACATGGTGCTAATCAGGTTCTGTCTAATGCTATCAATGTTACTGACAGTGAATATCCTCAGAGAATTAAAGAATCTAATGCTCAGGGATCATCATCATATGACACCACTTACAATAACTTTGTAAGACAGTAATATTAATCTAACTGCCAGGTGCTGAGATTCAGCACCTGGTATTTTAACCTTTTAGTAAGGAGGTGAGTCCGTTGGATAATGACATGGAAATTTTAAGGACGAATTTATTTTGTCTGATGGGTAAACCAAGTTCTGGCCGCGCCAGCATAGTAAAAAGTGTACTTTCAGATGAAGAGTTCGTTCAAAAATACAAAATTCATAGATTTACCTGTGGAACTACGAGACCAATAACACCTGATGATGTTATTGGTGAGACTTATTTCTTTTTTACTGAGAAAGAGTATAGGGCTTTAGATCCTTCTTCTATTATAGAAGCTAGATCTTATGATTTAATCACTAATAATCAGACTTCATATTGTTTCACTCTCAAGGATCATATTAAATTCAATACTAATTATGTAGGAAAAGTTTCGTTATATCAATATGAAGAACTTAAGAAATGGGCTGAAATAACTGAATTAAAGAATCCGTATGTACAGATATCATTATATCCTATACTTATAAAGTGTAATGCGTTTGAACGACTTAATAGACTTGAGAATAAAGCCTCTACAGAAGATGAATTATATGATAAGTGTGCAAGATTCATAACTGAGAGATTTGAATATAATACCGTTGTTTCTAGAAATCCTGAGATTAAAGATGATAATAGTTTTTCTACTCTTATACTTGATAATAGTAAACATGATTTCAATAGAATACAATGGCTGGCAAAAGATGTAAGACAATTTATATCTGTTCATCTGATTATGCAGCAAGGGACTTAATAAAAGTCCCTTGTATTTTAAATGGGTCAACATCAAATTAATATTAACAAGGAGGATATGTTCTTATGGCTAGAGATGAAAGCGTTGCTCGCTCTTTAGTTAGAGTGAGAAAACGGTTAGATAACCTTGATACAAGAGTTAATAATGCTTATCAGCATACTTACGTAGCAAGAACTGATAATAAGAATGATCTGGAAAGTATATCTGGCCAGATAGATGATAGTTTGAATAATATTCTTACTAAAGTCAATGGACAGGAAATTTCCGATATATCTAATTTATATCTTAGACTAAAGAATAAAGATAAGACCAGTACAAATAGTATACAGAATCAGGTTTATAATAGTATAGAGGAGATGTTTGATTCTTCTCAGCAGATTATGGATACTATTAGTCTTGATGCTATTAGAAAATCAATTCAGGCCCATGACTATCAGATTGATTTGATTTGTAAGTACATGACTAAACTTGAAGATGCTTTAGATATAAAGAAAGATAGTGTGTTATCTTCTGATAACTTTACCAAAGATTTCTTGAATGTAGTATCTGATAAATCTTCAAAAATATTTATTGATACATTTAATGATAGAGCAAATATCATTAAAGATAAATATGATGTACAAGATCTGTTCGAAGAGATGTATTATAAGACATCTAAGTATGGAGAATATTTCTTGTATCAGGTTCCTTATCATAGAGCATTCAAAAGATTGCTGGAAAGAAAACGTCGATTTGGCCAGGGTGTACATTATGAGAGTGGATCAGTTTTATTTGAATCTACAGCAGATAGTTTAAAAGATGCTGGTATAACAAATGAAACCATGATCAAAGAGATGGTTGGAAATGATATGCAGGTACGAGTTATATTTGATGATACTGGTATCGTTCCTGAGCCTATTCAGTTTCTCAAGGAAGCTTATGAAACCAGAAGTAAGATAGTTTCATTATCTGAGTCTTGGACTAAAGAAGATAGAGAGTTATTAAAAGAAACAGATACTGTTAATGAAGCTTTATCTTATGATGATGGTTCAAATGGTATGGGTACTCTTGATGGTACTTTTACAACTGGTGCAATGAATGCTAAGATAAAAGAAGATATCCCTGGAACTGTTATGTATGAGATTCCTCGTGCTAACTGCATTCCTATTTATATGAATGAGACTCCTGTTGGATATATCTATATCAAAGTAGCTAATAACTATGTAGATACTATGGTTCTTAATGGTAATACATATAACAGCTTAACTACAAATCTTAATGTTATGGCTGATGAGTTCGATAGACAGAATGATTTATTAGTATCTCATATAGCTGCTATGATGGCTGAGAAGATTGATGCTAAGTTTATAAATTCCAACCTTGATCTTAAGGAACAAATTTATGCTGTATTAAGATACAATGATTACTTCTGTTCTACTCATGGAACAAATATGATCACTGTAGCTTTCTTACCTGTAGAAGATGTGCATCATTTCTACTTCCAGTTGGATAAGAGAACTCATCGTGGTATTTCAGATCTTGATAAAGCTATCATTCCTGCAATGATCTACTGCTTGCTGTATTTGAATACTACTATTGGCCAAATTGGTCGTTCTCAGGATAAGAGAGTATACTATGTAAAGCAGAATGTTGAACAGAATGTTGCTCGTACTCTTCTCAATGTAATCAATCAGCTCAAGAAGGGTAATATGGGTATGAGACAGTTGGAGAATATGAATACTATATTTAACGTTATCGGTAGATATAATGATCATATTATTCCTGAATCACAGTCTGGTGATCCTCCTATCCGTATGGAAGTTATGCAAGGTCAGCAGATAGAAACTCCTACTGAACTTATGGAGAAGATGGAGGACATGGCTGTATCATCTACAGATGTACCTTTGGAATTTATCAACTCTGTAAACTCTGTAGACTATGCTGCAAGATTTACTATGTCTAACTCCAAGTTCTTACGTAAGATTTACAAGAGACAGAGAATATGTCAGAGACATTTCACTATCATTTTCAGAAAGTTATATAACTGGGAATATGGTGAGAATGATTGTACGATGAAGATTGTTCTTCCTACACCTGCATTCTTGGCTTTGACTAACTCTCAGCAGCTTCTTGATAATACTAAGAACTATGCTTCTACTATTTGTGAAATAGTTTTAGCATCTGAAGAAGATGAAAAGGTTAAACAAGAGTTTATGAATCTTTATCTTCGTAATCAGCTTGGTACTTATATTGATTTTGAACAAATTGATGATATGGTTGTACAGGCTAAGATGAATGTAGAGATGGATAAGAATAACTCTATGAACACTGGAGATACCGATGAATACTAAGTAAATTCACCAGAGTGGTAATTTATACCACTCTGGGGTTTTTAACAATATAATAAATAATTAATCTAACTATGATTGGGATAATATTTTGAACAGGTACTCGTATTTGTATCAGAATAGAGTATGCCTTACTATTAACACACATTAATAGAAAGGAGGACTGTTACTATGGATGTAATCTCTAAGATACTATCCGAAATGGGCCTCGGACATTGGGCGTTAGTTGTCCTGGTGCTTGGAATCTTTATAGATGTCACACCAGCTATTAAGTTTAACCCTATCAAAGCAATACTTAGTTGGTTTGGTAGCTATCTTAATAAGTCTATTCAAAATGAGATTAACGGTTTTAAAGATGAAGTTAACGTTTCTCTCGATGAATTCAAAACTGAGGTTAATAACAGATTTGATGCTGTTCAACGTGAGCAGAATGCTCAACGTGAAACATTGAATAAGATTATTAAGGATACTGAATCAAGAGAAGTTAGTCGTTTGAAATGGGAGATAATAGAGTTTGAGACATCAATTCGTAATGAACAAAAACATAATCGAGAACAGTACAGACATGTTCTTGATTCTGCCGAAAAATTTCAGAGGATCGCTGCTTCAGAAGATAGTTATGTTTCGATCCCTCAAGTCGACTTAATTGCCGTTAAGGAGTCTTCCGCTGTTATTCAGGCACATTACGATAAATATAGAAATACACAGGATTTGTATTTCTAGGGAAGTCCTAGGACTTCCCTAGTTTACATCGCATTATTAAAATTGTATTTGAATGAGAACAAAAAAGTAAGGTAATAAAACACCAAATAATTTTAACAATAGGAGGAATTTAAAAATGACATTTACGTTGACTGATCTCACAACAATGACCAGAAAGTGCTGCTCTCGTCCTGAAGGCGCAACTTCAACTACATCTCGTTATCAGTTTGAGATGGATTTTGTTAAGCTGGAAAATATGCTTAAGCAGAAGAAGACTAATCTTCATGTTATTGGTCTGGACAAAGTTGTCCTGTCCCGTCCTATCGATGTTGTGAAAGATGCACAGTTCATCTCCGAGTACATCAAGAATAAGAGTATCTTGGAGGCATCTTTAGCAGAAGGAGCTGAAATGATTCAGTTCATGCTTTTCTCTACTGAGAATGAGAAAGGCACAATGAGACCGAAGTACATTGATGATGAAGGTAATGCAGTTGATATCTCTGATAAAGAACTGTTTACTATGTGTAATGAGCCGGACCAGATCAATGAGAATCTGATCAGGTGTATCGTTACAGAGCATCCGGTTTACAGAATTATCGTTGTACGTCTGTTCAATGAGAAGAACGATCGTTATGATTACAACGTTAATATCCGTTCTAATTACCCGATGATCAGCTATATGAAGAGTCCTGCAGCTAATGGTGAAGCTGTAGAAGCTGAGCAGAATGAAGAGGCTGCGGAAGAAGTAGATGAAACTACTGAAGCTCCTGCAGAAGAGAACACTGAACCGGTTGAAACTACGGAAGGCTAATTATCCGCCTTTAAAAAGGCTATTTGTGTATCCCCAACAAGACTAGAGTAGGTCAATTATTGACCTACTCTAGTTACTTATCCTGATACTATTCTTTTCGTATCTATTCGTATAATTTTTGCATCTTCATATTCACCGTCAACATTTACTTTAGCAACTAATTTATATCTATTAGTGTCTATAATATAAGCATCAGAATGTGAATCTACATATTTCCAAAAGTCTGCATATACTTTATTCATAGCATTTATTCCATTTACAAAGAACCAATATTTTATTTCTGCTCCAGTATAAATACGTTTATTGTTTACTAAAGTTGTTTCTTTATAAATACTATCAGTGTCTTGCTTTAATATAAAATCTCTATATACATCTAAACCAGTACAATACATACCATAACATCCGTCTTCCCATTTTACATAGACGTAGTCTGGATCTCCATTTTCTCCTCGTTCTACAGATATTACTTTAAAATATTTTCCATAAAATGAAATATAATAATACTCACCTTCTATAAATTTTGTATCTGTAGCATTAACTGAGTAAGGAATAAAATGTTTTTTCTTGATAATATTATCATGAAGATTGTTTGCTTTCTTTTCATCTACCACTATTTCATATGATAAATACAGCATCCTATACCTCCTTAGAAACATATGGTTTCTCAGATGTAGTAACCCCTAATTCGTTTCTTTCTATACATACAAATTTTATTGAATAGAATGATTCAATAGAAAAGTCAGGATAATAAAACAAATTCTTATAAATAGAATTCATAGTTTCTCTAGCTTCTTCAACTGTAGGAAATTTCATGGCTCCACTTATAAAAGGAGACCAGGAAATAGGATATATACTCTGAAGATATTGTTTTTCATTTGAAATTTTTGAGGATATATATACGTTCATACTTATATCTCCTTTCATATTAGAAATTTATTAATAAGTTCTTTCGAGTAAAAATATATTAGTATCAAATATACAAATATATTTACCATTACAATAGTATTAAACTTGAAAATTAAGTACTATTTTATTAACACTAAAGTAAAAGATATTAATTGTTTGGTCGGCAACTAATATCTTTCTTCCTTAAAGATTAAATTGCACGCAGTCTCACACAATAAATCCAGTGTAGGATTGTCCTACACTGGATTTATCATTTCTTTAATATATCTTCATGGATGAATTCTAAAAGTTTCTTACACAGATTATCATATGCAGGTGGATATATCCTAATAGCTTTAGTTGTTCTCTTTTCACCTTCATGTAGTATTTTATTACATTCTTCAAAGAATACATAGTTTGTAACTATATTCTTTTTGCCATCAATAATATATCCACAATCTATTTTATTACGCAGCATAAATACATCTTCTTTTTCACGAAGATAATTTATATGCATACTTAAATCTTCTATATATAATGAATTACTTTTAAATTTGTTTATTGTCTTTTGATCAACACCTTTTAAAGAACAGTAACAAACAAGATTTATACTATCAGCAGCTTTAACTATTATAAGAATCTTATCACCTAAGTATGTAATACCTGTTATGTCATTTTTAGTGATCTCTTTACAGAATGATAAACTATGAGATATATCTATATCACCTAATCTTATTATAGATGCAGCTGATATAGAGGTTAGTTTTTGTTTAGATAACAATAAAGATCTCATATACTCCATCAATATGTAATGCTTAGGTTCCATAAATATTCTGAAATATATCCCATTATTAGATCTAGCATAAAAACAAAAATAATTTCCTGACTTATAAAACATAGATGTCATAGTAAGAGGACACACATCTGTTATAAAGATCTGTTTCATGGATATATTGTCTTTTGTTGATAATTTAAAAGCTTTATCGTTTTTGAATTTTATAGAAAATGATTCATTAATGGATGCTACACCCCAGATATAATCATTTTCATCATTTAATAAAAATGAATATTTAAGGGTTAATATATCTGAATCTACATTTACCCCATCAAATACAACGCCTAAAGCATATAAATCTTTTACTTTCTTAAGATCTATATTATCATCAGGATATGTTTTATCAGGACAGTAAATCTGACCAAATGATTCTATATTATCACTAGTATATGAGTTATCATCTTCAATACATAGTAATTTCTTTAAGAAACCCATAATAACCTCCTAGTTAGAGAATATATATTTTATCGGATTTAATAATGCTGAATCATCAGGACTATCTTTAGTTAATAAGATATCACGTTTACCTGCAGGTTGCAATCTATTGATAGCAAGTTTATATGTGAGTGCACCAATTTCGTCTAACACAGGCATCATCATCATCTTAGATAAATCACACATAAAGTTATCTTTATATAATTCATTAAATGCTGCAACCTTCATTTCGTTAATATTAGTCATTATATTCTCTGTAGGAGTTATAACAGGTATAGCTACACCTATACGTTTAACAGTTTCGTACTGGAGTCCATAGAATGCTAAGAATCTCTGTCCAGATTCATCTATCTTATCTGCACCAAGATACTTAACGTCTTCTATTTCTATTACTCTATAATTATCATAAGATATATCTTTATCAATTCCTAAAGGAATAGGTCTTCTAAAGATTACATCATTTATTATGGTTGTAAGTTTAAAGAAATCAGCATAAGAAATATGAGCTTCCTTTACAGTAGACTTATCGGCAAGGTTAATATTTATCAATTTAATTGTAGCTTTGTTGTTTTTGAAATCATAATATATAGGTTTAGCATCTGTATAAAAACTATTAGTATGACTAAACTCTTTAAATAGCCTTTTGATCTTCTCTTTAAACATATCATTCATCTTATCCATATTAAGCTGCTCATGTAATGGATGATTGAAGTAAGCTATATCATCATCAGGTCTATTCAATAAAAAAGAATGCTTAATTATATACGGTTCTTTATCTTCATCCAAGAATAAAAAATAAAGATTAGATATATAATTTTCTTCTTTGCCAGGTTCTTTTCTTACTTCAAATCCAATGACAGACATGTCATTGAGATTTAATGGCGCTGTTGAAATAAGATGTAAGGCTCCCACGTTGCAGCTAATCGATTTTGCCATAAATGAATATCCTCCCATTCTAATTTATAATAATCCTTTTCAGGTAAGACATAGAAGTTAGCCTCATCTTCAAGGATAAATCTTACATTATTATCTTGATCATATTCCATTACAACAATATGATATTTATCACAGCGTAATATATAACCAGCATTTACATATCTCATAGGTTTATCAATCTCACTATGCCTATGCTCGTTCCAATAAGAGTTATATGATCTAAGAATTATATCAGGCCATAAATCTCTGTCAGGATGCTGGATCTTATTACGTTCTATCACGTACTCATAATTCAGAGTGGCTCTAGCAAGACCTCTGTCTTCTATAGTACCAACTCTTTCGGATTCATATTCAGATATTACAGGATATAATAACTTAGTTTTATCCTGCTGACCATAAGTATATATCTTTTCTTTAGTATAAATCTGCTCATTAAATTCTTCTTTGGTCAATTCTCCACTATAGAGAAATACTATATCATCAAAAAATAACTTTTCATACCAAAGATGAGATATCATATCTTTTACAGTAGCTACGACTATCTTATTTTTATAGTCTATCATAACTACTCTGCCATTCTCATTATCTGCATCCCATCTAAGAATACAAAAAACAGGCTCCTGATTTTCATAAATATTATTACGTTCCCTGATGATACCAGTTCCATCAGATTCATCTTTGAATCTGATGGATATATTCTTTCCAATATAATAAGGATTCTGGTCAGGATATGTGGTGGAAGTTAAACCTCTGTTATTTCTTCCACCATCAGGTCTGTTTATTCTAAAATAATTAGGCATAATACACTACTCCTTTCTTTTTAGGCATCATATCTATGAAGGAGAAATATATATCGATATCCTTTTTCATTTTCTTCTTAGTGATATGAAAGTTGGATATGTATCTTCCAGGACCATTATATACTTTTAAAGTACAATTATCTGTTTTAGAAAGATTAAACATACCTTTCGTAAGATACATAAAAGTATTACCTCCATCCACAGGAATGAAATACCTAAAAGCCCCGTCTGCTGATTTAGCATTTAATATGTTCTGGAAATTCTCATCTTCCATTATATCAGGGTTATCATAAACTAAGGAGTATTTAGAGCACATGCAGTAATTTCTATCCATTATCATATTATTTATTCCATCAGTAGCATATCTATATAAAGGATTGAACGGAGTTCTTATATCCTCTATAAAGTAATAGCTAAGATCAAATGGAACAATATCTGATACATCGGTGACATATAATATGCCACCGTTTACCATCAGATAGAGCACACCTGCATTTATAGCTCCAATATTAAAATTCTTGCCTTTTGCTATTGTTTTTACCAATGTCTCTAATACAACTGAGTTAGGCTCATCGAAGAACATTGTTTGTCTCCTTTCTTGGATTGACAAAATATATGGGTTTTATATCATTAATGAACCTTATAGGCTCAATAACTTTTGTATCAGTTAATCTTACAGGAGTTATCATTGCTCTATTATTCTGATAATCATAATAGTAAGTATTCTGATATTCTCCAACGCCCAAATACAGATTCTGTCTATATTCTTTAATATCTTCAAGTAGTTCCATAAAACTTGCAAAATGGAACCATCTGTGGCAAAATTCAATGATATTATCTGTTACCATATTCTCAACAAATTCACCACCTCGTTGATACTTAGGATTGTTATATGCATTCTCATTCTCGTATATAGGTTCATCTATAACGATACGTCCAACCTGAGTATTAGGTGCTATATTATTCTCAAGATCTATAGACGGATACAAAGACTTATAATCATAGTCTTGTAATGTCTCACAAACCATAATAGGAACACCGTTAATCTTCATCTTAGCATAATCATTAGTATGTAACGGATCACCTACTAATGCACCTGCAAACTTATCAGGTTCTTCATTCCACTTATTAATATTATTACCGATAATATATCCCATTGCATCGAATTCTTTAGTCATTCTATTAACGAGATATACTGTCTGTCTATGTCCTTTCTTATACGACGTATTATTTACAAGACATTTAGTATAGATATACTCAAGATCTTGTGTTTTCGTCTCTATACAATACTGCACGACAACGTCGAATATATTATATAACACAAATACTTTATATGCTAACCAAGGAAGCATACCAATATTTGTTGTTATATGAGAATAGTTTAACTTATGTACCTTAGCAGTTTTAACACCAATATCATCCAACCTGAAAGATGTAAAACTACCTATCTTTGATTTGCGTCTAGATGCAAACTGTATCATCTGATCTAGCCATACAGTATGACCTGATATGAATGTATAGTCCCCTCGCTCTGCAAATAACGAAATATTTCTTTGGTCTATATAATGTTTCACTATCTTAAGAGGCCAAGACTGATCACAGAATATTGATTCAACTGTATATCCTAATTTTTCAACTCTTGCTCCCAAATAACATAAATCGAATCCACTACTATTCCATCCTTCTATAAAATCAGGAGAATAGTTATGAACTGTTCTGAAGAAATCTGCTATAAGTTCTATTTCATCATCATAAAATCTAAAATTGATATCAAATAAATCCATCTTAAATCTTATATACTGCTTAGATCCACCTATAGCATCTCTTATGAAATCCTCTATCTCTTTCCTATTCAGTTTACCTGTTGTTATATCATTCTCAAATTCTTCTATCTGAGGATTTCTATTATCTCTCAATAAGAATGATATTATTGTTTTGGTTCTCTCATCCATAAAAGCTATAGCATTTACTGCACATTCACCCATCTGAACAAAAGATCCACTCATCCATCTCGTATCTACTTCGATATCGAAGAATGCCTTATTCAGTTTAGGAATTGTATTTGTATACATCTGGCTAAACTGGAATCTATAGTAATCTTCTATAGATAAATCTGATCTAAATACTTCATGGATTGTATGAAGTTTTTTGTTTTCAGATCTATTACCTTCTTTTATATTATTATAGAACCAATCAAGATTTGTCTCAAATTTATTTAAGACATCAAGATTAGTATGTTCTATAAGATTCTGAGGGCAAGATTCTGCTATAGTTTTCTCTAACTCTGTAAATTTACAAGTAATAGGTTCTACATCTTCTTTAGGTATAAAGAACTCATTACTATCAAGTATAGCATTATCTTTAGTTCTATAGAAAGTATATTCAGGGCATTCTATGATATGATGTTTCTTTTCACCTGTTACATTGTCTTTATATACAATAATAAGATTATCATTATCATATTTACCTGTATCCTGATTCTTCTTTGGATACTGATAAAAGCATTCAATTAGAGTTATATCCGATCCTGCCGGATACCCTGGAATTAATTCACCTTTCATAATTAAATCCCCTTTCAATAGATTCAGTATTATAATATATCATTCTGTACAAATTTGATTATAGATTATCATGATGTGAAGGAGGAGATAGAATATTAAACCTAACACATTAGAATAATTTACACAAAAGGAGGTAAATATAATGTCTACACCGTTTGAATTTATGAACAATCCAGTGGTACCAGGACAACAAAATATTGGTTATATACCACCGCAACAACAAATGATACCTCAGCCTGCTACGTATCCGGCTTATTCTATACCTAATACTCCGCCGCCTGAAGCACCTATAGTAACAGGCCATAGCTTTGGATTTACTGTTGTTCCTGATGATCCACCAGCACCTGGTTTTGAAAACATGACTCTTCCTGCTGTACAGGAACCTGCAGCTACTCCTGCACCAAAAAGAAAACGTACAAAAGAGAAGATCATTAAACCTTCAGATGCTAATAATCAGATCGAAGATATGTCTGCTATGTACACATATGCTCAGACTACAATGATGCTTCATGAAACTGTAGATCAGTTAAACATGCTTGCTGGTGAAGTTAAGTCTGAGTTGGATAATGTAAGACTTAGTAGAACATACAGAAATAAGCATAATACTATGGTTGGTTTAACAACTGCTCTTGGTAAGATATTAGAGACAAAAGTATCTGCTATCAGCCAAATTAATAACTCTATATCTAAAGCTAATGAACTTGACTACAAGAGAGAGAAAGACCGCAGAACAGCTGAAGCTAATGTTGCTATGGATGATAAGCATCTTATGGATCTTTATACAAGCTTTGTTGCTAATCCTATGGGCAATGAAAACATGTCTAATGCTTTAGGTCCTAATATTATGCAGACTACTGTAGCTGGTTCTAATATTATTAGAGCTAATGCTCCTGGCGATATGAATAATAACCTTCCTGCTAATGTAGATGTAGGTTATTTGAATTATATCAATAATATGACTCCTGAACAGAATGCTATGCTTTATGAATCTAATCCTAATGTACAGAACTGTGTTGTATATGATATGGCTACAGGAACGAAGACATTCCAAATGATAGATGTATCTACTGGTATGCCTGTTCCTAACTTACAAGCATTAGATAACAGATTCATGGAAGATACATATATTGATATGAAAACAAAGACTGCAAGTAATAGTAATCTTCATCAGACATATCCTGTTATCGTTATTAACGAAACTGCTTCTCAATACTAAAAAACGACTGCTGAGGATTATCCTCAGCAGTCTTTATCTTAGATATAGAATTGTCCATCCATGATAGTAGAAGTTTTCTTCTTAGTCTTCTTACCAGGTTTAACCTTGGGAGCTCTGGTCTTAACAAGCATCTTCTCTTTTCTGGATAAAGTTTCGATCATCCTGTTGTTCTCTTCGATCTTATCCATGATCTCCTGAGTATCAGCATCACCAAGAGTTGTATTTTCAAGTTTCTCTTTAAGTTTTCTGTTGTCTTCTCTGTATTTAGCTGCGGAAGCCATAGCACTTCCCTCCTTTCTATTGATTATATGAATGTTTTAAGTGAAGAAATTCTTTACTTTTTTACTATCATCACTGGATTTACTATTTACATCTTTTATATTAGTTCCATAAGGTTTCGTTTTAATATATTGTATCATATTTTGAGCTGCTGTATACATATCAGTATTCATTATATAATAGAAGAATTCCATAAATTTATTTATATCATAATCTACATATGTATCTTCATTGTTTATATACATACGAACACCTTCTTTAACAGATTCATCTATATAAGTATATACAATAGGAATAAATCTTATATAAGCATACTCAGACAAAGGTATTTCTGCAGGTGTATATTTACCCTTTAATATAATACCATTATTATTATCAACCTTAAATATTCTTGTAGGTCCAGCAAACCAAGGTAATACCATATCCTTTAATACTATCTGCATCATATACATATCAGCTGGTCTTATAGATATAAATAATCCTTGTTTATTTGTTATAGTGAAAGCACAGTCTATAGATCTCTTTATACTTATCATATTTTGACCCATACCTTCATTATAATATACAAATTCAGCATGATTATAAGTTATTCTATCATCTTTAGTTTTTCTTACCATATTTACTGTAAAATTCAATGTAGTATATTTATCAAAATACATTAGTATGTCTGTTATTCTTCCATACTCAAGAAACGATATTGGATTTACCATATTTTAATCCTCCAGTATACTTAAGTTACCAATTATTTACACATCTATAGTTTATAATCACCTGTGGATTTCAATAAACGAAAACATCAATATAATTATTAAAAGGAGGTATATCGCAATGGCAGATATTATTACCAATGCAATAAAGTTTGGAACTATTGTAATGGATCCCAAGTATGTGAAAACTTTAGAAGAAATAGAGCATATGGGCGAAGCTACAGGATATCCTGATATATTCCCTATGTGGTGTACAACGAATAATACTATCTATATTATGTGTAAGACAGATGATGGTAATTACATAGCTACACTGGAAAGTATGGTTGCAACTACAGATAAAGCTGTATGGTATCCGATAGTAAATCCTGCAACTAATCTTATTTCTTGGGAAGCTAGAATCTTATCAACAGATGCTCCTCAGGCTGTAACTCTTTCTGGATTTAATGGTAAGTCCGCTTACCAGATTTGGCTTGATCAAGGTAATACAGGTACAGAACAGGATTTCTTAAATAGTCTTGTTCCTGATCTTAACTACCTTACACCGACTCAGATCAGTAACCTTAAGTATCAGTTAGGTATCAATGACATAGAGGCTGCTTTGGATTCTATTAATAATAACTTTAGAGATCTCATTGGATAATAGGAGGTGTTAATATGTCTTCTGTTGTAGATGGATTAAATATACTTAATAATTACATAACCGATCTTAAGCAAATTAAGAGAGACTATGTAACAGCTTTAAGGAATCATGGATCAACTATAGCTAATGATCCACCTTTTATGGATATAGCTGATGAGATCTATAATATAGGTCTCAGTACAAGAAAACGTTTCATATTTGCAGAATTTTTCGATTTCCCAGACGATACAGGCGTAAACGGAATTGTGTACAAATCTGAATATATGAAGGTTGTAACTGCAGCTATTTTCAATGCTCTAGAAGCACGTGGTAAGACTGTAGACAGTACTAGAGCAAGTTTAAGGGGTATGGTTGAGTATGTAAGAGGTGATTTTGATAATTTCAGAAAAGAACCTTTAACTGCTGAATTTGTACCTGTAAATATTGATACAATGGATATCAATGTAACTAGTTCTGAGCCTGTAAAGTATAAAATAAATAATGGTAATTGGATCAATCTTGAGAATACAAGAGTAGAGAATCTTAAAGATACAGATTATATTACCATGACAACTTCTACAGGTAATTATATCTATTTTGGCACAACCAAATTGGATGGTAAAGTTGTAGCTCCTACATTCAATACTGTTTCATATTATCCTGAATCTAGAACGTTGTATAAAACAAAACTTACATGTCCTAATGTACCTACTGGAACTGCTAAGTTATACTATTCTACAAAGAAGATGCAAGATAAGTATTACTATACTGAAAGAGCATCTTTATTTGGATATATTGAATTTGAATCTGGATCTGAGATTACTCTTAGTGAACGTGATAATGTATGCTACATCTTAGCTGTAGATAATGCAAATAGAGTAACAGGCACAAGTGTTGTATATAATCCTAAGATTGTTCTTGAAGCTGGAGTATTTACTCTTACATCAGAACCTGGTGTTGAATATAGAGCTACTCAGGTTATGCCTAATAACAGTCTTGATGAAGGTGACAAGTATCTGTATAAGGTTGGATATTATACTCCTTACTATGGTGAAGACCTTACAAACTTTGGAGCTACTCCTTGGAATGGCTCAGATATTATCTACGCTGATGATGGTGTTACTTTAGTTGTATATGAAACTGATTCAAATAATAGAGTTAGAAAATATGGTCATGTAGTTGTAAGATCATATACACCTAGCTTAAAACTTGTTAATGTTTCATCTGAAGCTACAGATGTGATATATGAGTCTAAGCTTGTTATATCCACACCATTGAGTAATCCTAATAATAGCTGGTACTATAATCCTGTGCGCGGTTCTTTACCTGAAGTGAAGTATGGTGATACAGTTCCAAATATTTATACTATATCTAATTCTCCTAATATTACTTTAGAAGGCATAGCTCCTGGAACTATATATCATTTTGTAGAAGCTACATCCGATAAATCTATCATTGGATCTGGTTTTGTAACTATCAAATCTAAGAATGCTTATCTTGAGCAGCTTGCTATTGTTCCTAGATGGGGATCAGCTAAAGGTACATTCAATATTGATGTTACACCTGCTAGACAAACCAGAAATACTTATATGATAGCTAAAGGTAATAGACCTTTACATTATGATGAGTATGTAGGAGACATCTTCACTGTATGGGATGGTATATCAGATATAGCTGGATATTCAGACGGTGAAATAATGACTC
>Ga0247610_10000522_pt1 | contig 53005 bp, 42 predicted proteins | sample 174DNAGHGhighgp2_FD_193483 | JGI IMG/M metagenome (GOLD analysis project Ga0247610, IMG submission 193483) | Sheep rumen microbial communities from Palmerston North, Manawatu-Wanganui, New Zealand - 1742 DNA GHGhigh gp2 | ecosystem: Host-associated > Mammals > Digestive system > Stomach > Rumen...
TCACCACTCTGGGAGATAGCAATGACCACATCGTCGCAGGTGACTACGGGGTTGCGATAGCGGAACTCGGAGGCATACTCCACCTCACAGGGAATGCGGCAGAAAGTCTCGATGAGCTGCTTGCCGATGAGACCGGCATGCCACGAGGTGCCACACGCCACAATGACGATGCGCTTGGCTTCCAACAGTTGGCGACGATAGTCGATGAGGGCTGAGAGCGTCACATGGTCGGCCTCCACATTGATGCGTCCGCGCATACAGTTGGTGAGACACTCGGGCTGCTCGAAGATCTCCTTCAGCATGAAGTGTTCGTAACCGCCCTTCTCAATCTGTCCCAGGTCGATGTCCACCTTCTTCACCTTCAGTTTCTGCTCCTCGCCGAGGATGCTCATCACCTTCAGCTCTTCACCCAGACGGATGACGGCAATCATGCCATCCTCGAGGTACACCACCTTGTCGGTATATTCAATGATAGGACTGGCGTCAGAACCCAGAAAGAACTCATCCTGACCGATACCCACCACCAGCGGACTCTGCTTGCGGGCAGCAATGATCTGACTGGGGTCACGCTTATCAACGATAGCGATGGCGTAGGCGCCAATCACCTGGAAGAGGGCCACCTGAACAGCCTCGAGGAGGGTGAGCTTCTTCTTCACCATGATATACTCCACCAGCTGCACCAGCACCTCGGTATCGGTATCGCTCTTGAACTCCACACCCTTCGCCTTGAGCTTGGCCTTGATGTCGGCATAGTTCTCGATGATGCCGTTGTGGATGATGGCCAGATTGTGGCTCTGCGAATAGTGGGGGTGGGCATTGCGCGCCGAGGGCTCACCATGGGTGGCCCAACGGGTATGGGCAATACCTATGCAACCAGAGACATCCTTGTCGGAGCAATACTCCGTGAGGTTGTCAACCTTTCCTTTCGCCTTATATACATTGAGTTCGTTGCCAGCGTTGATAAGTGCCACACCGGCAGAGTCGTAACCACGGTACTCCAGTCGACGGAGTCCCTTAATAAGTATTGGATAAGCCTGCTGCTTACCAATATAACCAACTATTCCGCACATATTTTCTGTTTGTGTTAATGGTGGAGCTGGAGGGAGTCGAACCCTCGTCCGCACAAGGAAACCATACGCTTTCTACACGCTTATCTTGGACTTCGTTTTCGTGCTGTGGCAAGACCCAAGCCACCAACCACAGCCTTATCTCCTAAAGCTTCATCTGACAGTCGGAGCGCCCGACAGACTATTTCCGATGTTTACTGCACCGCTTGACCCTCGGATTCGGAACCAGACCCTTGGAGCGATGTCTCGTTCGCCTACCTTGTAAGCGAATAAAGCTCTAATCTACTATGCTTCGATTAAGCAGCGAGAGCATACTCGTTGTTGCCAATTAATTATCCTACAGAAGAGATTAAGGAGCCTCCCATAGCCCAGCTCCGCGTGCTTACGTACCATCTCGTCTTGCCGTCAAATCCAGTCAACCCCAGATGATAGTGGGTGCAAAGGTAATGATTTTAAGTGAAAAGTGAAGAGTGAAGAGTGAACAATTTGCTGCCGCCAGCAGAATTTTAACTTTTATTTAAACAGCGAGAAGTTGACGCTGCCGTAGGCACGGTGCTCCACAAAGTGGGGATACTGGGAGAAATCGTGGTCCTTGCCATGCTCCAGGACGAAGACGCCGTCGGGAGATAAAAGGGAAGAGGGAATAGTGAAAAGTGAACAATTTGCTTCCGCCGTAGTAGGCTGTGTATCTCTAAAAATGAGATCTGGCAGCCGGGAGAGTTCCTTGAGGGCGTAGGGGGGATCGGCAAAGATGAAGTCGAACTGCTGACGGCAGGACCTCAGGAAGCGGAAGACGTCGGCACGAAGAATGGAGGATTGAGTATTGAGAATTGAGAGTTTTTTTGTGCATTCACAGATGAAGCGGTGATGGTCACGGTCCAGTTCGATGCTGGTGACGTGGACACAGCCACGAGACAGCAGTTCGAGGGTGATGCTGCCCGTACCCGAGAAGAGGTCGAGAGCCTTGGCACCATCGAAGTCAACATACTGAATGAGCACGTTGAAGATGTTCTCCTTGGCAAAATCGGTAGTGGGCCGCGCCTTGAAGGTACGGGGAATGTCGAAATGACGTCCTTTATATTTTCCTGTAATGATCCTCAAGGGAAATTTATAATTTAGAATTTATAATTTAGAATTCCTTACCTGCCTTTGACAAATAGTGTTTGCATGTCGTAGGGCATACCCTTGATCTGAGTGACAGGAGCCTGATTGAAGTCGGCAACAGGGTTGATGACGTAAGCCTTCTGCAGGTATTTCTTCAGTTCGCTCAGCAACCACTGCTGCTCGGGAATGTCGCCCACGATATGCAGCTCGTCATGCTCGGGCTGCAACTGTAGTTGCTTCCACACGTAGAGCAGGAAATAGAGCGAGTCGTGGGGACGGCCTGCAGCAAACGAGTTGCAGAACTTGAAACGGTTCTGCTGGAAGCTGAAGATATCTATCTGCTTCTCGTGGAAGTAGGCATAGAGCTTGTGGCGGTTGCCCGTGAAGCTGCGCTGGTGTAGATGGCGCCACACGGGACTGATGGCAGCCACCAGCGTCACATCCTTGAAATGGTCGTCGATGACAAGACGCAGGTCACGGTTCATCGAAAACACAGCAACGGCATTCAGGTCGGGCAGCACATTGTAATAGACTGTCTCCTGCTCCTTGCTAGGGAAGGCATGACGATACATCGTCTCCATGGTATCTTCCTGAAACAACTCGACAGGCACCATCAGCACGTCACCATCGTAGAGCACACGCACCCGCGGCGGAGTATCCAGCAACAGGTCGGCCTTCTTGAAAGCGTCACGCAGGTTGGCAGCCATGGAGATGCCGCTCTTCACCACATAGGGTTCGAATATGATGCTATCGCCATCTTCAGAAGGCGTGGCAAACGACAGGGTGCCGCGTCCTATGCGGATGGTCATTCGTTGTCTGAGGTTAGTTGTTTCTGACATGTTCGATAAACTCTTTTTGTTTCTTTTCGCGCTGCACCTCTTTGGTCACGCTACGCACGCAGAGCACCAGCAGCACTATGACCAGCGCTGCCAACAGCACACTGATGGTTATGTCTTTTTTCTGCATTCTGCTTGCAAAGGTAATATTTTTAAGTGAAAATTGAAGAGTGAAAAGTGAATAATTTGCTGCCGCACATGATTTTTTTAACAAAACGGCTATGGGAGGAGTGCCAGCAGCTTCTCAACGAGACGAGGCAGGGCAAACTGGTCGAGTTCGGCTTCCTTGATCCAGAAGTAGTCGGAGGGCAAGACTGGACGCTTGTCGGTGTCAAAGAGGTAGAAGTCGGCATAGAGGACACGGTGCGTCAAGACATGCTTCACGTTCTGGCGAAGCAATTGACAATGTTTGTCAATGGATGATGGACCATTGTTAATGGATAATGGATGATTGATAATGGATAATTGACCATCCTCCATCATCAACGGTTCGTAGAGACCCTGCCAGATATCGCCTGCAGGACGACGATGGATGGCGGTATAGCCCTGACAGCGGATATAGACATAGGTCAGGTGGCGCTCTTTGACTTTCAAGGTCTTCAGTTTGACGGGCAGCTCCCCCACCCTACCCTCACGCAGGGCCACACACGATTCTTGCAAAGGACAATCAGCACAGCGGGGTGCCGCTGGTGTACACTGCAGAGCACCGAAGTCCATGATGGCCTGGTTGTAAATGCCGGAATTTCCGGAGTTACCGGAATCTCCGGGACATCCGGACTTTCCGGACAACCCAGAGACCAGCTCCTGTGCTAAGAGCGCAAACTCCTTTTTGCCTTCCGTGGTATTGATAGGCGTAGAGATGCCAAAATAGCGACTGAGCACACGATACACATTACCATCGACCACAGCCACTGGCAGACCGAAAGCAATAGAACCGATGGCTGCCGCCGTATAGTCGCCCACACCCTTCAGCGAACGCAGACCCTCGATAGTCGTAGGGAAACCACCCAGCGCCACAATTTGTTTGGCAGCAAAGTGGAGGTTGCGGGCACGACTGTAATAGCCCAGTCCCTGCCACAGGCGCAGCACCTCGTCCTCAGAGGCTGCTGCCAATCGCTCCACCACAGGCCACTGTTGCATGAAACGCTCCCAGTAGGCCCATCCCTGCTTCACCTGCGTCTGCTGCAAGATGATCTCTGACAGCCAGATGGCATAGGGGTCGCTGGTATCACGCCAAGGCAACTGGCGCCCGTTCTCACGGAACCATTGCAACAGGGTCAATACAAAAGGATGAGGTTCTCTGTTCATTGTACATTATACATTGTACATTGTTAACGCGTCAGCGAGAATTTCATGGAAATGCCGAAGTCCTGCGTGGTGGTAGGATAACTGCTGCTGGAGAGCAACGGCGTATTGGTCTGACGGTCGTAGTAGGCGGTCAGGGTGAGGAAGCGTGACAGGGTATAGTCAGCCGAGATGGAGATCTTCAGAGCCGAGTTACCGCTGCTGGCCGAAGACACACCCGTGGCAATGTCGCGCGTGATGGCAGCCTGGTTGCGGAAGGAGATATCAAGACGGGTGTTCAGGTCGTGGTTCACGCCCTTGCTATTCGACTTGATCTGCTTCTCATTCTCGTTCTTCGCGTTCTTGCTGTTTTTTCCACCTTTCACCTTACGATGACCACCGCCCGAACCGAAGATATTGAAATTGCTAATCTTATAACCCAGTCCGATGACCCAGTCCTTCGACTTCGACTCGTTGATCTGTACAGAGGTCATGGAGAGATTCAGCACGCGGGTGGTCTTATATTCAACCTTGGCTGTGAGGTTGTTGTTGAACGTCACGTCGAGACCCAGCAGCGGTGAGAAAGCCTCGTTGATGCTAACAGTAGAGATGTCATACATGGACGAAGGCGTATAACTGCCGTCAGCAGCCTGCACGTAACCCAGGTCACCCATATACTCCTGCCACGAGCTGTAGGAAGCATAGGAACCCACACTATAGATGCTCTTGTAGGCATGGTTGATGTTGACGCTCTTGAAGTGGTCGCGCAGCCAGGGCAGCTTGGAGAGACCCGAATAGCGCAGCGTCCAGTTGGGCAGCAGACGCGTGATGGCTGGGAAGATGTCGAGCGAGTTGCTGCCACCCAGCGTATAGCTTGACAGGAAGGCAGGGATGAGCACGTCGGCGCTGTAGGGATCAACAGGGTTCACGCCGGATATTCCGGACGTTCCGGATAATCCGGAATTTCCGGAATTTCCGGAGTTATCAGGATACTGTGCCTGCACACGGTCACGGAAGGAGGCTATCTTTCCACAGAACTCCTCAAAGGTCTTCGAGTAGTAGCCGTTGTTGGCATCGCCCATACCCTCAAGGGCACTCTTGATGGAGATGGTCGTCATGGTGAACGTTCCTCCAAAGGTGGAAGGCGTGCCGGCATACATATACTGGATGCTCTTCGTCTTGTTGACAGTACGAGTGGCAGAGAGATCTATCTTCAGGTCGCGCACAGGCTCCAATGTGGCCTTGATCTGCAGGTCCTCGGTAGCCGACGTGTTGGCAGGTGTTGCCACATTGTCGTTGCACAGCAGCCAGTTGTTCTCCATAGCCTTGTCGATATAGCTGTCGCCAGAGAGTCCGAAGGCGAAGTCGAGTCCTGGTGCCATCACACCTCCTGTACGCTGTCCAAAGGCATCACCAATATTGGGCATGAAGCCTGGCAACTGCATAGAGTACTGGTTGCGGTAGCTGACGTTAAGGGTGCGCACCATCATGAGGAAGCGTGCCGCCTGCTGGGCACCGTTGTACCACCACTGGTTGTCCAGCGGTTCCTTGGCGGTGACGTTCAGCTTCAGCTGGAGGCTGTCGCCTGTAGGCTTAATGAGGATTTTGTTGTCGTCAACCACCTTATACTTAATAGGATAGGTCTTGCCGTCCTTGGTCTTTGCCGAGACGATGAGACGTTTCGACTTCTTACCATGCTGCACGGTGATGGCGCTGTCAGGCAGAATAGTGATCTCCTTCTGGAAGGTGTTTTTGTTCTTGGGCAGCGCTGCCTTCTCTTTGTCGGCATCCTTGTCGGCCTGAGTACCCTTGGCGCCCTTCTTGGCCTGGCTACCCTTAGTATCCTTCTTCGTGTTCTTGTCCGACTTGCTATTGTTATTGCTCTGTTTCTTGAAACGCTCGTTAGTCTTCTTCAGGAAGGGGATATGGTTGTAGAGCGTCTCGAAGTTGATAGAGCCGTTGATGTTCAGGTTGCGGTTGTTCTGGATGGTGTTACCCAGCGAAGTGCCGTCGTCGAGCTCCGTACCACGCAGCCATGAATAGGTGGCATTATAGGACGCGTCGGCCTTCATCCAGTCGAAGATGGGCAGTTTGTCGAGCGGCAGCTGATAGCTGGCTGTGAACGTCTGCTGGTAGTCGAGGGGCACACCAAAGTGTTTCAGGGATGTCCACACGGAGTCTTTCCATGCCTGGTAACTGTCGGCATAGAGGTCTTTGTTGATGGGCGTGTAGGGTTCTTCTATCTCTGCATGGGTTGCCGACTGGAAGTTCATGTGGAGGTTCTTCGTCAGGTCCCAGCGCAGGGAGAAGTCGCGGTTCCACAGGAACTGCTCCGAGAAGGTCAGCGGCAGGTTGGGGTTCTCTGTATTCTCCAGGTCACGTTCCTGCAACTCGTAGTAGCTGCGCGACAGTTCGGAGTTGAACGAGATGCTCTGCGGCAGGTAGTTCAGTCCCAGGGCCTTGGGGAAGTTCATCCACTTGGACTTCGACTTGATATTCTTGAACGGCTCCCACGTCTTATAGACGGGCGAGTAGGTATAATTCAGTGAGCCACGCCACTGGTCATCATTCTCATAGACAGTGGTCTCGCCAGTGGTGTTACGATGCGAATGACTATAGCTGAAGGCGAAGTTGGCAGGGTCGTAGGGCATGGGATGACGTTTGTTCTTGATGCCCACACGTGCATTCGAGATAGAGAAGTTACGCGACACATTCTTTGTCACTGCCATCGACTCTATCGAGTCGCGCTCATGACGGTTGGCAGCAGCGTCAAGCGCATCGACGAGTTCCATATCGGTATCCAGCGGGTTATACTTCGGACTGACGGTCTCCTTGGTGTAGGAATAGTACAGCGGTGCCGTCACCTTGGCCTTCTCAGGGAACAGCTTACCCAGCTCCAGATTGGTGGTTATCGAGTACGACATCTGGTTGTCGGTATTTCGCTGCATGACGGTCTCTTCCAGTCCGCCAAAGCCCTCAGTGATATAACGTCCAGTCATGTTCACGCTACCGAAGTCCGACAGTTGCACGTTCATGGTACCGTTGGCAGCCCAACCGCCCTCATTGCGGGCATCCTTCAGTCGCAACTCATTGACCCACACCTCACCCGACTTCATGCCACTGGAGAGGTTGCGCACACCGATAATCATCGTCTTCACCTCACCCAACGACGGGTTACCGATGATTGACACCTTGTTGTTGGGTTTGTTGGGATCGTAGTCGGAATAGAGCTGCGTATAGCTGGCCGTACCCTGTGCACGTGCCTTGTTGCGGGCTTTCTTCAGTTGGGTGAAGATGCTCATATCAATATCGAGCATATTCTCCTCAGGCCATACCAGCGGACGGTCGGTAGGCACATTCCATCGGTAGTTGCCCTCGGGCGTCAGCTTCAGGGGTATGAGATACTCATAGTAGTTGCTCTTATAGTCGGAACCCAGACGGATGAACACTGCCAACTGGTAGTCTTCAAGGTTGGTGTTGTTGGGCACCAGGTAGTTGGCATGCACAAACATCTGCATGTGCTTGTACTGGCGCAGGTCGAGGTTGGTGTTCTTATAGACGGCTTTCGACTCGTTCTGCGACAAGTTCTTCACCGTCAGACAAAGTGCCTGCTCGTTGTTCTCCGTAAGTTGGGGCTGTGAGGGGTCGGTAGCACGGCTGATGCCTGGAGGCAGGACATAGGCCACCGGTTTGCGGTCTGTATTCTCCTCAATGTTCACGGCACTCATCTCCAGCACACCCGTCTCAGTACCTGCCGACGTCTGGAGGTTCTGCTTGTATTGACGCCACTCGCCACGCACCAGGTCGAGCGAACCGAAACGCAACACGATAGGCTCCTCGAAACCCGTCAGGAACATACGCATGAAACGTATCGAAGTGAAGTCGTTGATGCTACCCACACGCTCTTCATATTCTGCCAGAGGCACACGGAACTGATACCAGCGTACGGTGGTGGAGTCGCCGTTGCGCAACTTGGCATTATAGTCGCGATGGTCCACGATATAGCTGTCCTCCGACTTCATGCCACTGTTATAGGCCTGCAACTCATCGTCGCTGATGGGTATGCGGTACTGGTAGTAGCGCTCGTACTCATTGAGGGTGAAGTCCTGGTTGATATCCTCCACATCGGGACCGGTCTTATAGGAGGTGTCGTAAGATTCTGTCTGGTCATCGCTGGCAGGCGAGTTACCCTGGGGGTTGTTAATCAGCTTATAGCGGTCCATGATGCTGCGGCGCTCACTGTCATAGTCTGAGCCACGGAAATAGTGGTAGTCGTCGCCTGCAGGGTCCTGTTGCCATGACTGCAACACGGAGTCGTTCTGCACGATGCCGTTCACCTCGTTCAGCCAATCAGCATAGGTGGCAAAGGTACGTTCCTCCTCGTTGGTAAGACCGTTGAGACCCACATCCTGTTTCTCGCGCGAGCCGCTGGTGGTGGCAAAGGCATAGGTCTGGGTGGCCTGCTGGGGAATCCTACCCCACTGTGTCTCATCGAAGGCTGTAGTGCCGTCAACGGGCATGCCGCTCTCATAGAACTTCTTTCCATCGCGCAGCACATCCTCGCAGACCTCACCCAGGTTCAGATACAACTCACCACTATGACGGGCCGCCGTACCGTCCTTACGGGTATAGATAAAGGGGTCGAGCAGCCAGAACTCCACATATTCTATATTAGCCTGCTCGAAGTCGGTAGTCTCCAGACGACGCATCATACCACCCCACATCTGGGAGGGATTGCGCAGGGTACCGTCGCTGTTGAACTGGGTGGTCAGGTTATAAGGACCGCGCTCCTGCGGATAGTAAGCCAGGTTGAGTACGGGCAACGTCGAGGTAGCACCGTTGTAGGTTGACTGGTCGCGGTTGGGATAAAGTTCACGCACATAAACCTCGCGCACATAGTGGTTACTGAGTTGTTCCAGGTCGCTCTTGATATGGGCTGGTGTCAACGACGACGAACGACGGGTGAAGATGGGGTCCACATTATACCACGCCAGACGTGCACGGTTATAGCCACTGGCCACCGATGTCTTGTCGTCGTGGTTGGGGAACATCGTTGGCACACTCGACAGCACCCATGCCTTGGGATCGCTCACGTCGAGAAGATTCTTGGTATTCTCGAAGTCATCGATATAGGAGGCGTTGTCCTGTGTGCCGTGGGCCTTGCCAGCTATGAGCTGGGCAAACTCACCTGTCAGAGTGATCTGCGAGGGCTGGGTCACATGCAGCAGGGGCAGCTTGTTCAGCATATTCGTCAGCCACTGCGACTCCTGTTTCCAGTTCAGGTTCAGTCCCCAGATGGTGTTGTTTAGGGGTTCCTCTCCCATCGACACCTTTGTTGTGAGGGCCTGCTCCTGCAGGTGCATCAGCGTACCACCCAACGTGAAGTTCTTGTTGAAGTCGTATTCCCAGTTCACGCCAAACATCGTCTTGCGTTGCATGCCGTAGCTGGTATTGTCTTCCAGCGACACACTGACATTGGTACCCGCATCAATGATGCTCTGGTTGAGGATGGTCACCTCGCCTGCCGAGTAATCGACGCTATAGTCTGAGCCTTCCTGCAGCTCTACGCCACCTGCCGTCACTTTCACAGAACCCTGAGGCACGTTGTAGGCACCCAGCGAGATGACGTTGGCACTGGTTCCCTTATACTGACCTGTCAGGATAAACTTGTCTTTCTCAGCGTTCTGACGGGCTACGGTCTTGGTAGAGTCGTACAGCTGGTCGAAGCAGTACTTGTAGGCCAGTGCCCCCATACCCTTGCTTTCCAGATAGTTTCGCAGATAGTCGCCAAAGGGCTCAGCAGCAGGTAGGAACACGCGACCGCCTGATATCGTGTAGCCATCCACATAGTCAAATTGTCCGTTGGCGTGGGGTTTCATGTTGGCATCCAAGCGGTCCAGACCCATCACTTTCAGCAGCGTTGTCGATTTCAGCTGCTCTTCAGGCAGGTAGGTCAGATAAGTACCTGTGGTGTCGCTCTGGTACTTGATGTCCAGACGGAACTTCTCCCTCTCAACGGTCTGTGCCAGGTAATAGACGTTCTTCATCATCAGACGCCAGTTGGCCTGCGTGGGGTTGTTGGAGGTATTCTTCAATGCCTTGACAAACAAGCAGTTGCTGGTCTGTGTGATATCGGTAGAGAATTCACCCACCTGATAGGTCTGTCCGCCATAGGTATATTCGAAGGCCACAGCCAACACCTGGTCGGTCTGCAGACCTGTCTTCAGCGAGATATAGCCCAGAGCAGTGTTGACGGTATATTCACTCGAGTTCAGCAGACGTGCCGACGACAGTTTCTCGTAATCGACACCACCTGTCAGACCGTTGATAGCCTCCAGTCCGGCTGTCACCTGATCGACACTTCGCGACTCTGCGTCTATCTGACCGACGATGGTAGCATACAGATTGTTGGCCTGGTTGCTGGGCAGCTCGCTTCCCGTAGCGTTCCACATGGGGTTCTGGATGTAGGCGCCCTCGCCCAACTCACTGAATGCCACAATATTACGGGTATTGGAGGTGGTACCTGTTTTGTTGGTCACCCACACCTCCACACGGTTGATCTTGATACCTGTCGTCAGGTTGGGCAACGTTGTCATCGCCTTGTCGTAGATCTGACGGAAATAGTGGGAGAGGAAGAAGTGGCGGTTGTCCTCGTATTCGGCAACGTCAATCTCGAAGGGCGTGGTCTGCGTGCCGCCTTTCGACGAGACGCTCTTCGATGTTGACTTTTTCTGCGACACCACCGTCTGCAGCTTCAGCTTACCAAACTGCATATCGGTACGCAGACCGAAGAGCGACGAGGCACCCTGCACCAGGGAGTTGTTGGAGGGGAAGGTCACATTACCGGCCTCCACCAACTTGATGATCTCATCTTCCTTGCCGTCATACTTCAACTTGAGGTTCTTGGTATCAAAGTCGAATGTGGCGTCGGTGTTGTAGTTCAGGTTCATGTTCACCTTGTCGCCCACCTTACCATTGACGCTCAGGTTGATCTTCTCATCGAAGTCGAAGCTGGTCGTCTTCCTGTTGCGGATAGGCAGCGACGGGTTGTCAATGTTCTTCAGCGTGGCACCCACCTTCAGCTCGGCAGTACCCTGTGTCTTCACCCTCACACCACCAGGACCGAAGATCTTCTCGGCAGGTCCCAGGTCGAACTGCATATCGGTGAAGTCAAACTTATTGGTACCCTTCGCCTTGACGTTCTCGGCATCCTTCTTCCTGAAGAACATCTCACGCTCACGACGCTCACTCCACTTCATGTATTCTGCCGGCGTCATGACAATGGGGGCATTCAGATAGCCTTCACCTATCTTAGAACCAATATAGTAGAGGTTCAGCGAGTCGTCGTACTCTACCTGCTGCTTCACATTCTCAGGCATCTTCAGGTCGAGGGCGCTCGAGTCAAGGTCGGTCTGATAGAGAGGTGCCGTGGGTTGTATCCTCCAACGGGCATGCAACAGCGAGTCAGGGATGCTTTCGTCCTCGACAGTCAAGCCCTTCGGCTGTGCCTTAATCTGGTTTGAGGGTTGAGGTTTAGGGGGTGAGGCAGGCTGGTTGGTCTGGGCAACAGCGACCAGACTAACGCAACACATCAGGAGTATCATCAATAGCTTCCTCATAACCTCAATTCTCACCTCTCAGTTCTCAATTCTCAGTTTTCACCTCTCAGTTCTCAGTTTCACTTGATTTGTTTCAATGCCAGCTTCACCACCTGTTCCACAGGCAGGTCGGGCTGCTGCTCAAGGATGCTGACCACCACCTTGTGGGTGGGTGCAGGCGCAAAGCCCAGCATCGTCAGGGCCGATACAGCCTCGTCCTTCACAGCATTGTTCACAGGAGCGGCAATCTGTCCGCCAGCGGGAATCTCGTCAGAGACGCCTGTCGTCACAATCTTGTCACGCAGATCGACGATGATGCGCTGAGCTGTCATCTTACCGATGCCCTTGATGCTCTGAATGAGACGGGCATTACCCGTAGAGATGGCATTGCACAGTTCTGCAACACTCATCGACGACAGCATCATACGGGCCGTATTAGCCCCCACTCCACTCACGGTGATGAGCAGTTCAAACATCTCGCGTTCCTTTTTATTATAAAAGCCATAGAGCACATAGGCATCCTCGCGAATAGCCTCATAGACGTAGAGTTTGGCTATTGGCTGGCCACCGGCTGTTGGCTTCACCCCTTGCAGGGCGCTGTAAGTATTCAGCGAGATATTCAGTCCGTAGCCCACCCCGCCGGCCTCTACCGTTGCAAAGGCAGGAGTAAGCTCGGTCAGCTCGCCCCGAATGTATTCAATCATAATTCCTCAAATTGTATATATACAAAAGAATTAACGACCTTTCGCGAATTTTATTGCATATTTGTTGGTCATATGAAGAAAAAAGTGTATTTTTGCACGCGATTTCATTAACACAACACATTAAACAAAGCACAAATGAAAAAGATTAGAGCAGCTGTCGTAGGTTACGGCAACATCGGTCGCTACACCATCGAGGCGTTAGAGGCTGCACAGGATTTCGAGATTGCAGGCGTGGTTCGCAGAAACGGCGCCCAGGATAAACCCGCTGAACTGGCTCAGTACGAGGTAGTGAAGGACATCCGCGAACTGAAGGACGTGGATGTAGCCATTCTCGCCACCCCCACCCGTTCGTGCGAGGAGTATGCCAAGCAGATTCTGCCGCTGGGCATCAACACCGTCGACTCTTTCGACATTCACACCAACATACGCGGTTATCGTGAGCGTCTGATGGAGCTGAACAAGAAGACCAACACCGTCAGCGTCATTGCTGCAGGATGGGACCCAGGCAGCGACTCCATCGTGCGTACCCTCATGCAAAGTCTGGCCCCCAAGGGTCTTTCCTACACCAACTTCGGCCCTGGCATGTCGATGGGTCACAGCGTCTGCGTACGCTCTAAGGCTGGTGTGAAGAACGCTCTCTCAATGACAATTCCCCTTGGCGAGGGCATCCATCGCCGCATGGTCTATGTAGAGCTGGAAGATGGTGCCAAGCTCGACGAGGTGACGGCAGCTATCAAGGCCGATCCCTACTTCGCCAACGACGAGACCCACGTGTTCCAGGTTGCCTCAGTCGATGAGGTGCGCGACATGGGTCATGGTGTTCACCTCGTGCGCAAGGGTGTCTCTGGCAAGACCCAGAACCAGCGCTTCGAGTTCAACATGAGCATCAACAACCCTGCTCTCACCGCCCAGGTGCTGGTCAACGTGGCCCGTGCCTCCATGCGTCAGCAGCCCGGCTGCTACACCATGGTAGAGCTTCCTGTCATCGATATGCTGCCAGGCGACCGTGCCGATCTCATCGAGCATCTGGTGTAATACTTATATATATGACAAAGAATCTGTATAGTCTAGTTTTACATCATTGGAGACATAAAGGCTAAAAAAAATCGAGTGAGACATGAGGTCTCACTCGATTTTTTTACAGTCCTTCGACAGCGTCAATAACGAACGACTCTTTGTAGTAGTCAGCCTCAACCTTCACGATGCCCACATTTTGCGACAACCAAAGCGTGTAGCTGGTGTCCTTCAGTTTGACTGTCTGGAACGATCCGTTCAGTTTACCATCGATGCGGATACAGTGGAAAACACCGGCAGCAGTCTCAACATCCTCCTCGGCTGTCACAGTGAAGTTGTCATACGAAATGCTGTTGTGCACCTTAGGTCCCATCGGAGCCTTCGTTGTCTGCTCGATAGAACCACTCTCCAGCTTATCGCCAACCTTCAGCTCTGCAGGAATCTTCAAGAAGAAACCGCCCTCTTCGATTGGTCCAGCCAGTCCAAACAGCGGATCATTGAAGATGGTATATGCTCCCTGAGTAAAGGTGCAACTGGCATCGGCACCATCAGCAAAACCGGAAAAAGCAGCATTCTTACTGGGCTTCTTCTTACGGTTCAGTATTTTCGAGTTGGTCACTACAACGTCGTTGTCGCCATCCTTTTCAATGGCTTTCACTGTGGTGCGCATATAGGCCAGCAAACTAGGTTTGCTCGACATGGCTGCAGCATAGAAAGCATAATCTACAACTACGCCCGGCTTTGTCAGCGCATAGGCATTCAACGTCTCCTGGGCATTCACGGTCACTGCTGCCAAGCAGAAAGCGACCATTGCAATAATTTTTTTCATGTTCAATAATAATTAGTTTATAATAATAGGTTTATAAGTTTTAATCCTTCAGGAACTCCTCACGATACTTCTTCAGTTCCTTGATATTTTCTTTCAGGCTCTGTATATGCAGCACCGTCATCGTATTGTGCTCCTTAGCCTCGCGTATCTCGGCACTCCTCAATGACTCCTCTAGTTCCTTGATTCTACGGTCAATGCTCGATGTGTCGCGCGGACGACGAGGTTCATCTTCCTTCTCCTCCTCATCAGCCGACGAGGTGTCTACGCTTGCCGATGACTTGCTGCCCGTAGCTTTGCCAGTCCGACGGGTGGAAGGCTTAGATCTGTTACGATCATCCGCCTTGGCTAAATTGTCAAGTGTCGTTGTCAGAGCCTGTGCTGAAGCAGCCATCACCGTCATCCACATCTGTGCATTTGCCTGACGGCGTTCCACCGATGCTTGGTAACCGGCCAGCGAACTGCTATACAGCGCGTTCACATCGTCTACCATTCCCAACAGGTAGTCTTGTTCCACACCGTTATACAATAGTTCCAGCGTCGATTCCACCTGCTTTGTATCGATGTTGAACACCAGTCCCCTTGGCAGACGGTGATCCATCGCGTTGTCCTGCACCATATGAACCAGCGGTTCATACATGCTCAGATTCTTATAGCAGTCCAAAATCGAGGTAAACGTGATGAAGTTGGGCATCGACATATCTGAACACAAAGCCTGACGGTCGTGACTGTCATAGAAACTAATACAGAACAACGCATCGTTATACTTCTTTTTCTCAAAGAAGCTCCAGAACAACTTCACCCACACATTGTTGTGAAAACTGATATTGTCCATCCCGTTGTTCATGTCCAGGTCAGCAATGGGTATCCACGGGTGCTGGTCACCTTCGCCGGCATTGTCTGCCGTCACGGGCTTCCCGTCGGGGTAGAACAGCTGTTCCACCTCTTCTTTCTGGTTTGTCTGCTTACAATAGACCGCCACATGGTTGTCACGCGACAGATAGACGGCATCCATAAACTGCACGTTATTCAGTTCGCACACCTTCTGTCCCAATGTGCTCCAAACGTCGACTTTGCCCGTACCAGCATTATTCTGCAAGCCGAATATCAGCCCATCGCTTATTCGCTTGAAGTTCAGCGTCCAATACTGGAACGGCACCACCTGACGTCCGCTACTGGTCACCACGCCGCGCCTTGAGCCCACCTTCATCACGTAGAAACTATCACACAGCAGTTCCAACTGAGTATAGTCATACTGCGGAAGAATCACCTCGCCCTGCAATGTGATAGACTTGCCGTTTGTATTCTCAATCCATTCGCTGTGCAGAATACCGTATTTGTCAGGCCATTTCTTGGTCTGTGCCAGTACCTCCTTACTAATATCCGTACGGTAGGAGTAGGCATCCAACATATTCTTCCTTATTTCCTTAGTCAGCCTTCGGTTCTCCTGACCTTGTACCGTTGTCACCATCATCAGTGCCACAGCCCCTATCATCCATTTCTTTAGCGTCTTCATCTTTCAATAATAATATTCCGACTGCAAAGATAAAAATAATTCTCGATATTCTTTGCAGAGTTTCTGGATATTTTGTATCTTTGTGGCGAAAAAGAGAGTGCGTAACGGAAGTGACGGGAACTAAAACAATTGATTATGAAAAGAATTAACTTAATCGTTTCTGCAGCCTTGGTGCTGTCGTTTGTTTCAACAACAAATACAAGTGCGCAGTGGGTATATCGAAGTAATTATTCCGAGGGGCTGGCTTGTGTCCAGGATGCGAACCACAAGTGGGGCTTCATCGACAAGACGGGTAAGGTGGTCATTCCCTGTCAGTGGAAATATGCAAATGATTTCCGCGAGGGCATGGCTACGGTTGAGGACAACAACAAGTGGGGTCTCATTGACAAGACTGGTAAGGTGATCAGTCCCTGCCAATGGGAAACTGCAGAGGTTTTCAGCGACAACTTGATTAAAGTTAGGGATGCCAACAACAAATATGGCTTTATCGACAAGACGGGTAAGATAGTCAGTCCCTGCCAATGGAAAGATGTTGGGCATTTCGTTGAGGGCTTGGTAAGGGTCCAGGACGCTAACAACAAGTGGGGTTTTATCGACAAAACTGGCAAGGTAGTCATTCCTTGCCAGTGGACACATGCGGATGATTTCAGAGAGGGTATGGCCATGGTTTTGGGTGCCAAATACAAGTATGGCTTCATCGATAAGACTGGTAAGTTGGTCGTTAGCTGTAAGTGGAAAAGAGTAGAGAAATTCAGCGAGGGGCTGGCTTTGGTTGTAGGCGCCAGATACAAGAGGGGGTTCATCGATAAGACAGGCAAGGTGGTCATTCGATGTAGTTGGAAAGAAGCAGGGTCTTTCCACGAGGGATTGGCTCCTGTCGAAGACACCAAAGGAAAAAATAGTTATATCGACAAGACGGGTAAGGTGGTCATTCCTTGCCAACACCAATGGACAAGTGTAGGGTTTTTCTGCGAAGGCCTGGCTCGTGTTAGGAACGCTAACAACCAGCGAGGCTATATCGACAAGACGGGTAAGGCGGTCATTCCCTGCCAGTGGAAAGACGGATGGGATTTCTTAGAGGGCATAGCTGTTGTCAAGGACTCCAACGACAAGTATGGCTTTATCGACAAGACGGGTAAGGTGATCAGCCCCTGTAAATGGAAAAAAACAGAGCTTTTCAAAGAGGGTCTTGCTCTTGTCAAAGACGACAGCAACAAGTATGGCTTTATAGACAAGACGGGTGTGTTGGTTGTTCCTTGTAAGTGGAAATATGCGTGGTCTTTCAATGAAGGGCTGGCTTTGGTCGAGGATGACAATGGCAATTGTTATTTCATTGACAAGACGGGTAAAATTGTTTTGTGAGTACACATGGGGGTGGCGAAGCATTGCAGGGAGCGTCTCCGTGCTCAGTAAACTGACGCTTCTTGCACGGTAAGATGACGTCCGCTAGAGTGCAGGGAGACGTCGGCTGCTACACCATGATAGAGCTCCCTGTCATCGACATGCTCGTGGGCTGATTTCCTCACCAATGTCCCATCCGAATTCCCTGAACGGATAACCATAGTCGTAATCCTGAGAAGACAACTTAGGTTTATCGAGCAATATCAGCAAATCCCAGTCGCTGTCGGGGCGATTGTCACCACGGGCACGCGAGCCATAAAGGTAGAGCTTGCTACCCTTTGGCAAAACGTTACTGGCCACTTGCCTGATATTGTCTATGACTTGCGCTTTTATCATTTTGGGCTCTTATGAATCACATCATGATGGTTTTCGTCTGCAAAAATACAAAACTTTTTGGAAAAAGAAGAAAAAGAGAAAGAAAATGTGTTTTTCTGTCATAATATTTGGAAGTATCAGTATTTATGCTTATCTTTGCCAACAAATAACATGAACCAACATGAAAAAGATTGTTGTATTAACGCTACTGATGGGACTAGTCATGGGGGCTAAGGCCGACGACTATGCCAAGTACTATAGTGACCTGCCCACACAGGTGAAGGCTGTTGTAAAGGTAGAGATACCTGCCAACGTCGTGAACATCACGGACTATGGTGGCGTGGGCGACGGCGTGACACTCTGCACAGAGGCTTTCGAGAAAGGCATCTCGCGTCTGACGAAGATGGGTGGCGGACGACTCATCGTGCCGCAGGGCGTATGGCTCACAGGGCCTATCATGTTGAAGGACAATATTGAGTTGCATCTGGAAAAGAACGCCATCGTCTGCTTCTCGCCCGACAAACGGCTCTTCCTCGACAAAAACGCCAGTGCAAGCCGCGTCTATCCCTGTATCCGTGCGTCGAAACGTACGAACATCGCCATTACGGGCGAAGGAACCATCGACGGCAATGGACAACAGTGGCGCCCCGTCAAGCGTGGGAAGATGAGTGACGTAGAGTGGAAGAGTTATCTGGATATGGGAGGACAGGTGAACGATAAAGGCGACCTGTGGTATCCCTGGCAGATGAAGAACGGTTACCCCGACATTGCCGACACGCCTCAACAGCAGGAGGGGATGCGCAACGACCTCATCCGTCTTACTGACTGCAAGAACGTGCTCGTAGAGGGTGTAACCATCCAGAATGCGCCCCGTTTTCACCTGCATCCCTGCTACTGTGAGAACGTCATCATCGACGGCGTTACTGTGCGTTCAGAGTGGAATGTGCAAAACGGCGACGGCATAGACCTGAGCGACTGTCATCAGGCTCTCATTGTCAACTCTACCGTCAGCGTAGGCGACGATGGTATCTGCATGAAGAGCGGCAAACCATCGAAGAGTCATCCCATCAGTGGATGTGAGGACATCATCGTCAAGAACAACACGGTGAACCACGCCCATGGCGGCTTCGTGTTTGGCAGTGAGACAGCAGCAGGCATGCGCCGTATGGTAGTGACAGACAACACCTTCAGCGGCACCGACATAGGGTTGCGTTTCAAGAGCTCGCTTGATCGTGGTGGTCGCTCAGAAGAAATCTTCATCAGCCGCATCATGATGAACGACATCAGTGGTGAGGCTATCAGCTTCCAGTGCGACTACGTGAACCGTCATGCAGGCAGCGAAGACACCACGCCCACCTATACCGCCGAAGAGCGCAAATGGGCGCCCGACTTCCAGGACATCCATATCTCGGACGTGGTATGCCGAGGTTGTAAGACGGGCATCGCAGCCAGTGGCATCGCAGGTCTCAACTGCGTTCACGACATCGATATCAGCAACACCACTATTATATATCACAAGGTGGACAAGCAGATAGACGAAAAAACCGCACAGTTGCAACTCAACAACGTGCGGCTGATTCAAGACAAGGCGCAATAAAGCAAACGCTCGGAGCATGAAGCTTCCGAGCGTTTTCTTTTATTCTTTAACTTCCAAGCGAAGCGGTAACTTCTTTAACTCCCTTTTATTTATACACCACCTTGGCCTTCTCACCTTTGTAAGCTACAGGATACTTGATCTCGGGCTTGCAGCCCTTAGCCAGAACGATGGTCTTCAGCATGCGGCAGTCGCTGAGGTCCAGTTCCTTCAGCTTGGGACAAGCGCTCACATCGACCGTCTCCAGATAGGTCATACCAGCATGCAGACGCTCCACGTTGGGGAAGAACTGCAGATCCTCGTACGACTTGATGTTGCGGATGAAACTCTTGAAGTTCATGAAGCTGAGCGACGTCACGTTCTGAGCCTCCTCGGCGGAAATCTCACCGTCCTTGTTAGCATCAACCTTGTTGCGCAGGCAGAAATCCTTGATGCTGGCATCTTGGAAGGTGAGGCCTCCAGCACCCTTCAGCACCACCTCAACCTTGTTACCTGTCACCTCCTCGCCTGTGATCTCAGGAGCCACACTGCCTCCCACGGTGATCTTCTTCAGCCACATGGCACTAGAGACGTTCACCACCTTCAGCTTCGTCAGACAGCTCAAGTCAATCTCCTCCAGCGGTGTGTTGCCCACAGAGAACGCCTCGAGGTTGGGGAAATACTTCAGGAACGCGTAGTTCTCAACCACGTTCGAGCGTCCACCTCGGTCCAGTCCCAGCTTTGTAGCGGCAGCAGCCTCGGCATAGGTCACCACACCATCGCCGTTGGCGTCGCACATCTCGAAACAATGCGAGAAAACGTTCTCGTTCTCAATCTTAATAAAGGTGTCGTTGGCATCCTGTGCCTGTGCAGAAACCATACCGGCTACGGCTACGGCTGCGGTTAAAATCATTCTTTTCATAATCGTCATGTTTTTGGTTATTAATTGTTTCTGCTGCAAAGGTACGCATCCTCCGACACACCCACAAAGGATTTTCCCTAATTCTGTCAGGGAAAAACCCTATTTGTGTGTAGGGAAAAGTCGCTCGCCTATCTTTTTCTAAAGAAAAGTTTTGGCAGTTCGGATAAATGTGATTATCTTTGCAGACAATAAAACAAGAAAGATATGAAAAAGTTTTATCAGCATGTTATTTTGGCAGCCCTCATGTGCTGCACATCTACAGTATTTGCCCAAGGCGACTATGATAAGTACGAAAAGGACAACGCGACCTACGGCACCACACCGTTTATCAACCTGAGCGACATGCCCCAGCTGTATGACTGCATGCCAGCACATCCTGCATTCGACAGTCCTGAGTTCTCCTACGACATGGTGCGCTACCTTTGGGGCAAGCAGCAGCGTGAGAACGAAGAGCGTGTCAACATAGCCATCGCCGATGCAGAATGGGACGACCTGGAGAAGGTCTATGCCAACTGGAAGGATGCCTTCGGGCTGGAGGTGACAAAGGAGGGAACGCCCAAGATCTATGCCCTGCTGAACAAGAGTCTTCGCACCACCGATCCCACGCGCCGTGCTGTGAAAGCCCAATACAGCCGTCAGCGTCCGTTTGAACGCTACAACGACACCATGCCTTCGCACGAAGAGGACGAGCTGCGCGGTGAGGGCAGCTATCCTTCAGGCCACACCCTGCGCGGATGGACCATCACACAGCTACTCATTCAGATTGCTCCCGAACGTGCCGCCGAGATTTACAAGCGTGGCATGGAGTTCGGCTATAGCCGTGTGATACTGGGTGCCCACTGGCAGAGCGATGTCGACAACAGCCGCATGGCAGCCAGTCTGCTGTTCTGTATACTGCAGACCAACGCTGAATTTCAGACCATGATGAAGGAGGCACAGGTGGAATATAAGGAGAAGACGGGCTCGGCAGGTGTCCGAACGGCAGCTGTCGGCAGTCCCTCAAACGGTACTGCCCATATCTACACCATCGATGGCCGACAGGCCAACGACAGCACACGCGGCATCGTTGTCAGCGAAGGCCAGAAAACTATTCGCTAGTCCAGCCATTTTGCCATGAACTTTTTGCAGCATGTATAAAGAACGACGCTTTTTTCTTGTATTCTTTGCGACCCTATGCATCACTATGGCATGGGGGTCACAGTGTTATGCACAACAGCTGAGAGACAACAGGAAGATAGAAATACCTCTGCCGCTCAAGAACAAGTCTGAGCAGATTCTTTATCGTAAAGCTTACACCACATCCTACAACAAGGACTACAAGATTCCCAATTGGGTGGCATGGCATCTGACAGCAGAGCACGCATCGGGTGATGTAAGCCGTCCAGGCAATGCCTGGCATGAAGACACGCAGGTGCCGGGACCTCGAGCCACGCTGTCTGATTACAAAGGCAGTGGATGGTCTCGTGGTCACATGTGTCCTGCAGGTGATAACAAGTGGGATGCAGATGCCATGTATGAAAGCTTTCTTTTCACCAACTGCTGTCCCCAGGATGCCAACCTGAATAGTGGCGACTGGAACCAGATAGAGATGTCTTGTCGTCGCTGGGCTGAGAAGTTCGGAGACGTATATATCGTCTGTGGCCCCATCCTGTTCAATCAGGAGCACGAAACCATTGGTCCCAACAAGGTTGTTGTGCCAGAGGCTTTCTTCAAGGTTGTACTCTGCTTGAAAGGCAAGCCCAAGGGCATTGGCTTCATACGCCGTAACACCGATTCGTCAAGGCGAAAAGACCTCTACATCAATAGTATCAAAGAGGTCGAACGCATTACCGGAATGACGTTCTTCCCCCTTCTTCCCAGTGATATCTCTGAGACCGTCAAGTCAGAAACCAGCATAGAAGACTGGCAGTAATTCCAAACATATTTAACCACTAATTAAAAACCACAATAGAACTATAAGTATATGAAAAGAATAGCTTTTTTATTGCTCATGATGAGCATGGTGATTGACATGCAGGCTGGCGAAAAGACTTGTCCTGTCTGCGCTGGTTTGGGACATGCATATGGAAGAAGTGATATCACCTGTTCCAGATGCAATGGCAGAGGGCTTGTACCGCTCTCAGCAGCTGAAGAGCAGAGAGAGGCCCGAGACCGTGAACGCTACAGCAATAGCGCTAACGACATGATGGAACAGTTCAACCTGTCACCCGAGGAGTTTTTCGCCTACGAAGAACTCATCAAGCAATCCATGACCAAGGTGCCCATCTACCAGAACTGCACATCGTGTGGCGGTACAGGCAATTGCCGTCAGTGTGGTGGCTATATGAACGTCTCGCTGGACGGAGACCTGTGCATGATATGCCAAGGCTCAGGTATCTGCATTGCCTGCAAGGGTGCAGGAAAAATAAAAATTGGCGAGCAAGACAACCCTCAGAAAGAGCAGCTCATTCAGCGGGCCAAGGAAATACTGAACCACGGCGAACAGCGCAGAGCCAATGGTGAGAATGCCTACGGCACCCGCAACAGTGCTGGCCAGGTCCCCTCAAGCAGCTATGACAATGGAGGAGGCCATGATAGCAGAAGCGAGGCTATGAGTGACAACGAAGACGATGAAGACGATGGAGACGATGATGATGACGACTCCAGCGGCAGCAGCCATAGCGACTCACCTCTTTTATATGTTCTTTATGGCGTTCTTGGCGCTGGCGTCCTGGGTGGACTGGGTTACCTCCTTTTCAGAAAGAAATGAATAACAATATTTTTTAAAACCTAACCAATGTCTTAAGATAGTAAGGCATTTCTTTGAAAACGGCAATGAACTCTGTCAAAAATTTGAAGGATGAGAAAAATTGGACATAGAACAAATTCACTAATATTACTATTGACCATCATGCCATTAAGCTTAATTGGCCAGACGGGATATGAAAGGAATACGTTATACTATGGTTCCATGGAGGAACATTCGAATTCTGTTGATGGTCAACTTACGGAACTGGATTCGATTTGCAAAAAAGGTGAAACATACTATTTTGGATATGGTGTCCAAGAAAATCTTGCTAGAGCCGTAGAACTGTTTACTGCTGCCGCAGAAAAAAGTCATCCAATTGCACAATGTAATTTAGGATATTGTTACTATGCAGGTCAAGGAGTAAAACAAAATTATGTCCATGCAGTTGAGTGGTTTACAAAATCAGCTGAACAAGGATTCGCAGAAGCACAATGTTATTTAGGTGTTTGTTATGACAAAGGACATGGCGTGGAGAAAAACCATGAACAAGCAGTTTACTGGTATAGAACAGCTGCTGAGCAAGGAAATCGACAAGCACAATATAATTTAGGATATTGCTATGAGAATGGAGTTGGTGTGCAGTTGAACTACGAACAAGCGGTTTCATGGTATCTCCTAGCAGCTATACAAGGACACGAGGCTGCACAATGTAATTTGGGCAATTGTTATCGAAACGGAAGAGGCATAAAACAAGATTACAGTGAAGCAGCATATTGGTATGAGAAATCTGCGGAGCTGGGAAGTAAAGAAGCACAATATAATCTTGGGAATTGCTACATCAAAGGAGAAGGTGTAAAGCAAGATTACACGAAAGCAGCTGAATGGTATGAAAAGTCTGCAAATCAAGGATATGCCAATGCGCAATATAATTTGGCTTCTTGTTATGAGAGAGGTGATGGTGTAGTGCGAGATTATGCTAAAGCTCAACATTGGTTCCAAAAGGCTGCAGATCAAGGAAACAGATATGCAGCCAATCGACTAAAAAAACTATTGAAAGTTATGCAAGAAGAGTAGATGGCAAACAATCAATAAACAATTCCATTGACAACAAAAGGGTTCGAAGACAGGGCGAGACGGAAACCAAGTTCATAGGAAACGTATGTTGACGGCACATAGGACCGCAAAGTAATCCTGCAATCTTCCTGACTAGTGTTGGCACCGCTGCCACGGCAAATGCGTTTACCGTCGAAAGAATCATGTACCGGATTCACCTGAGTGCCTGATTCATACTGATACCATCCATCCCGACACCATTCCCAGACATTGCCTGTCATATCATAAATATTCAACTCGTTAGGCTTTTTAGTCTTAACTTCATGTATCTTTTTATCGCTATTTGATTTATACCAAGCCACAAAGTCAATATCATTTGAACCACCATACCAATAGCCATGCGTCTTGCTTCCACCTCGCGCGGCATATTCCCACTCAGCCTCTGTGGGAAGCCGGAACTGCAAACCTGTCTGTTCATTCAGTTTCTTAATAAACTGAAGACAATCATCGTAGCTGACATTATAGACAGGGAAGTTATCGCCAAGCCCATATTCAGCGGACCATTTGCCCTCAGTGGTTGACTTTCCCATCACTGCTTCCCACAATTCTTGTGTTACTTCTGTTTCACTGATATAATATGGTGAAAGAATGACCTCATGGGCAGGTCTTTCATTTTTGGATGTTATCCCACTCGTCTCGTCAAGTGCTCCCATGGTGAACGAGCCTCCCTTAACACGAATCATCTTGAATGAGACACCATTAACCTTATACATTTTAAAACCAAACACCTTACTAGTTATAGGACTTGGTTTCGGTTTTTCCCGCATTAAAAAGAGTTTATAGATTCCTATCCCTATACCAACGAAAACAATGATGGATAACAAAATCTCAAAAAACAAGGAGTAGCGATTAAACCAAGTAGGAACAGTTGAAGGATTTGAACGGACAGACTCTTGTGTATTTCGTACAAGTTGTCTAATCACATCCACTGACTGCGGCCGATCCTTATAGTTATGTCTCATCAGTTTAACGATGAGATTTTGCATTTTAGGACTTACATTTTCGGTAAACCCAAATCCATCTTCACAACTAGCGTTATCGATTAACTTAGGAGAGCGATTGGTCAGTATGTTATAGAGCGTAGCACCAAGGGCATAGTAGTCGGTCCAGGGACCTATATGCTCTCTTATATCATTTATCTGCTCAATGGGAGCATAGCCCTGGGTGAAGGTAAGTCCAGTTGATGTGGAAGTGGCATCATCTTTACTGACCTGTTTACTGGCACCGAAGTCAATGAGATAGACATTACCCTGCTGGTCCTGCATGATGTTCGCAGGCTTCAGGTCTAAGTGCAACAGCTTGGGATGCTGTCCGTGAATGCACTCCAGCGCATCGAGTAACTGAGGGAGAATCTGCAAGACTTCAGTTTCCGAGAACGGATGGCCTTGTTTAACCATCCGCTCCTTTAGCGACTGCCCCTCAATGTAGTCCATGGTGTAGTAAGTGGTACCGTTCTCATCGAACAAATCGTGCACCTTCACCACATGCGGATTGCTTATTTTGCTCACTCTAAGGGCTTCCTTTTGAAACTTCTTGCGATAGATTTCAAAGTTTGCCTTTCCAGACGGAGTGGAAATCGTTATCTCACGACCATTACGCACACAGACATCCTTGAGGAAAAACTCCTTGACAGCCAACCGCTTATTCAACCGATTGAGCACCAAGTAGGTGTTGCCGAAGCCACCAGAGCCCAGATGACGCTCAATGGTGTAATCACCGCCCCTCAGTTGACTGCCAATAGGCAGTATGTTTGAATAGACTTCCATCGCTTTAGGTTATTGGGATATTATTCGTTCTCAATTAAAGAGACAGAGATATTAGCCATTTCTATACCGTTTGATGGCGAAGGCTACCACATACAGTACAGCTAATGTTATCAGAAAAGCCCCCATGTTCTCATCTGCGTTCTTTCCGTTAAAGATGGCGACCGCCAGAATGATGGGAGCAATCCAATAGGGCCATGCTGGATCTGATGATGTATAGGAGGATGAGACTGTTCCTTTCTTTGTGCTAACCTTCACCGCATCCGCATCAATTACCGTATCCTCCGAGTTGATATTACTAGCAATTGTGGTGGAGGAGCGAGTTGTACTGACAACTGGTCTCGAGCCCAGAAGAGCCTTGAAAGTCGCGATAGAATGAGGACGATCCATTTTTTTCGGGTTCATCGACGCACTAATGGCTCTCCATAACGAATTGGATAGACCTGCAGGACGCTGAAGCTGTCTTTCCATCAATTCAGTTGCTTCGGGGGGAGTCTTGCCTGTGACAAGAAAAAAAGCAGTGGCTCCGAGACTATATATATCAGTCTCGGGCGAGAACGACTGCACTCCTCCCTGGCGGTACTGTTCCAGCGGAGCATAACCCTTACTGCGTCCCACTGTCGTAGTCGTGGTGGCATCGCCACTGGCATCGTAATGTTTCGACACACCGAAGTCGATGAGGTAGATATCATCGCCCTGCACCATCACATTGGCGGGCTTGATGTCCAGGTGCATGATGTGGCGGGCATGCAACTGTTCGAGTGCATCGGCAATCTGACGGATATAGTCGTAGGCTACATCTTGACGCAGTGCACCGCCCGTCTTCACCTTGTAGTCGAGCGACCCATCCTCCATGTACTGCATCACGTAGTAGGCAGTATTGTTCTCTTCAAAGATGTCGTAGATGCGGATGATATGGGAAGTGCCGTCCAGACTGGCTATCATTTGGGCCTCCTTCAGGAACTTCTCCTTGAAACGATTCACCAGGGAGCGGTTGCTCTCGGTGCCTACAATAGTAACCTGTGACGTGCTTCCCGCCCGTTCGCAGAAGTCTTTCATGAAAAACTCCTTGATGGCCACCTTACGTCCTAACGTCGTTTGGATGCCCTCGTAGGTGATGCCAAATCCCCCTTGTCCGAGGACTCGCTTGATTTTGTATTTCCCGTTTTGTAGTGTCTTGCCGATCATGTGTGTGGTTTATTGTTAAGAATTATCAGTCCTACCTACAGATTACGTGGTAAGAGGAAGAGTCCTTCAAATCAATTAGACTTTGCTCTATTGTTTTCAGTTTTATTGTCCTTAATTACTTTCTTCACTTCATCTAACTCGGAATGCTCGCCTTTTTTCTTTGAACTAATAGCCCCCATGAAAGAAGCTGCTTTTGTAGACTCCTTAGCATCCTCTGGTTCCTCTGGGGCATCCTCTGATTTCTCCTGTCCAGGCTTTTTCTGCTCTTTGGCGGGCGTCTTAGACTTCTTATCAATCTGTTCAGTCTTGTGCTTACCATTGTCTTTTGACGGCTTTTCAGGAGCAGTCTTCGGTCTCAGGAAAAGGATATAGGCAAGCAACAGCACCACAACAATCGAAAGCACGGCGATAATCATCCGGAGCTGACGGTTGTTGTTCGCTACGGATTTGATTGGCGGCAGTGGTTTTTTGCGCACTGGCGGTTCAGGAACCACATCGGGAATAACTATCTTCGGCACTTTGGCCTCTCCCTCGACAGCCAAGATACGGACCAGAATAGCCGAATGGTTGTCGCGATTCTCACTGCTCACCTCGCGCAATCGCTGCACAAGCTGCTCAGGATCGTTGCTGAGCGAGGCGAAGTTATTGCGTGTGTAGCGATTGTCGTACTCCTCCTGCTCGAGCATTCCGTCGGAACATAGATAGAAGTAATCGCCCGGCTTGATGTCGGCACTGTGGTAGATATCGGGCTTGGGGCGCTGCTCCAGATGAGGCATCATCACACGGGTGATAACATTCTTCTGGCGCGAGTGGCGAGCCTCCTCGGGCGTCAGTTCGCCCACGCGCACCAGTTCGTTGACCAGCGAGTGGTCGTTGGTGACATAACGAAAAAAGTCATCGCCCTCGGCCGTAGGACGGATATGATAGACGCGGCTGTCACCAATATGTGCAATGGTACAACCACCCTCATGCAGCACCACGCAGGTCATGGTGGTGCCCATCTTTTTGGGGCCCGACGGATGCTCATCGTCGGCAGCATCAAGAGCATCGAGAGCCGCATTAACAGCGGCGCGGAGCTGCTCATCGGTTAGTACCTCGCCGGCTTCGACAATAGGCAAGAGATGGCGGCTCATGGTGTCGCAGACGATACGGCTGGCCACCTCGCCCGACTCATGGCCACCCATGCCGTCGCAGACAATGAACACACGATCGCTGGCCGTAATCTGCTCGTGGGCGGGATAGATACTGTCTTCCTGGTTGGCGCGCTGCCCCAGTTCGTAGATACTATAAGCGTTCAGTTCGTATTTCATCGTGATTCGTCGTATTGTGTTCCTTCTTCATCGTCCTGCAATTCAAAACAGAGGTCTACGCTGGGCAGATGGATTACCATGCCCGGCTGCAACACTAGACAGTCGCCATACTCCAATGGCTGTTTACCGACAAAAGTGGGATTGACGTGCTCTTTATAGAGCGAGAGATAGTGGACCATACCCTCACCCTTTACCTGACGCACCTCGACAACCAAGTGGCAACGGCTCATGCGGTTGTCAGGGCAGTCGATAGCGATGTCGGCATCAGACTGGCCGCTCTTCACGCGACGGCCAATCACCTGGCGGCCCTCCTTCAAGATGAAGCGCTGGCCGGTGGACTGAAGCACCAGAGAACCCGGATGCTGATTGGATTCCTGACTATACTGTGTTTGTCCAGCGATCTGGGTCTCACCGTCTGCTTGTGTCTTTTCGGCCTGGGTCTGATAGTTCGCCAGGAAGTTCTTTTTGTTGCACACCTTACAGGTGACAGTGGCCTTCGTCGGGTCAATATTAGCGATGTCGGCAGCATTGACCGACAGAATGGCGCCACAGTTGGGACATTTCAGTTTGACGAGTTGATTCATAGTGGTCTTTAAATGTAAGTTACCATTTCATAACAGTCATATTCTTGTCGAAGTTGCCCCACATAACGGGGTGCTGCTGATCTTTTGTGAGTTTCACAACACCACTGTGCACATAGTCGAAGAGCTCGGCTGCGGTGATGATGCGATTGCCATTGGCATCGGCACCACCACGGAGTCCACGTTCCAGACAGGTGGTAAAGATGCCGTTGCGCAAAACAGGCGATTCCTGAGATAACTCGGTAGTGCGCGAACTGAGCAACAACATCACATTGGAATCATCGTTCTTCCGATTGCTGTCAATACCACTGTCACGACTGCGCAGACCACCCGACATGCAAGCATTGACGAAAATCATCTTGCTGCGACTCGGACTGGCCGACATAGCCTCACGAACCTCCTGATAGCTGATGTTGCCATCGTAGCAGCAGAAACCATTCTCGTAGCCGTGGCCGGCAAAGAAAAACACAACGACATCGTCGGGGTTCGTGGCTTTGCTGAAGAGTTTCTTCATGGCCTTCTTAGTGCGTTCCACCGTGGCCTTACGGTCCTGCAACAGCGAGTAGCTCACATTACCATTCTTGGCATAGACATCGGCAATCGTAGCAGCATCTTTGGCCGTCAGCAGAACGTCATTCTTGTAGCCTGGATAATCGGCAACGCCAACAGAAACCAGATAGACCTTACCACTCATGTTGCTGCTGATGAACAGTAGCAACATGGTGAGTATAAAATGATGGAATTTAGATTTCATAGGTGTCAGGAGTTACGTTTTCAGACATATCATCAAGACCTATGTTCAAATCGTCAACTATTACAGGAGCGCCGGCTTCGATGAGGTTATCGTCAGTTGGAACATTGTCTTGGGGTACATTGTTGAGATCGATAGCCAGAATGTCGAACTGCATGTCGCCGTCGACGTCAATGACCACAGCGTCTGTACCGTCGATGTTGACAGCACCGACATTGTAGCCTGTCTCATCATCATGGACTACACCCAGCACTTCAATCTCGGGCACTTCATTAGTGGGGTCTTCATTCACAGTTACCTCTACAGGTTGCTTCACTTGAACCGTCTGCACCTCCTCGGCATAGTAGGTGTTGTAGCTATGGCCATGCCACTCGAACACACCGCCAGGTCCCACCTCGGCACGTGCGGCTGCAAAGGCTTCGTTGAACGACATTTCATCATTGACGCTTGTAGCATGAGCACCGGTAAACGCTGGGGCGGCAGCGCCATGAGCGGCAGCGCCAGGCATATCAACATTGACGTTGATGTTTAGCTCAACAGGGGCCTCTCCATCCTCGTTAGTGACAGGCTGATCAATGTTTTCCTCCTCGATATCTTCCCCTATGACAGTATTCTTGTCGTCGGTATCGTCAGTTTCGTTGCCGGTATCGGCTTTGGGATCATCGCTCTTCAAGTGATTGGCAGCGTATACAGCTCCAGCTCCTACAGCCATACCTCCAACTCCGGCAGCCACCGAGCGCTTCAGCGTACTGGGCTTCGAGGGTTCTTTCTCGGATGTTGTGGGTTCCTGAGTAGCAGCACCTGTTGTAGGGCTGTCGAAAACAGTGTTCTCGTCGTTGGTCTGCGTCTGCTGACCGCCAAATACAGTATTCTCATCGTTATTCATATCATTTGCTTGATTAAAGGGTTCGTACAATTGATTGAAAGTGGCTTAAGCCGTAAACTCATCGACATTGGCATTGTCTACATAGTCAGGACCATTGATGAGCATCTGGTTGGCCTCGGCTTGCTGCTCCAGGGCAGCCATATCAACGCCATGCATGCTGATGTCCTCGACCTCGTTAGCATCCAGTTGTCCGTTGTTATTGAGATCGCTTACGGCGACATCGGCCATCCCGTCCTTGTCTGCATCGACCACATGGATGAGTTGTCCATCGGCATTGATGGTTGCCACATCGATAATTTGACCATTATCAACCTGAACAGTCTCGTAGGCAATAACACCCTCAGGCATATCATTTGTTCCAGGTGTGGCAGGCACCTCAGGACCATCAACAATCTCCTGGCCATTGGTTTTCACCTCGGCCGTTGCCACGGGCTGGCCATTGCTGTCAACATGCACATTGACAGTCACCTCGATGGTGTCCTTCGGTGCAGCGGATTCGTCGGGAGTCACGTTAACAACAGGCTCCTCGGGAGCGACAGGCTGGTCGATGTTATTGTTCTCAGGCACATCGACAACAGGAATATCGAGTTCTTCCTGTCCATTCAGATTGTTCACCTCCGGTTCGACGGGCTCTTCAACAGTTTCATCAGCATCCGTCGTTTCGGCAGCTTCAGCCTTAGCGGGCGATACTACATTGCCAATAACTACACCTGCGGCTGCACCAACGGCTGCGCTTGTACCGGTGATCACGTTGTTCTTTACTTCGGGGTTCATTTGTTTCTTAGTTTCCATAATTTTTATTGTTTAAAGGGTTTGTAAATGTTTGATGGTGCAAAGGTAAGACGAAATCCGTTCCCTTCCAAATATTTTCAGGCATTCCGTATGAAATGCCAAGATTAGTCCACGAAATGATTATTTGTCGGTGAATTTGCATCGACAATAGCGGCATGAGCCATCTTGGAGCAGTAATGTGTACTTACGTCCCTCCTGATAATGACGGCAATCGGGATTGGGGCACACATAGTCTCTCTCAAACTGATCCTTGAGTTCCTCCAACTTATCAATGGATTGATCATTGGCACTGAGGTAGAGGCCATAAAGCATTAATGACAGACCGACGATGGACAAGACTACTGTGAGACCAAACACTGTATCACTCCACCCTTGTGTCTTTGCTAAAGTAGCCACGACGCCACTACCTAGGGTAAACACCATCGGCATACGCGACATTAGGGCTATGTCATTACGTCTCTTTAATATCGCCTTCTGGTCGGTTTGGTATTGATCCCAAACACGTTGCAGGTGACGAATTGAGAATTCCTTGGCTGGTGGCGGAGGTGGTGCCACCCCCAACAGCTTGGCAGCAGCAGTCAGGACAGCGTCAGTGGCAAGAGGATAGTGCTGACAGCCAAGCTCCAACTTACTATCCTCCTTTATTCGTTTCTGTAGAATCTTCATTCCATCTACGAAGGTCTGGTTCTGCTCCTTGAGATTGTAAAGCGTAAGACTGCCATCATGTCCAATGACAATTTTGCAGTGAGCAACACCCTCTGCAGGTTTACAACGGCTCACGCTGTTTGGCACGCTGCCCGGCATACCTATGGCCCCCACCATCTTTGTCCCTTCAATGGCAATCAATAATCGTCCCTTCTCAGGCTCTTTGCCTATAAGGAGCGTCATTCCGTTAAGTTCTTTTATCATAATAATTGTTGCAAGAAAATTCTATTTTTTGGTTGTCTTAGAAGATTTGGTAATACCAAACGCGATGGTAAGGAAAGCAAGCAGTCCTAAAGAAAGCATGAAATAGGGCATCATAAGAGAATAATTACAATTCATTAAAACGATGCAGACGACAACATATGCTACGGCTGACAGCAGCTTAAGCCGATTTGTCTGCATGATAGAGAATGTCTTTCTCTTAAACCAGAGCCAAATAACAGCTATGATACTACAGACAAAGAAAACAACAGACAGTGTTTCACCATCTGAATCTGGATCTTCCAAATCACCACATTGGTTAACTACAAAACTAAGAAACAAGAAGCTGGCAACAAACGCTATAATAGAATGGCGGCCGTTGAATGAGTATTTTGTTTCTTCTGTCGGTAATGGCTTTTTGTCCGAATCGTCGCTATTATCAAAAACGGTATCATCGTCACCAGAATTATCAGTATCATCATCAACTGATTCGATATCCGTATTGATTACCATATAATTCATCATCTCATCAACGCTTTGAAAACGGTTTTTCTTCAAAGGTTGCATGGCTTTCTCAATGAAATTTATTGTACTATTACTAACATGAGCTTGTTTCAAATTGTCTTTGGGAAGGCCATCATTGAGAACATCAGAGGCACTTGGAGGTACCACTCCTGTAAGCATCTTATACATTGTTGCACCCAGGGCATACACGTCCATCGTCACGGGAAAACCGTTGCCCGCATGGTAGTTGGCCTGTTCGATGGGCGCATAGCCTTTCGTGCCTCCTCCGACGGTAGTACTCGATTCGGGTTCGCCATTGGGATCATACTGTTTCGACAAACCGAAGTCGATAAGTACGGCCTCGCCCTTGTCGTTGATCATGATATTGGCTGGTTTCAAGTCAAGATGTAGCATACGCTGGTCGTGCATAAAACTGAGTGCAGAGCCAATCTGCTTAGCAAAAGTCAACGTTTCCTCTTCACTGAGACGACCTTTCGCCATAATTCGATTGTCCAGACTGCCAGCACCCAGATACTCCATGACATAATAGACCGTGTTGTTGGTCTCGAAAGCATCCGACACCTTGATAATATTAGGATGCTTCAGTTTACTCAAATTTTGGGCCTCACGCTTGAACTTACGGCGATAGTCGTCGTAGATGCCGCCTCGACTGCCCGAGGTAACCGATGTTCCTTCGCGGCCATTGACTTCTTTCATATAGAACTCCTTGATGGCCACAGGGGTCTCGATGGTTCCCAAGGGTCCCTCAATGCTGACAGTTGCCAGATAGGTGATACCAAAACTGCCTTGGCCCAAAGCACGCTCAATGCGATAGTCGAACTTACCCTTCAGCAGTGTGCCCGCAGGCAGCGGATTTACAATAATACTCATGATAAGAATCGGTTATTTGTTACTATTTTGATGTGCTGCCACATACATCTCCTTCAGCTGCTTCAGTGCCTCTTTTGACGCCTCAATAGCATAAGCAAAAACCTCCCCGTCGCTGAGTACCAGGCGCTGACGAAGCACGCTGATGTGATAGACATAGTTCAGGTTAATGATGTGGCGCTTGCCGATGCGGGCAAATATCTTTGCTTTTTCCTGCAGACTCTTGGTCAGCAGATTCTGCATTTCCGCCAGATTCATGCAAACGGAACCTTTCACTTTGTCGCTCAGCACGAAGTTGGTGTAGTTGCCGTCACTCTCGAAATAAACAATCTTCGAGACGTCAATGCGAAACAGCTCGTCGCGCGAATTCAGTAATAGATGGGTTGTTGTCATTGGTATGATTCGTTAATGATTTCTTCTACTTCATCGATATTTTGTGGTCGCAGATTCCTGCTGGCCTGCATCATAGCCGTGATGGCCTTCCGCATACTGGACGACAGTTCTGCAGGTAATGACGGCAGTCCGTCGGTTAGTATCTCGTCGGCATTGGGCGGTTTCTGAGCTGTCAGAACAAAATAGAGAGTAGCACCTAAGGCATAGATATCAGTCCACGGACCGATATTCTTGGCCGGACGCGCCATCTGTTCGATGGGAGCATAGCCTTGGGTGTAAAACATCTGCGACGAAGTGCTCAGTGTGTTTCCGTAGCTATCTTCGTACTGTTTGGAGGCGCCGAAGTCAATGATGACGGCGTTAGACGGACTAGACAGCATGATGTTGGCTGGCTTGATGTCAAGATGCCATATATGTCGACTGTGAATGTAGCGTAGTGCATCAAAGATGCTGGGTAGAAGTCTCCGCAGTTCTTCCTCACTTAATGTGCCTTTCTGCTTGATAACATCAGAGAGGCTCTGACCATCAATATAGTCCATAACATAATAGGCAGTTCCATTATCTTCAAAAACATCGTACACCTTGACAATATGAGGGTTGTCCATATTCTGCAGGCGTATGGCTTCTTTCTTGAACTTTTCTTTTAGGGTCTCGAAGGTTTGCCTATTCTGTGCCGTAGGGATTATCACCCCTTTTGTTCCATTCTTACGGTCGCATATCTCGCCTACGAAAAGTTCTTTTACGGCAGCTTTCTGCCCTTGATCATCTGTCACAAGATACGTATTGCCGAATCCGCCACTGGACAGATAGCGTTTCACCTTGTACTTGCCGTTGATAGTACAGCCAATCGGAATGGTATCTGCGAAAGGGGATGAAGACGCTGAGTCAACTTGTTGCACCTTTACTTCGGTCTCATCAAAATGTGTTTCTTCATCCGAAGACTTCGGACTGGGATCTGTGGAAGGAGACGATTGATGATTTTTTGAATCGTCTTTCTTATTGGCATAATAGACAATGATAAGGACGACTAAGATAACAGCAGCCCAGATATAATTACCCTCTTTAAAGAACTTAACTATTAGATGGTAAAAGCCTCCCATTGATATACCTTGCCTCGGAACACCCCTTTCAAGGCACTAGTTTTAGGTTCAACATTCAACATGCCAGCGTAAAGACGTAGGTGTAGGTTCCAGTTAGTTAATGTCCGAAAACGTCCTATTCGACAGGCAAGACTCCCCAGCCAATAGCGGAAAGTTAGTGCAAAGATAATTCTTTTTCATTTAACTGCAAAAAAAAATCCCTTTTTTTTTAGTTATTCCTAAAAATAGGCAGATAACTATCGTGCAAAGGCTTTCACTATTATTATGTTGTTGTTGGAACATTAATCTCGAACGCACAAGGACCTATTTCTGTATCCTACTCTACGTTTCATAATTACTTATCTTCCTGGCTTTTATCGTTTAATGATTTGACGAACGCTTTTATTTCATCTTTATGTAATTTCTCTATTTCCCTTTTATCTTTTTCTAGGGAAGCATGTATCTGTTTTAACTGATTTTTTTGTTCAAGCTCATTATATAACCTACGAAAGTTAGCTTCAGAGCGTTCCTCTAGGACTCCATGAACATATCCTCCAATAAAAAACGCAACTACAATTAGTATTATGCCTAGCCACCAATATCCCAATCCAAAGGAAAAGATGGTAGCGATGATTAATACAAAATTGAGTAAGCAAAGGAATATTATCAAGAATCCTTTCCCTAAGCCCTTCAGTTTTTTATTCATTATGGTTGTCGTTTTAAGTTTTAGTTTGTCTACCATAGGACTCATTTAAGATGCCCCAGTCGTTGACGTCTGCAAAGATACGCATTATTTCCGCAATCACCAAATGTTTCCCCTAAAAACATTATTCACCCCCACCCTATCCAAATACCCACCGCTCTTTTTTAAACCAAAAATTTGGCAGTTCGGAGAATAGTGATTATCTTTGCCGACAGAAAATATATAACCACTAATTAAAAACCAACGACAATGAAAAAAATGATGATTGGCCTCATGGCTATCCTGATGATGACTGGATGTGGAAATAGCAAAGCAGACAGTGATACGGAGGATTTGCTGGAGAAGCAAGCAGAATCCACTCAAAACATGATTGATCACTGTTCTGAATGGAGCGTCGAGGACTGGATGTCATACATGAATACATCAAATGATTTGGCACTTGAGTTCTGGGAGTCTGATCCTTCGGCGGATGAGATTGAGGAATTTGATGAACTGATGAAAAAACATAGTAAGGCTCTTGACAATATTGATGACGACACATTCTATAACATGAAAATAGCTCGCAATCGTCTTAATGACGATGACAATTTCGTCAAGACAATGGCAAAGATAAAGAAAACTGCCCAAAAAGTCCGACGTAGGAACAAACACTAAAACGTTTCGCGGTTAGCACATTTACCTCCATCCAAAATCCTCCGCTTCTAGAGTGTTTACTGCAGAAGCGGAGGATTTTGCATTAAATTTTCAACACAGCCAATTAAACCTACTGCTCAGTACAGGAGCTTGAATTCGCCACCTCATCTTGATACAATAACGCAAGCAGCTTTTGCTTGGCCACCTTATGCATCTTTATGCAGAAATAGATAAGCACAAAGAAACTAAGTCCTCCGATATAGGGATCTACGGAGCCACTCATCGCCAAAGCATCATAGATACCATGGGCCACTACAGGAACCAAAAGAATGCAAACGGCAACCCTTCGTGAACGGTTTACAAAGTGATAGATGGAATAATAATAGCCCATCAAAATGGCGAAGGCATAGTGGCCTGGTACTGATAGCAACGAACGGGCTATGGCTACGCCCACCCAATTCTCTTCCTCGCCTAACACATAGAAGACGTTCTCAACGGCTGCAAAGCCAAGACCAACACAGACTGCATATACGATACCGTCGAAATGTTCGTCAAAGTAGGGATTCTTACGCAACAAAAGCCAAAGAGCCAGCAGTTTGAAAGTCTCCTCTGGCAATGCAGCCACTACGAATGCCTCTGTCGTTGTACCCAAAAGGTTTGTCGGATCTTCAACACCAAACAACACATATTTGATTCCCATTTCCAGGAAGGCGACTGGAATACAGATTGCCACTCCCCACAGCACAGCCTTCACCAACCGTGAAGTCGGTTCCTTCTGCGGGTCTTTCTTCCAGATATAAACCAACAACAGGATAGCAGGAAGAAGGGCAACTAAAAGTTCAATCATAATATTCATCTATTTTTCTTTCTTTTCTCTTTTTGTTTTGTCATAATGGTATTCTTGCACTAATCCAAACCATTGTCTCATTTTGATTTTATCTTCTACCGACATAGTATCAGAGTAAGGAAACGCACACATATTCTTATCAGAGTTGATGATATTGTTTTCAAACATACCATCTCGGCATAGATCTTTATCGTAAATGATTAAACAAGGCATCTGCATTCCATTTGCTAAAGCTGCTTCAATATGCAACCAAGGAGAAGAATATAATTTGTTTTTAATCTCTTTCCGGTCCTCACCCTCTACATGCTCATGAATAAAACCATTAACCACATTTAAATAACCAAAAGCCAGTATAACACAACCATCACATTTTTCCAAATGGGTAGAGACATCTGTCAATTGCGAGACATTTTGGTATTGTTCTCTTTCTATCTTCTGAATATCAACGTTGCCTAATTTCTTTAGGGCAGCAATTGTAGAGTCGAATTGTTTTCTTTGGGTTGAATCCAGAGTGCCCAATTTGCTTACAAAAAGATTGATTGTCTTTATTCTTGGCTTATATCTTTTTTCATCAGGGACACCTTCAGAATGAAAAACGCCTTTTTCATCCAAATACTCAAGAATTGGATGAGGATCTTGGTCACCAGCAATTCTTATGGTTGCAGAATCCAATCCAACTGCTTCATCAAAACAAGCTCCTTCCAATTTACAGTCTTGATCAAATCGTACATCCTTAACGTTTGAATTCACAAAATTAGCCTTTTCCAATATGCAATTTTTGAAAGATGTACGATTAAGAATTGCACAAAAAAAGATAGCACCTTTTGCATCAACATTGTTAATACTGCATTCTTGAAGAACAGCGTGAAAGAAATCTGCCTTACGCATAGAAAGACGCCTCCTCTTATATATAAATTTAAGGAATCCATTTTCAGTTGATTCAAATTTCACTCTGTATTCTGGCTTTATTAAGGCATTTACCATATTCACATACTGTATTTCCTGTCCCTTCAGATTACCCGCATACGAGAATCCGTCCGCAATGGTTTTCTGTAGCCCCACAGAAATCGGTTTACGCAACAACTCAACCATTAGATTCTTTGCTTCCCTGGTATAATCGGGCATATACAGGAATTTACGTCGTGGTCTTCTCAAAAAACCCCTTAACAGGATTGCAGCGGTTGACTGCTCAATTGGATTTCCAGAGAACAGAGATTTCGCACATTCATGAAAGAATTGAGCATTACGTGATTGTTGCTGTACCAAATATACTGCAAAAGGAACAACGATAGCTAACGTTCCAACTACTAAAGTAGCAATAACCCAAAATTCACTTCTAGTTATATCCATTATATCAAATTTGATCATTTAAGATAAACACATCATTGCATATTCTTTTCCCAACGTGCCAATTAACAGTCCCACAGATAGTCCAGTTCGTAGCGGTCGAAGACTGGGGGCTCCTTCCAGCCGTGCTTTTGGCAGATGGCGGCGATGGTCTGTTGGTCGGCTGGAGAGATGGGGACGATGCCACGACGCATGTCGTAGTAATGGGTGCGACGGAACTGCTTGATGAGGTCTTTCTTGATGGCAATCTCCATGTAGTGGGGCATCTCGTGGTAGAAGTTGATCATACCACGGGCGATACGAAAAGCTTCGGCCTTGCGATAGAACGTGCAGTCGGAAGTGCGGACGGTAGGAGCGGCAAGGTTCACGCAGGTGACAATGCGCACGTCAGAGACGGGGCACTGGGCTACCTGCCAGCGCAGGCAATGCTCGCGCAGGGGACAATCGATGGAGAAACACAGAATGTAGTCACGATAGTGCTTGTTAAGGATGGTTGAATCGATCATAATAGGTTTTGTTTAGTATTTTCTGCAAAGTTACAAAATAAATTTCACATAACCAAAAAAAAAGATGAAAAAGTGGAAAAACCTACATGATTTTCTTGAAAGCCTTTAAATACAATGGTTTTAATAGTGTATGCTACCTACACAAACATACACTTTGCATACACTGTTCAGAGATTAAGAATTTCAGAGATAATTAAAGTGAAATATGGAATTCTTTTTGTACAAAGGTGTTTGCGTATCTCGGACACGTTGTACTTATGTCTCGGACACGCTGTGATAAACTCACAAATAGAGTGTCCGAACGTCATGTACAGAGTGTCCGAGACACTCCGTACACTTTGTTCGGAATACAGGAGTTTTGTGCGAACACTTTTTGCCAGAAATAATAATGTAATGAAATTTTCAAAAATCGGTCATTTAGTGTAGGCTAAGTGTATGTTTGTGCAGGTAGCATACACTAGCAAAATGCCATTGTTTGTCGATGTTTCAGAAGATCAGTGTAGGTAAAATGGTTTTTAAAGAATTTTCTTGGAAAATTGAAATATTTTTATTACCTTTGCAAAAACAATAAAAAAAAAAGACTATGAAAGCAACGATGTTGAAGCTATTGCGGGGCACAGAAACCCTGCGTACATACGGGTTGGACGAACTGGTGAGGATGATGCGCGAGGGCGAGTTCCAGAAGGAGGTCAACGCCTTCAGAGAGATACAGCCTTACATAACGCTGCAACGGCGCGAGGACGGCAGCTATCAGGGGAGCGACGACCTGAAGCGGGTGCCACGCCTGTGTTTCTCGACAGAGATGGGAAACCGTCAGGGTCAACGCATACGCCGTGCCTACAACGGTCTGGTGCTCTTAGAGGTGGACAACCTGAAGAGTATGGAGGAGGCGGTGGCCGTTCGACAAGGGGCCACGCTGCTGCCACAGACGCTGCTGGCCTTTGTGGGTGTGGACCGTCGCAGCGTGAAGATTGTGTGTCGAGGGGAGCTGTTGCCAAAAGACAATATGGTTATTAATAAAGACAACAGAGACAACAAAGACAACTTAAATAGCTCCGTCGAAGAACGCTTGTTACCAGAAGGACGCAAGAATACAGGACAACTTTTTACGGAGCTCGGCGAGGAGGACCTGCAGCGTTTCCACGTGAACCTCTACGAGAAGGCACGCCTGGCCTACGACATGCAGTTGGGCGTGACCATCGAGAAGCTGGAGCCCACACTCGACCGCACCTGCTACTTCAACAACGATGCCGACGCCTACTACAACCCCTTGGCCCTACCCTTCTATACCGACTGTCAGCCACTGGACGGACAGATAGGCGCCATCCGTCAGACCACGCTGGAGCCATCGTCGCTCAACGTGCGATGGGAGCGCTATGACTCCTTCCACAGACTCTACGAGTTCAACCTAGCCAAAGCCCTCGACGATATGAATACCGATAACGACGAAAGCGACGACTGGCAGCACCTGCTGTTGACACGTCTGGCGTCTTACTGTCAGGAGACGGGCATCCCCATGGGTACAGCGATACATCTGGCGCGCAGTAGTCACTACTTCTGGAACGACCTGCTGCTGGTGGACCAGGTCTTTGCCAATGCCTACCGACTGGTGAACGAGCGTCGCTACCGTGAGCGCAAGAACATCGCGACCCCCCTGAAGAACATTCCACAGGAGACGCTGCTGACGATGAAGATCGACATGTTCCTGCAGGAGAACTACGAGTTGCGCAAGAACGTGATGCGTGGCGTAGCCGAATACCGTGAACGCAAGGGCATCGGCTTCAGCTTCCGCGACCTCACTGAGGAGGCGCGCAACTCCATCACGATGCGTGCCATAGAACAGGGCATCAAGTGCTGGGACAAGGACATCCGACGCTATGTCAACAGCAACGACATCGAGCTCTACGACCCCATCTACGACTTCCTAGAGCACCTGCCGCGCTGGGACGGACACGACCGCGTCACGCCCCTGGCCCGTCGCATCCAGACCTCCTACGAAGACTGGCCCCACCTCTTCCATATATGGATGCGCTCGATGGTGGCCATGTGGCAGGGACGCGGACAACTGACGGGCAACGCCCTCGTACCCCTGCTCATGGGTCGTCAGGGCTGCGGCAAGTCGAGTTTCTGCCGCATCCTGCTGCCACGCGAACAGCGCGAGTACTACAACGACCGCATCAACTTCAAGAACGAGGCCGACCTCAACCTCGGTCTCACCTCGTTCGCACTCATCAACCTCGACGAGTTCGACAAGATTACCCAGCGTCAGCAAATCGTGCTGAAGTACCTCGTCTCGACCAGCGACCTCAAGTACCGTCCGCCCTATGGCAAGGCCTACACAGCCCATCGTCGCTACGCCTCGTTCATAGGCACCACCAACGTCCTGACACCACTCACCGACCCCACCGGCTCACGCCGTTTCGTCTGCGTGGAGGTGGAGGGTAACATCGACTTCGAGACACCCATAGAGTACGACCAGCTCTATGCCCAACTGAAGCAAGAGCTGGCCGATGGCGAGCGCTACTGGCTGACGAAGGAAGAGGAACAGGCGCTGACAGCCCACAACCTCGTCTATCAACAACTGAACGGTCTGGGCGAGATGTTCCTCGCCCTCTACCGCCGACCCAACAACGAAGAAGAAGGTCAGTGGCTGTCTTTGAAGGCCATCACCGACCGCATGAAGCAGCACTTCGGCTCTGCCTTCAAGGAGGATGCCAGCACCCTCGAGAAATTGGGTGCCTTCATGAACCGTCCTGACCAGAAGTTCCAAAGCCGTCGCAGGAGCTCAGGCATGACCTACTGGGTGGCGGAGATATGAGAGCTATTGCTCAGCTGCCGTTAAGAGGATCTCGGAGAGGGTCGGATGGATGTGGACCATGTGGCGCAACTGCTCGAGAGTAGCCCCCATACACATCAACACACTGACCTCCTGAACGATGTCGGCAGCATGGGCACCGTAGGCATGACAACCAAGTATGAGACCGGGGGTCTCATTAGATGAGGGGTTAGAGGTTAGAGGTGAGGGAGGTGAGGGAGGTGAGGGAGGTGAGAGAGGGGTGGTAAAGAGCTTCAGCATGCCATCGGTCTCGTTCATGGCCAGGGCCTTGCCGTTGGCACGCCAGAAGGCCTTGCGACACTCGTAGGGGATGCCCTGGGCCTTCAGCTGGTCCTCCGTGGGTCCCACACAGGCTGCCTCGGGTTCGGTGAAGATGGCAGCGGGGACAATGCCAGATGAAAGATGAGAATTGAGTGTAGAGTGTAGAGTGTAGAGTGTAGAGTTTGCTACCGCATCTGATGAGTGGAGGATGTGATCAACCACGTGTTTGGCCTGGAACTCGGCAGCATGGGCGAGCATCTGAAGGCCGTTGACATCGCCGATGGCGTAAACGCCCGACGGGGGACCGTCGGGAACAGTGACCACACGGAAGTGATCATCAACGGGGATGGCACCGTTGGGAGCGAGAGTGACGCCAAGTGCTTCGAGGTTGAGTCCCTCGGTGCGGGGCTTGCGGCCTGTAGCCATGAGGATGACATCGGCATCGATGTCGGCAAGGCTCTGTACGGCAGTCTTCATCTTGAAGGTGATACCACGCTTCTCGAGGGTCTTACGCAGGCGTTTGGCGATGTCGCTATCCAAGGCAGGCAGACACTCCTTGAGGTACTCTATCACCGTGACCTCAGAGCCAAAGCGGTTGAAGACGGAGGCGAACTCCATGCCGATGACGCCAGCGCCAATGATGCAGAGGCGCTTGGGAAGGGTGTCAAGATTCAACAAGCCAGTACTGTCGACAACAAGTTGAGAATTAAGAGGTGAGAACTGAGAGGTGAGAGGTGAGAGATGGGGAAGCCATTTGGTCTCTGAGCCGGTGGCGATGATGATGGGAGCCTCCCCCACCCCCTCCAAAAGGAGGGGAGTCTTACCAAAGACCGCCTTCTCACGCACCAGGGTGATGTTGGGATGCGAGAGGATGGTCTCAACGCCCTGGCGCAGTTGGGACACCACCTGAGCCATACGTTCGCGGGCCTCCTCAAAGGTGGCGGAATGGACGTAGGTCTTCGTGGGTATGCACCCAACGTTGAGACACGTGCCGCCCACCTCGGCATCCTCGAAGATAACTACCTTGAGGCCTTTCTTCGCGGCATATTCAGCGGCACGGTAGCCACCAGGGCCAGCGCCGATGATGATGAGATCACAGTTCATAGTTCACAGTTCACAGTTCACAGTTCATAGTTCATAGTTCATAGTTCATAGTTATGCTTCCGCAGTAAGCTGCCGATAAGTGGTGACAGGATGCTTGGCGGCGAGGACGTCATCGACACGGCCGATGGGGGTGTTGTGGGGTGCCGTCTTCACCTGGTCGGGATCGGTCTGGGCTTCCTCGGCAATCTGGCGCATCACGGCAATGAAGCCGTCGATAGTTTCCTTCGACTCGTTCTCAGTAGGCTCGATCATGAGACTCTCGTGGAACAGCAGGGGGAAATAGATGGTGGGGGCATGATAGCCGTAGTCGAGCAGACGCTTGGCCACGTCCATCGTGGTGACACCCGAGGACTTATCCTTCAGACCGTCGAAGACGAACTCGTGCTTGCACAGGCCGTCGATGGGCAGCTCATAGACATCCTTCAGACACTCCTTGATGTAGTTGGCATTGAGGGTGGCGAGCGGTCCCACCAGTTTCACATTCTCACGACCCAGCGAGAGGATGTAGGCCAGGGCACGTATCTCGACAGCGAAGTTGCCATGATAGGGCGACACCGTGGGGAAGAACTGCTCCAAACCCTTGCGCACACCCACAGGACCAGCACCAGGACCACCACCGCCATGAGGCGTGGAGAAGGTCTTATGCAGGTTGATGTGCATCACGTCGAAGCCCATGTCGCCAGGACGGGCAGCGCCGAGCATCGGGTTGAGGTTGGCCCCGTCATAGTACATCAGACCGCCAGCCTCGTGAATGAGCTTCTCGATGGCAGGTATCTGCTTCTCAAAGAGACCCAGGGTGTTGGGGTTGGTCATCATCATGGCGGCGATGGAATCACTGCCTACAGCGGCAAGCACTTCCTTCAGGGCCTCCACATCGACGGTGCCATCGCTGAGCGACTTCACCTCGAGGATCTCAAGACCGCAGACGGCAGCCGAGGCAGGGTTGGTGCCGTGGGCAGAGTCGGGTACGATGACATAGCGGCGAGCCTCGTCGCCACGACTCTCATGATATTTCTTGATGACCATGAGGCCTGTCAGTTCACCATGGGCGCCAGCAAAGGGCTTGAGGGTGAAGGCATGCAGACCCGTGAGTTCGCAAAGCGACTTGCAGAGCATGCTGCAGACAGCCTCGGCACCACGTGTGGTCTCGGCAGGCTGCAGGGGGTGCAAGCCCGTGAACTGTGGCAGGGCAGCCATCTCCTCGTTGATCTTGGGGTTGTACTTCATGGTACAGGAGCCCAGCGGATAGAAGCCGTTGTCCACACCGAAGTTGTTGGCCGAGAGGTTGGTATAGTGGCGCACGACGGTCATCTCGTCGCACTCAGGGAGGTTGGCCTCCGTCTGGCGACGGAGGAGTGGTGGCAGTTCATAACTGCCAAAGCGGTTCTTGGGAAGAGAATAGCCACGGCGTCCTTCCTGGGAAAGCTCGAATATCAGGTTTCCGTATAATCGATTATTCATAATTATTTGATTTTATGGGGCTAATGGGCCTTATGGGATTAGGGAGATTAGCCGGTCGATTTCTTCCTTTGTTCTTTTCTCAGTGACAGCAAACATGAGCTGATCGGGAGCCACCTTGATGCCACCAAAGATGCCATTCTCCACGAGGTGCTGCTGCAGCGCATCGACGTTGCCATCGTAGCGGACGACAAACTCGTTGAAGAACGGTTTTTCGTAAACCAGAGAGAAATGGTCTGTAGCCACCAGACGATCACACAGATAATGAGCACCAGCAAAGGACAGCTCAGCAGCCTCCTTGAGTCCCTGCCGGCCCATGAGCGAGCAATAGACAGTGGCCCAGAGTGCCATGAGCGACTGGTTGGAACAGATGTTGGACGTAGCCTTCTGACGACGGATATGCTGTTCGCGCGCCTGCAGAGTAAGTACGAAGGCACGCTGTCCGCGGTTGTCTTTAGTCATACCGACGATGCGTCCAGGCATCTTACGGATGAGCTTCTCCGTACAGCACATATAGCCCACATAGGGTCCACCCCACTGCATGGGAATGCCCAGCGACTGACCGTCGCCCACAGCGATGTCGGCACCCCACTCACCAGGCGTCTTCAGCACGGCAAGGTCGGCAATGACGCTGTTCATGATGAAGAGTGCTTTGTGGTCGTGACAGGCATCGGCAAAGCCCTCGTAGTCCTCTACGATGCCGTAGTAGTTGGGCTGTTGGACGAGCACGCCGGCTACATTGCCAGTTGAGAGTTGAGAGTTGAGAGTTGAGAGGTCGGTGACACCATCCTTAGCAGGGATGATTTCCAACTCGATGCCATGGAAGTGGGCGTAGGTCTTTACCACTTCGAGCACCTTGGGGTCGATGGTCTCGCTGACCAGTACCTTGTTCTGCTTCTTGCCAGCAGCCACAGCCATCATCACAGCCTCGGCAGTGGCAGTAGAGCCATCGTACATGGAAGCATTCGAGATGTCCATACCCGTGAGCTCGGCCATCATCGACTGATACTCGAAGATATAATGGAGCGTGCCCTGCGAGATCTCGGCCTGATAGGGCGTATAACTGGTGAGGAACTCGGAACGCGACAGGAGATTGGGAATGATGCTGGGCGTGTAGTGGTCGTAGACACCAGCACCAGCAAAGCAGGTGAGCTGACGGTTCTGCGTGCCCAACTGCTCGAACAGCTGGCGCACCTCCAGTTCGCTCATCTCAGAGGGCAACTGGTAGTCGCCACGGAAGCGGAGATGCTCAGGGATGTCGGCGTACAAGGCGTCGAGAGAATCGACGCCCACAGTAGCCAGCATCGCCTTGAGATCGGCCTCGGTGTGGGGGAAATACTTGTAGTTCATATGGGTCTAATGGGGCTAATGGGGCCTATAAGTCTTATGGGGCCTATAGGACCAATAGGACTAGGACCAAGGGGCCTGTTATTTCTCGCAAAACTCGGCGTAGGCAGCAGCATCCATGAGGCTGTCGAGCTCGGTCTTGTCGCTCATCTCGACCTTGATGATCCAGTTCTCGAACGCATCTTTGTTGAGCAGCTCAGGCTCATCGTCAAGCGCCTCGTTCACCTCAACAATCACGCCACTGACAGGAGCAATGATATCGCTGGCAGCCTTGACGCTCTCCACAGCGCCAAACTCCTCGCCGGCCTCAACCTCGTCGTCCACCTCGGGCAGATCAACATATACCACATTGCCCAGAGCATGCTGAGCATAATCGGTGATGCCGATATAAGCAAAATCACCCTCAACCTTTACAAACTCGTGTGACTCGCTGTAATAGAGTCCTTCAATAACTTTTGCCATATTTTTTAATCTTTAATTTAATCTTTAACCTATAACCTTTAACCTATAAACTATTTCTTATAGTGCTTCTCGTAGAAGCGTTTTTTGACCACCACGCCAGGGAACACCTTCTTGCGGATCTGGATGTCCACCTCAGTACCCAGTTTGGCGTAAGCGCTGTCAATGAGAGCCATACACACGCTCTTGTCTGTAGAGATGGTGTGATAACCCGTTGTCACCTCTCCGATGGTCTCACCCTCCTTGTTGAGCACAGGATAGCCATGACGGGGAATAGCCTTGTCAGCCAGTTCGATGCCCACCAGTTTCTTGGCAACACCCTCGGTCTTCTGCTTCAGCAGCGCCTCTTTGCCGATAAACTCAGGCTTATCGAACTTCACGAACATGCTGAGACCAGCCATGATGGGTGAGATGTCGGCAGACAGTTCATCGCCATAGAGTGGCAGTCCCACCTCGAAGCGCAGGGTGTCGCGACAACCCAGACCACAGGCCTGTACGCCAGCGTCGATCAGTTTGTCCCAGCAAGCCACGATATAGTCGTGAGAGGCATAGATCTCAAAGCCATCTTCACCAGTATAGCCCGTGCGGCTCACAATCACGTCGCCTATGGTCTTTACCGTATAGAACTCCAGTTCCTTACATGCCAAGCCCAACACACGCTCCACGACATCCTCGGCTTCCGGGCCCTGGACAGCAATCTGACCGTAGAAGTCACTACGGTTCTGCAGGTCTATGTCGAAGCCCTTGGCCTGTGCCTGCATCCACTCCCAGTCCTTGTCGATATTGGCGGCATTGATGACGAGGAAGAAATCGTTCTCACCCATCTTATACACCAGCAGGTCGTCGACGGTACCACCATTCTCGTAGCACATCATGCCGTAGTACACCTTACCGACAGGCGCACCAGCCACATCGTTGGTAAAGATGTGCTGTACGTAGCGCTCGGCATCAGGCCCTTTGACGGTGACCTCGCCCATGTGGCTCACGTCGAAGAGTCCCACATGCTCGCGTACTGCCACATGCTCATCCGTGATGTTGGAATACTGGATAGGCATGAGATAGCCTGCGAAGGGCGACATCAGCGCACGCATGGACTCGTGTCTGTCACAGAGGCAGGTCCGTTTTTCCTTTTTTTCTAATTCTTGTTTGATTCCCATAGTGTTATGATTTAATGCAACTTGATAAATTCCACATCGGTATAGGTTTGCTCCAACTGTTCGATGGCAGCCACATCAGCAGACGTCAGCACACGCTCGCCCTGACAGAGAGAGTCTCTGACAAACGTCTTGAAGGCGTCGAGGCTCATCGTGGTGTGATCTTTCAGCAGCGTGATGCGCTGGCGCACGCTCTCGATACCTTTCTTCTGCAGTTTCTCCATGCTGGGCGTGATGGCATGCAGCATATGCTCCATATCGGTATCGTAGAGCATGGTAGAGTGGACGATACTGTTGCCCCCCACCAGATAGCAGGCGGTGCCACTCACCTTCCTGTCGCCAATCATCACGTCGTTGTGGGTGGTGCCTACAGCCTCGATACCCATCTTCCTGAGTACCAGCACCACCATATTGACAAAGCGATTGAAAGCCAGATTGACATTGCCACCTTTCGACACAAAGGAGAACATCACATTGCTCATATCGGCATAGACACAGCCACCACCACTCTTACGACGATAGATCTCGATGTTGTGTTCACGGCAATAATCCATGTTCACCTCGTTCTGAAGCACTTGGTTGCGTCCGAAGATGACCGTAGGCCGCACCTGCCACATGAAGAATGCATCGTCCTCACACATGGTGCGGGCCATATATTCCTCCATCGCCAAATAGAACGACAGCCTCCGAATGCGGTCATCGGGCAGGGTTATGTACTTCATATTGATAGAAGGTTAGCTAACTGCTTGCAAATTTACGCATAAAAAACGGAAGCGCCAAAACATTTTGAACAAAAACTTTGTCGTTTGCACGAATTGTTGTAATTTTGTAGCCAACAACAAAAAAGCAACCCCATGAGACTGCGATTTTTTACCTTATTATATGTAGTGCTGCTGACACTGCCATTGATGGCCCAGCGTCCGCAATACCAGAAGATGTCGCCCATGGTACGGCAACTGGCGAGAGCCCAGAAAAAAGCCACACCAGAAACGGGTCTCTTCTTCATCCGTATTCTCGACGAGGCCGACGAAGTGCTCAGCGCCAACGGCTGTCGTTCGCTGGCACAGGCAGGTAACATCCACATTGCTGCCATCCCCCTGAACAGACTGACCTCGTTATCGCGTGACCAACGCGTAGCACGCATTGAGGCCAACAGACTGTGCGAACCGTTGCTCGACTCTTCTGCCATCCACGTTCATGCCGATCCCGTCTATGCCGGACAGAATCTGCCACAGGCCTATACAGGCAAGGGCGTTGTCGTGGGGTTGATGGACGTAGGATATGACCTCACCCACCCTACCTTCTATTCGCGCGACACTACCGACTATCGCATACGGGCATTCTGGGATATGCTATCACCAGACACCATCGGCAGCCAGCTGTATGTAGGACGCGACTACACCACAGCGTCAGACATCCTGGCTCTGGGATGCTGTCGTGACGGTTATGAGCAGTCACATGGCACCCACACGCTGGGCATCGCTGCTGGCAGCGGCTATGACTCCAACTACCGTGGTATGGCTCCTGAGAGCGATATCTGCATCGTTGCCAATGCCGTCTCTGCCGACTCCATCTTTATTGACCCCAAGGACTACTACAAATTCACCTATGCTACCGACGCTCTGGGGTTTAAGTATATCTTCGACTATGCCAAGAAGGAGAACAAACCCTGCGTCATCTCGTTCAGCGAAGGGTCGCACCAAGACTTATGGGGCGATGACCAGCTCTACTACGAGATGCTCGACAATCTGGTGGGTCCTGGACGCATCCTTGTGGTGGCTGCAGGCAATCAGGGTCGGGTGAAGTCCTATTTCCACAAACCCGTAGGACAGTCATCGATGGGCACATTCCTCAGTAACAACAAAAGAGAACACTTGGTCACGATGAAGTCGGCTGAAGATTTCACCCTTCAACTGACGGCCTATCCCAACGGCACCAATCATCCCGACACGCTTGCCATCCGTGTGCAGCAGTCTTTTGAATACGAAGATTCCCTCATGGCAACACCTTTCTCTATTGATGAAGGTCGTCATCAATATACAATTCAACTTGCTGCCTACCCGTCATGTTATTCAAAGGATGAGATGGTCTATGATCTGTTGATTACTGCCGATGAAAGCATCAATCAGTTCCCGATAGCGTTAGAGGTAATGGGGAGTGAAGCCAATGTGGAGGTGTATCAGCAATATGGCACGTTCGTCGAGAACAGCCTGAACCCGCTTCTCAACGCTGGCGAATACACCCACGGCATTTTGTCACCAGGTAGTGCCCCCAGTGCTATATGTGTTGGTAACAACGCCTACCGAACAGGCTTCTATAACTATGCTGGCAAATGGGTTGCCTTCGACGGCACGCAGAATGGTCTCATCAGCCCCTACTCCTCTGTGGGCCCCACCTATGACGAACGCATCAAACCCGATGTGGTGGCACCTGGCATCAATATCATCTCGGCCTACAGCAGCTACTTCCTGGAGAAAATCTCAGACCCTGCCTATATGTCATGGTGTGTATCGCTCTTCGACTTCAACGGACGCACCTATGCCTGGCGTGCAGATAGCGGTACGTCGATGTCGTGTCCTACAGTAGCTGGTGCCATTGCCCTATGGCTAGAGGCCAAGCCCGACCTGACACGCGAGGAGATCATGGGTGTGTTGGAGCGTACCTGCAGAAAGCCCGACCCAACGCTCTCCTACCCCAACATCTGGTACGGTTATGGTGAGATTGACGTCTATGCCGGACTGCTTGACATCTTAGGTCTCAACCGCATTGAGGAGATTTCCATGCATCAGTCGGCAGCACGTTTCAATCTGGCGGACGGTCAACTCCACGTGACCCTACCTTCAGAGACAAGCATTCCCCTACGTCTGCGGCTTTACACAATGAACGGCCGACTCATCGTCGACCGTCAGTTGGCTGCCCATCAGAAGACATATACCGTTACCCTGGGGCATTTGAATCATGGTGTCTATGCCGTCCAGATAGACGGCGCAAAAGACATTCAAGGGTCCTGCCTCATCAGGCATTGACCCTCTCCTCGAAACGCTGCATCAGCCAGGCATCCTGCTCTGGGATGGTCATGTTGCTATTATCAAGCAGCAGGGCATCGTCAGCCTGACGCAGTGGCGACACCTCGCGGTGGGAGTCGATATAGTCGCGTTCCTCCACATTTTTCAGGATATCGTCAAAGTCGGCAGGCATACCTTTCTCTTTCAGCTCGTCAAAGCGACGTTGGGCACGTACGCGTGCCGATGCCGTGACAAAGATTTTCAGTTCGGCATGGGGGAATACCGTAGTACCAATATCACGTCCATCCATGACAACACCTCCGCCCTGTCCCATCTGCTGTTGCTGGGCTACCATCGCAGTACGAACGAAGGGAACGGCGGCAATAGGACTGACGTGGCTGGATACCTCCAGCGAACGAATCTCTTTCTCCACACACTCCCCGTTGAGATAGGCATCAGGACGACCTGTCTCTGCATTGAATTGGAAAGACACATGGATCTGGGGCATCTGGGCCTCTAGCTCAGCCATCTTCACTGAGCCGTCAGCATTGAACAGATCATGACGCATGGCATAGAGCGTCACACAACGGTACATAGCACCCGTATCCACATATACATAGCCCACCTTGCGGGCCAGTTCCTTGGCCATCGTGCTCTTGCCACACGATGAATGGCCGTCGATAGCAATGGTAATCTTTTTCATTTTTCCTTTCGTTATGTCGTCATAACATGATGACGTTATAATGTGTAGCTAAAGTTAATCAATAAAGAATAGGAGCTGACATGATACTTGGCGTAGGCCACATGCAGCTTCAGACGTTCCAGTTGCATACCGGCACCAAACGAGAGGCCTGCACCATGACTGCTCTTATCATCGCCACTGGCAATCTTCATCTCAGCAACACGCATAGGGTTATAGCCTGCAGCCACATAGAACTGGTCAGAGAGCAGGACGTCGGCACCCACCACCAAGTGTTTGCCAATACCATACTGCCAATCGTTCAAACGTACCAGCGTGGCAGAGAATCGCAACGGAGCCCCTACGAGCCGTTTCGACACACCCAACTGAAGGTCTAGAGGCATGCGCTCAAAGTCGTCTTCGTAGGCTGTCAACTGTCCACCCAGGTTACGGGCCACGGCGCTGATGCTCCATTCGTGCTCAGGATCATAGTAGTGAAGACCCAGGTCTATGGCTGCTGCCAGCGAATTATAGTGTCCTATATAGGATGCAGCTAACTTTGCCGTGATACCACCACTGATGCGGTTAGTCAGACCATAGGCGAACGTACCTCCCAAGGCGATGTCACGCGCACCGAATGTACCCGTCTGTTCGTTGTAGATAGTGGTCTCCTTCATCTCGCCATAATTGATGAAACGTCCCTGCAAAGCCCAAGTGCCACGGTCGCCAAGAGCCTTGATGAACGAGGCACTGGCAGTCACCGAACCCTCCATATAGGTCATCATATTGAGGTTGAGCGTACGGTCGGATACCTGGTTGATGAGTGAGGGGTTGTGGAACACCAGCGACGCATCATCGTCTGTCAGCGTGATATTGTCACCACCCAATGCTGCAACATGGGCACTGGCTGGCAGTCGCAGAAAATTGAACACGGTCTGACTATCCTGAGCCCTCGCCGTGGCGATTGTCAGGATGATTATCATCGTGGTCAATACTGCTCTTTTCATCTAAATAATCTAAAAAATCAGTGCAAAGGTACGTATAATTTTGAATTTTGAGGGTTGAATTTTGAATTATTTTGTAATTTTGCAACGCCATTTCATTAATTAACGCAAATATGCAGTTTTTATTATGGAAGAGAAGAAGAGTTTAAAGGCAAACCTCGATGCTAAGCGTCCACTGGGATTCCTCTTGGGACTGGTGATCGCATTGGCATGTCTCTTCGCTGGACTGGAATATGTGGCCGAACCAGATGACCCACTCGATGACCCAGACCTGCTGGCACGTCTGACGACGGAAGAAGAACTCTCCGCTTTCATGAAAGACGACAACGAACTGCAACTGGCACCCAAGGCCGAACCCAAACCGTCTGTTGAGATAACGGTGGTGGAGGACGAACCTTTAGAAGAACAGATACAGGAAGAGAAACCCGTTGAGACCGATATGGACAACGACATGGAAGCGATGGAGGAGAAAGAAGAACCACCCCAGCCTCCCACCGAAGAGGAGGAAGAGCGCTTCCGCATCGTTAGGGATCTGCCACAGTTTCCTGGTGGTCTGACAGAATTCACGAAATGGCTGACGCGCAATCTGAAGTATCCCAAGTCTTTGGAGAACAGAAAGA
>Ga0247610_10000523_pt1 | contig 52871 bp, 63 predicted proteins | sample 174DNAGHGhighgp2_FD_193483 | JGI IMG/M metagenome (GOLD analysis project Ga0247610, IMG submission 193483) | Sheep rumen microbial communities from Palmerston North, Manawatu-Wanganui, New Zealand - 1742 DNA GHGhigh gp2 | ecosystem: Host-associated > Mammals > Digestive system > Stomach > Rumen...
AAAATTTTGGCAATAGTAAATATATATGCAAGTAGGTACTACATAATAGGGGGGGGGATTTATATATAAGTACCTGTACCCAGTATAGCATAACTTACCAAAAATTACTAAAATTAACTAATTATGATATTTAACAAAAATTAATACTTAATTAATTTGGAATTAACAATTTAGATATTATTACTTGTATAGAAATAAACCAGATGAGAAATATAACAATTTAATTAGAAAATTTATGTCAAAAATTGATGAATTACTTAAGAAAGTAGCTTCCGATTTGGATATTGAGAATAGTAAAATAAAGGCAACTGTAAGTAGAACAGGTCAGAACATTATCAATATAAAAATCGAATTATTAGAAGATAATATTGCGAAAAAGCAAACTGAGAAATTTGAAGAGTATGTAAATACATTACCTGATGATTTATTTATGGCAACTTTAGATATTCTCGGACAAGATGAAGTTAAGAGAATTGACAAATGTATTCACTCTAATGATTTAGAATCAGTAAGAGGTGGAATCATAAAATTTAAACAAGCTTTAGCAAAAGTTATTGAAACTAAGCTAGCTGAGTTGAACCAGATATTACCTTCTTGCCGTTAATTCGTTGAGAAGGTTTTTTATTGGTAAATAATTTGCCAACACTGGGGTATGGTGTAATGGTAGCACAGCGGACTCTAAATCCGTAGCCCTCTGAAGGCGTAAGTGTGGGTTCGAATCCTACTACCCCAACCAATTAAAAATATTAGTTATGAAAGTTTGGATTAGAGAAATTAAGGATTATCCAAGTATGTGCTTTATAGATATATTTATGCCAGAATGGTTATTTCTATTGCACTATGGAACATTAGGAGATTTAAATGAATATGAAGAGTGGAGACAAATTAAAGTAACTCCACATGAGTTAAAGAAATTGTTGGATGAAAGAGCACATATAAGAATATGAGAGTGATTATTTATGATGATGGTTAGATTCTAGTAAAGCGTAAAGCATATCGTAGAAGAGTACTAGAATATTGTAAGAGTAGTGAAGTAGCAGATAAACTTGCTTATTGGAAATATACTTGTAGTCCTCAATTCCGCCAGGAATTGCAGGACAATGAAAAAGAAATCAAGTATGTATTCCGAAATGTGAAAACAGGTCAGCTACTTTTTGGCAAAAGTAAAGATGTTAATGATTATAAATATATTAAAGGTTATCAAGACTATGAACCGTTCTCCTGATAAAAGTAATCCTAAAAGAACTTTCGAAATATATTCCGAAATAATCTTAAAAGATATTAGAGAGTTAGAAAAGTTCGCCCTTGAAAATCATTTAATAGAAGATTACGAGAGTTTTATGAGCGATGTAAGGGATATATTATGAATGATAAATTATTTGAAGCAATGAAAGCAATAGGAGTAATAGAAGATTATGATGTAAGAAAACATATATCAATAGCTATTGGCTCTATTAAATTAGTTAGAAAGTATGCAGAAACAACTAACCAATTAGATGAACAATGGTTTCTAGATTTCTTAGATACTATTAATGAATTATCAATAGACCCAGACAGAAAATGATTTATAATGAAGAAGCTAGAAAACGTCTGAAAGATGGCGTAAATAAGTTAGCAAATGCAGTTAAAGTAACCCTTGGTCCTAAGGGAAGAAATGTAGTAATAGAACAAGACTATGGAGCACCTCATATCACAAAAGATGGCGTTACAGTCGCTAAATCAGTTTATCTAGAAGATGCTTATGAAAATATAGGAGCAGAACTTGTTAGAAACGTGGCAAGTAAGACAGGTACAGACGCAGGTGACGGAACTACTACAGCAACAGTTCTCGCACAAGCAATAGTCAACGAAGGTCTTAAAAATGTCACAGCTGGTGCAAATCCTATAGAAATTAAAAGAGGAATTGATAAAGCAGTATCCACAATTACAGAGTATATAAAATCACAAGCAATTCCAGTTGATTATGATATTATAGAAAATGTAGCAACTATTTCTGCGAATAATGATCCGGAAATTGGTAAATTAATTGCAGATGCCTTTAAAAAGGTAACTACAAGTGGAGTAATAACAATGGAGTCTTCTCAATCTACTGAGACTTATATTCAAGTAGTTGAAGGTTTAAGATTTGAGAGTTCATATCTTTCTCCTTACTTTGTAACTAATACTGACAATAATAGTTGTGTACTTGAGAATCCAATAGTATTAGTATGCAATAGAAAGATAGACAATATAAAAGAATTCCTTTATGTTCTTCAGATGTGTGCTGAGAAAAATAGAGCAATTCTTATAATAGCAAATGAAGTTGATCCCGACCTTCTTTCTACACTTATTATTAACAGAATTAACAATGGATTAAAAGTTTGTGTTGTTAAATCTCCGTTTTATAAAAGACAAGAAATGTTAGATGATATAGTTGCTGTTACTGGTGGTAAGTTCTGCACCGAAGAAGAACCTGCAATTAAATGTATTGGAGGATGTGAGAAAGCAACTATTACTAAGGACTATGTAACAATTATAAATGGTAATGGAGACACAACAGAATACACCAAAAATTTGGACAGGGAACGGGCTGCTCGCTTAGCTGGAGGTGTAGCCGTATTATATGTCGGAGCTAATTCAGAAATCGAATTGGCTGAAAAGCGTGATAGAATAGATGATGCAATCTGCGCCACGAGAGCCGCTATCGATGAAGGTGTGGTCGCAGGAGGAGGTTCAACATATGTTCATTCTCCCCGTCCATTAGCAACAGGAGAACAAAACATCGGAGTAGAAATTGTCTACAAGGCGATCGAAGCACCACTCCGCCAAATCTGCGAAAACGGAGGAGTCTCAGCAGACCTTGTAATTGCGAAGGTCAAGGAAATGAGACCAGGTTGTGGTTATAACGCTAAGACAGAAAAGTTTGAAGACTTAATAAAGGCTGGTGTATTAGATCCAGCAAAGGTAACAAGAACAGCATTAGAAAATGCAGCATCAGTAGCGGGACTTATCTTAACTACTGAATGTGTAATAAAAAAGCGGACCCTCAATTAAGAGAGCCCGCTTTTCTTTTTTCTTAGACAGCTTAACTGTCAAGCAATTATTGTCCATAATTCTTTAAAAAGATTGAATCTATTACTTGGTAATATTGTATTACCAGATTTACACCATTCTGAACCCCAACTATTCCGAATAATAAAATCATCATCTTTCCAACCTATAATAGAGATACCATGACCTCCTATATATTTACCACCTTCCCAGAAATTACAACTGTTAGAATTATAAACGTTTAATGCTCCAAGACAAGGGCCATTAACTCGTATAGCAGTTCTTAAAGGTTGTTCGGAATGAATCAAAGCGTATTCCTGAATAACTCCTTTCTTTCTTAAATAGGAAAGAATCTCTTTAAAAGATATACCATCTTGTGTACCACCTGCTCTTTTAAATAGTTCCCAGGGATCCCAATGTCCTTTATCAGGAAATCTCCAATTTAAAAATGTACATACAGCACAAGCAGCACATATAGGATCTTCTCCTTGATTTATAACTTCACCAACACTATGAGTAAATTGATTACCAACAGGTTGAGTTTTATAAAAATGCTTCTCATCTCCAGTTAATTCTGATTTTAATAAACCAAAGTTCATTTGTCTATTCGTTTAGTTATTTGAACACTATCTCCTCTCGGAATCCATCTAATTACTAAAGAATCTCTTACAAAGTAATATTCGTAAAACCATTCTTTAGTTTCATAATCTTGTAATGGTAAACTATCATAAGTTAATATTCTTTCAGCTTTAAAAATAGAATCTAACTATTCATAAGACTAATTACTATTAACTATTTTAGTTGTACCACAAGATATTAAAAATATTATAAGAAGTATTAATAATTTTTTCATAATCCTCTTGGTCCTCTTAATCCACCTATTGCTTCTGATATCTTATCTACTCCTAATAGTGCTACACATCCTCCTACTAATTCTACTGAGAAATCTGGAGCAGGAGTACCTTGAATTACACACCATACAAAGCAAAACATTAACACTGCCCATCCTACAACTCCACATATACGTTTAGAACTAAATCCTCCGCTCTTGGCTTGAAAGATTGTTCTTAAAGGTATTTTCTAATGCGGAGGAGTTCTTAAATGTACATCAAAGGGATTATAATTATATGGACCATATTTATTTCCCATATACATTTTTCTTATTCTTTAACTATTTAGTTGATTGCCACCCATTATCTAATACACTTCTATGCCCAGTCGGTTTATGAATATTTCCACCATCTTTATGTTTCCATTTAGCTGCATTACGTGCGAAATTAGCTCTCTTCTTCTGTAAAGGAGTAGCATTTGGATCTGACAATACATGAGCAGCATGTTCTTGAACAGATTCTCCTGCTGCTTTTGCTGACTTAGTAAATTTACCTCTATTCTTTTCCTTAATATGAATTCCTCCACCCTTCTTGAAGGTCAGTATATTATCTAAGCCAAAAATTGAATTGATTTCTAAGTTTAACATATTATAATTATAATTGATTTGTTCTCGACAAATAATATGCTTATACTTGAAAAGTATAAAATAATTCTAGATAAATGTGTTTAATGATTTAATGATTTATGACAAATGGATAAAAGTAAAATTACAAAACAAAACGGAAATATAGCTTTTGAAGAGGATGCTCATATTTATTATGATGTTACTAATCCGGATCTGAGGTTTACTTCTGTGACTACAATGATTCATTCTTTTACCCAACCTTTTGATGAGCAGTTTTGGTCAGCCTATAAGGCTTTAGAAAAACTCCTACCTAAAGAAGATTGGGCAATAGAGAAAAAGGCATTACTAGCTACTAAGAAATTTAGCATAGAATTACTTGATGCTTATGGTATTGCTGAAAATGATTTCAATAAAGAACAACAAGCTATTCTAGATGCTTGGGATAATGAGAAAAGGATATCTTGCGAAAGAGGAACTAAGATTCATGCAGAATTAGAAAACTCCTTTTATGATAAACCCAAGAATATCAGTCTTAGTAAGTATGAAATTGGTGGAAAGTTTGAATGCCGAAAGGATTATACAGACTTAGATATAGAGAATGCTGTATATCCTGAATATCTAATTTCATATGTAACAAAAGACGGAAGAATGGCAGTAGCTGGACAAATTGATTTATTAGTTAAAAAAGGTAATAAAATTACTATTGCAGACTGGAAGACTAATAAAAAAATTGAAACAAAGAGTTTCTTTAATACTAAGACTAAGAGTTCTGTTAAGATGCAATATCCTCTAAATAATTTAGACGATGTTAACTATTGGCATTACGCTATGCAACTTAGCACATATGCTTGGATGGTACAACAATTAAACCCCGAATATGAAATTGAGGATTTAGTTCTTGTTCATTTTGATCATGAAGGTCATATGACAGTATATCATATGCCATATCTTAAAAAGGAAGTAGGTCTTATGTTAGGATACTTTAAAAAGAAAACTATTTTAGATGAAAGTAAAAAGAAACGTCAAAGGATTGAATATTAATCATGGTACCAGAATACGTTACTGAAAGAACCATTATATGTAGGGCTTGTCCAATATGTGATACTGTTACAGAAATGTGTAATGCTGGTCTCTACTTAAATCCTGAGAATAATGATGTTTCTACATATCCAAAGGAAGGTTATATAAAAGGATGTGGTTGTCATCTTAAATGGAAGATAGCTAATATTAAATCAAAATGTCCAGCAGGAAAATGGTAAAGAAAATATTGATTAAAATATGGCATATAATTATTGGAACATATAGAAATATTTTCAATAAGAAACAAGATTTAGCAACACAACGTTTACAATATTGTAATAAATGTGAACATAGAATAATGTTTATGGGACAATATATTTGTGATCAATGTGGTTGTATTTTAGAGAGTAAAGTAAGAGTTGAAGATGAACATTGTATGATTGATAAATGGTAAATGAGTATGAATAAAAATGAAAAGTTAGCCCAAGATTTAATTGGGATGGAAGGAACAGGTAAATCCTTCACTGTGAATGGTAAAGATGCTAATGACATGCTACTAGAAGAACAAGCTACCAAATTTAATGAAAGTGTTGGTAAGATTAATGATAAGTTTGAGAAACATAATCAAGCATTAATGGAATATGCTAAAGCAATTTCACATGACATTAATGGTTTAGAGATTATGCCAGGAACAAGTTATTTACTTATCAAACCTTTCGATACTAATCCTTTCCAAGAGGTTAAAATAGAAGGCGGAATTATTACAGACTTAGGCGGAATGACACCTGAATATAAATCTAATGAGACTGGTGAAATTGAACAAGAAGAACAATTCATCAAGGTAGGTACTGTTATTGAAACGGGATACGAGTGTAAGTTTGTTAAACCTGGTGATGTAGTATTTTACACTATAGCTAGTGCTACTATGGTTCCTTTCTTCCGCCAAGGATTTGTTACTGTTGCTGAAAGTAGAGTCATGGCTATTGTTAATGAAAATCTAACAGAGCGTAAAGAGAATTATGGAAGAGAATGAGAAAGTTTATTTTAAGCCTGGAGACTGCGTCACATTAAGATAGCATAATATGATGGAGGCTCCAGTTATGCTTGTTCTACGTAAGGAGCAGGCATTATTTAAAGATAGTTCCGGACTTAAGGGTATTAAATGTAGATGGTTTACAAAAGACGGTTTAATGCAAGAAGCCGTATTTAATACTAAGGACCTTATTAAAGTAGAGAAATGATTAATAAATATCAAGCTGGGGGACAAGGTGGTATCCTTCAAGAAATAGCTAAACTTCCTCAAGATTAGCAAAAGAAAATCATGACCGCTTTCGGAAAATGGGCACAATCCAAAGGATTAAATATACAACAATTACAAGGAAATGAACAAGCTTTAGAACAAGCTATGGGACAATTCTTACAAGAAATGCAAGGTGCTCAAAAAGCTAGATTAGGTGCCAAACTTAACTATGTACGTTCTCTTAGAGGATTGGCTCCTGAAGGAATGGTAGTCGAATATTATAAATGTGGTGGACAAACAAAGAAAAGATTTATCAAAGCCGCCGGAGGCGAGAAAATGGAGTCTAAAGGAATAGATGCTGTAAAAGAGTTCAAGAAAAAGAAAGCTTGCGGTGGTTCTAAAATGAAGTTTGCTGATGGTGGTAAACCTAAAGCTAAATGGACTAAAGAAGATGACAAGAAACTTCTTAAGTATCGTTTAAAAGGAACTAAGAATTCAGCAGAGAAGAAAGATTCTACTGAAGTTCAAACTAAGTGGAATAAGCTTCCTGAAAAAGAAAAAGCTAAACATGAAGTTTAGGAACAAAAATGTGGAGGTAAAGCCAAGAAACATTTATTCGGAGGAATAATAGGATTTTAATTAATTAAAACTGGTTAGGATTATGAATGTGTTTATGTATAATAACCTTACAAAGGTACTTGAGTTAAATGAACCAGAAATATTATTAGTAAAAGAATTTAGTGATTTATTAAAAAGAGACAAGTCAAAATCTAAGGATAGAGCTTGGGCTGAATTTACATATATATATTTGGCTATCGATTGGAAGAGCCCGTATAATTAGTATACAGAGCAAGAAAAACACGAAGAGGCTCTAAACGATTCCGGATTAACCGAAGAACAGTTCAATGACCCTATCTTTAGAGCGGCTTGTAGAAAATATAGAGCACTACAAGATTCTAATAAGTCTATTAAATTATTAGAGTCTGCTAAACGTGCTGCTGACCAATTCATAGATTACTTCGATACAATTGTAGATTTAAATGAACGAGACCAAAATGGTAAGCCAGTCTTTTCAGCTGAAAAAGTTATGAAGGAAATGTCCCAACTACATAAAGTCCATGAAGAACTTGTAACACTGGAAGATCAAGTTAAAAAAGAGCTTACTGAACAATCTTCAATTAGAGCAGGTATCGAAGAAGGATTTGATCCCGGAGACTTCTAATGCCAAGAAAGAGAAAATTACCTGATGAAATTCAGGAAATAATCGATGAAGTACAAAATAAAGAAATAGAAGAAGATGCTTAGGAAGCCAGAGAATTGGCTCAACAAATAAGAGAAGAAAGAGATGCTAATAAGGCATATTGGGATGTTCCAAAGGGTTAGAAGATAGAAGTCTTCGACCCTACTCTTTCTTATGAACTTACAGGTTATAGACCAATTACAGAAACTCAAGGTTTGGATTTTGATCCAGATTGGTTTACTGAAACTCGAAGAGTATTTGAAAATACTGGTAAGTATTGTACTTATTTAAGAGGTAGTAAACGATATAATGAGTTCTGGCTTGAGCAATATAAACGTTGTAAATATGGAATGACTGTTAATGGTTATCATATTACAGGTGATAATTACTTCTTCTTAAATTTTTATAGATTACCTCTCGTAGATGAAACTAAAGCATCTGGTTCAGGACTTGATGAAGGTTTCCCAATTTTCTTTGCTTCGCATTACACATTCTTTCATTATTTAGAGATGGCAAGAGTATTACATAGACATGCCGCTATGTTTAAAGCTCGTTCTATTGGTTTCTCGGAAATTAATGCTTCTCTTGCTGCTCGTATGTATACAATTATTAGAAGAAGTAGAACAATGATTACTTGTTATAATGATACCTTCTTAAATGGTACATTTAGTAAGTTTGATCATGCTCTTACATTTTTAAATACTAATACAGGTGGAGGAATGTTTGAACCTCGTATTATTGATAAACAACTTCATAAGAAATCTGGATATCAATAGAAGGTTCAAGGACAGTTTGAAGATTTTGGATTTAAATCAGAATGTATAGGAATCAATGCAGCTAAGCCATCAAATATTCGTGGTGATCGTGTTGATTTATTAATCTATGATGAGGCTGGTTCTTGGCCTGGACTTACAACAGCTGTCGTACAGGGACAAGAACTTTGTGAGGTACAAGGTGTACCTCGTGGAACTATGTTATATGGTGGAACTGGTGGTGATATGGGTGCTCCTCTAGAAGGACTTAAGAAAATCTATTATCATCCAAAAGCTTTTAAAGTTTTACCTTATAGACATAATTACACACAAGATGGAACATATATAGAAAGTGGATTCTTTATTCCATATTTTGTACAATCACTTCGTGCAGAATTTATGGATCACAGAGGAGTCTGCTTACAAGAAGCGTATAAAAAGGAATTACAAGAAGAGCGAGATAACTTACTTGCAGTTCCTGAAGAATATTATAAGAAATGTGCTGAGCGATGCTGGTTTGCAGAAGAAGCATTTAACTTGGAAGGTGTTAATAAATTTAACAAGATAAAGATTTCTGAGCAATTGGCAGCAATCAGATTACACAAAATTGGACCGCGTCCAGTATCAGGATATATAGATTATTTCTATAAGAACGGTAAACATACTTATGAAAATATCGACGGTATTAAATGGATACCCCATCCTGATGGTAAGGTTAAGATTTTGGAACATCCGGTGTGGTCTGATTTATACATGGAAGAACTACAAAAGAAAAAGGCTATAGCAGAAGAACGAGGAGAAGAGTTTGAAATGCCAGCTTACAAAGAAATGGAAAATTTATATGTAGCAGGTATAGACGGTATTGATATAGGTCAAAACCAAACTTCAAAGGAAACCAAGGATCCTTCTGACTTCTGTATGGTAATTAAAAGAAGAGCATTCGGAATGAATGAACCTTAGATAGTTGCTATGTATAAAGATAGACCTGGAAACATTAGAGAGGCTTATAAAATTGCGATGTGTCTTGCACGTTATTATAATTGTAAAATAAATATAGAAGCAACTCGTATGGGTATGATTACTTGGGCTCGTGAAAATCACGGACTCCAATACTTTATGAAACGCCCAAGAGCCACTCTTACTGATGTGAAATATGGTACAACTAAACAGTATGGTACCCCAGCAACTAAAGTTATCATTGAACAACATACTGATTTAACTGCTGACTTTGTTGAGGACTACTGTCATACTATTTGGTTTGAAGAAATACTTGACCAATTAACAAGTTATAACGATGAAAATAAAGGTAAGTTTGATATCATTGCCGCATTTGGTATGATGGAACTTGCCGATCAAGAACTTTCAGGAAGATAGCCTGTTAAAGTTCAACAAGACGATGCTGAGTTTGAAGACTTCGGTTATTGGAAAGATGAAAAAGGAATTAAACATTTCGGAATAATTCCTAAGAAATAGACAATTAAATATGAACTAAAGGTAGACGAAGATGACGCATACAGATTTGAAACAAGCGATACTAGACTGTATTAGGCAGTTGTACAAAATGGAGTTTATAGGCGAAATTAAGATTGAAGACCTAGACCCTGTTGGCTATAAGGTATCTTTGAATCTAGATAGGTCAGAGAATCCTTTAGTTTTAATTGCCGATTTGCCAGATGAAGAGTTCCTTGATTTTATTAGAGAGGAAATACGTAGTCGTAAATTACATAAGGTAAAACATTACTTAGCTACGAAAGTTCCAGGTAATACAATAAATATTTGCAATGAGCGAGAAAGAACTTGTAGACAAAACGAACGAAGTCATTGCGGAACTTGTGTATGATAAGTATGAGCTGCAAAAAGCTTATAACTATTATAACGGTAAAAGAGATCCGGAACAGTTTAAATACTTAGAGGAAAACTTCGGAATAGGTAGTCCTACATCTGTAGAGTTTACACCTTTATTAAAGAAGCACGTAGATGCTTTGGTTGGAGAGTATCTTGGTACTCCTATTATTCCAAAAATCTCGTGTAAGGATACTGATACTATTAGTGCAATAACAAGAGAAAAACAACTCGAAATTACTAATGGTATTGTTAAATTCTTAAAAGAACATTTGACTAATTCGTTAGTTTAGATGATACAAGGTAAAGACCCTACTGATGTGGCTATCAAACAATAGCTAGATAAAATAGTTTAGGACATAGACCAATCTTTTGTTTCTCAATATGAAATAGCTGCACAAAATCTTGTTCAATATATTATGCAGTCTAGAGAGATTGATTTTACAACCAAACTTAGACAGTTATTAACAGATTTACTTATAACTGGATATACATTCTTTAGGGTCAAAGCTTCTCCAAGTGGTAAAAATATTGATATAGAAGTTTTAGATCCTCTTAATACTTTTGTTGATAGGAATCCTGACTCACCCTATGTACGTAAGTCATATAGAAGTGTTGTTCGTAAATGGATGACTAAGAGTCAAATTCTAGCAAAGTATGGAAAAGAAATTCCAAAAGAGGATTTAAAACAACTTAAAGAAGAATGGTATGAAGGTTCTGCTGTTTACAGACGTTCTTATGCGGACTTTGCTCCACAAGAAGAAGGACCTGAATATGATACCATGCCTGGTTATCCTGATGATGAATATTCTGGTACTCACCGATTCAGACTTATTCCTGTTTATGATGTTGAATGGTTGGAAACAGGAGACGACTTTGTAATGAGACGTTATAATTGTATTCGAATCGGAGAGGAAATTTATATACTTAGAGGTGAAGACAAAACCGCTATCCGATCAAAGGATAGACCAAATGAATGTGATTTATCAGTTAATGGTGTATATTTCTTAAATCGTTCTAAGAAACCTTACTCATTAATTCTTAAATGTGCACATTTACAAGATAGATATGACTTACTTATATATTATCGCGATAATTTAATTGCTAACAGTGGTACATCTGGTACTATTATGGATATGTCACTTATTCCGACTAATCTTGGAGTTAAATGGCCTGAACGTATCCAGAAATGGTTAGCATATAAGAAAGCAGGTATTGAATGGATTGATACAACTCAAGAAGGACGTAACGATAATGGTAATGCTCCTATGAACACAATCTTTAATGGTTTCGATGATACTCTTAAAGCATAGGCTGTTCAAGCAATTGAAGTTGCAATCCAATCAGTAGAACAAACTACTTCTTCTATTACTGGAGTCTTTAGAGAAAGACTTAATGGTATTGAATAGAGAGATGCAGTAACAAATATTAAACAAGGTGTTTAGAACTCATATATTGTTACAAAACATTATTTCCAACAAATGGATTTAATTGTTTGTGAAATGTTACTTGATTCTCTTAATCAAGCTAAGATAGCATATAAGAAAGGTCTTACAGGAACTATAATTCTTGGAGATAGATATCAACGAGTATTTACTGCTCTTCCAGAACATTTCACACTTACTGATTTTGATATTCATATTACAGCAAGTACTGAAGTTATTCAAGAGTTAGAAAATCTTAAAGCAATGATTCCAGAACTTATTAAGAGTTAGCTTCTTACTCCTGATATTATATTTGAGGCAATGACAGCTAAATCACTTACTGACCTTAAATATAAAGTTCAAAAAGCTATGAAGATTCAAAAAGAGGAGAATAATCAATTACAACAATTATCTCAGCAAGTTGAAGAACTTCAAAAGTAGAATCAACAATTACAACAAGAATTATAGAAAGCTCAAACTAAGGTAGAGCAACTTAATGAGAAGAAACTTGAGTTAGAAGGTAACAAGATACAATTAGAATATCAAGTTAACTGGCTTAAGGCTCAAACTGATAGAACATATAAAGATAGACAAATGGATATTGAAGATAGACGTACTGCTATTGAAGAGGCTCAAATCCGTGATGGTAATCCTTATAATGATAAAGTTAGACATATATGACACATAAATATTTATATGATAACGAAGAATAGTTTTATCCAATATCAGAAGCTAGTGCTATAATGGGTGGAGTAGTTGTTCAAGGAAATACAGTGTGGTAGGATCTTGAACAAATATGGGCTAAAGCTCAATCTGCTTATAATAACTCTACTGGTGCATCGGAGGTTCAAGGTAGTTTAGGAGTTCAAGTATTTTATACTAATACTGATTATAATGATGATACTCGTATACAATCAGAAACTATATGGAATGCTACTATGACAATTCCTACTGCTTAGACTCCTTATACTTGGAAAAAGACTGTTTATAGTTGGTCAGATGCTGTGATTAAAACTACATATGAAATATGTGCTACAGCTTTATATCCAGAAACACAAACTATGTATACTGCTATTACATCAATACAACAAGGTTCATTACAAGGACCATCTAGTTATGGTGATTCTTCTGCTGATAAAAATCCTGAGTGTACTGCAATATGGAAAAATTATTTTACTGGTATTGATGCTTCTAAAATATTTGGATATATGGCTATTAGACATAGAGAGGCTGGAGAAGCTTGGCCTGCAGATGGTGGTTGGAATATCGCATTATTTGCACAATACCCTATTAGTGAGTAATTATGGAATTTAGTATTGATATTCATACAGCATTAACTGGAGAAATTATAGTTGAAGATTTCTCTAAAGAGTATGGTTAGTATTTAGATGAAGATGCTGAAGTAGTTTATTCTTATGATGAATTTAAGTATAGCGAAACAGCATCTCTAAATGCTATCATAAAAGTTAATACTGATAAAATTAAACTTGTTGACGTTCTCTTAGATAAACATGAAGAAGATATTGACTCTGTAACTTTTACAGTGGAAGAGGACGGATACTATACAGTAGATCACATCATCCTTCCAAATATGATTTGGTATGAGAATTCATCAAATGAATATAGAGACTACTACGATGTTATCTATGTTACTGATGGTGAGAAAGTTTATAAACAAGTCAAAGGAGAGACTCTTCAAGAATGTACTGTAAGAGAAATCTTAGAGAGAAATATTGAAGGTACAACAATTCAGAAATGTCGTGTAGATATTTTCTATACAGCTGGTCTACAGAATTGTTATATCTGGTATTGTAAACAAATCTTTGATGGACTTTTAAATACTTGTGAGAAAAACAAGTACAATGATTACATCTTTGCAAGAGATATGATTTGGATGACACTTAATATTATAGATTACTTAGTAGGATTCAAACAATATCTAGAGGCTCAGAGAATTCTCGAGATGTTCTAGAAGTGTGGTGGATACTGCAAGGATTTCTCAAAAACTAAACCTTAGGCTGGTTGTGGTTGCGCGAGATGAACTCATGGGCAAGGCAATACAGGAATACGATAAATTATTAAGGGAATTGAGAAAAGGTAAAAGACCTAAGTATGATTTCTTAATGACCTTAATAAGTTATATAGGTTTACCTGCACGATTAGATAATAGTGATTTTGTCGAACAACAATTAATAAACCACGATGATACAATCTATATACGCCGAGGTAAGTAATGGTAACAGAGTAAGCTGTGGCAAAAGGATACCAAAGTACCAAGCAATGCCGATTCCTTTAATGAAATCTAATTACTTAGGTGAATTCAGAACTCAACTTGAAAAAGCTAAGGCTCGTAGAAATTTAGGAATTGGTGACGAGTATACACTCACTTGGGGCAACATCACAGGACATATTGAAGATAATACCGACCTAGTTAAGTTTATTGAGAATCAATGGAAATATGAATACGTTAGTCCTTACATTCAATAGGAGATTAAAAATGTTAAGCAAGCTCTTGACTATGCTCTTTACTATGTAAGTACATACGAGGCTAACGACCAAGCTGTACAAAATTTAAGTCAACAGTTTGATGTTCTTACTCAACATGTTAACACGGTTCAAGGACAACTCGAACAAAGTATTAACTTGAACAAGGGAAGTATTGAAACATTACAAGGAAGTATCCAAAACATTAATTAGGAAATTTCTGACATTAATGAAGCACTTCGTACAATAAATGTTGATTAGAACATTCATGACTGGGTTGAAAACAATTTAGGACAATCTTCTACAATCTACTTTAAAGATATTACTGAAACAACTGTTGATCCCGATACAGGTGAAGAACGTACAGAAGTTATCTTTCAAGTAATGGAAATCAAAATTTCCCAAGCTGAAAAGAATGCATTAATCCTTAAGGAAGATGGTTTATATGTAGAAGATTTCTCTCAAGATATAAACGATTTGAAAGAACACCAAGAACAAGTAGATGAATCTTTAGCTGACCTTAAATATAATACTGACCTTCCAGATTCTACTACTTCTCCTGTACATGAAGGAGTTACAGTAGAACAATTAAAAAATAAATCAATGTCTGAAATACTTGATGAAGTATTATTCCCAGCAGAGGTAAGAGAACTGGTTGAGCCGGCTATTTCTTACTCTGATATTGCTACACTAGTAGAAATTAACAATCCTGTTGTTTATCCAGAAGTTGAATACTTAGCAGGAGACGCTGGTGAAACTACTGCTTCATCTAATACACTAACATTAGGTGGCGATGAATATAATGGTGATTACTATAACCAAATTGGTACTTATATTTTCACCGCTATTGTTCAATACGATGCTGGTGAATATCTTAAGAATAATAGAGGAGAAACCACTGACATAAGAATAGAAGCAGGAGCAATCTCGACTACTAAGAGTGTTAAGGTAACATATCCTTGGTTTGCTGGAAATGTAGAGTCAGGAGTAACTAAGCAACGTTTAGTTCCTGTAGGTGAGCCTTCAGGAATCTTAGACTTCTCATTAAATAAGCATGCTATTATTAAATTACCTGGAGCTAATACAACTATCACATCATTCCGAGTAGATAGTGGTCTAGGTTATTTAGACGTTGATATGGATGGTTGGAATCAAACTACTGAATCTTTAAATGGTGTTATATATAAAGTATGGACTAAGACAGATAGTTATGCTGCAATCTTGCCGCATAGAATTAACTTCACAATTAGAATGTAATGTATAAATTTATCGGTGATTCTATATTAAATGCTTCTTTTACCGTACAAGTTCCAAAACCTTTGGATAACAGAACGGTAGTAGCAAACATATATGAACTCTACAGCATCCCACCTGCATATGCATATGAAGGTATGACTGTTGCTAATATAGACAACGGTAATATTTATATGCTTGTGAATAAGTCCAAGATAGGTGAGAAAGCTGGTTGGAAAGCTTCCTACGAATCTATACAAATTATAGCCTGTGAGCTTAATGAGTATAAAGAATGGCAAGCTAATACCAACGAATTATTTCAACCTATAGATCCATTAAAAGAATATTTACATCAAGATACTTATTATTACATATATGAAGATTCTTTAGATGGACAAGAAGAACTTCAAGAATATGTAAGACGTTCTGATTGGATGGAGCTTCTTAACGAAGTTACTACCAACAGACAACAAATGGGACAACTCATCTCAGCTATCAGAGCAGAGTATGCATCATTAGAATATGCAAATAATACTTTTGCTCCTTTAACAATGTTTAATTTGGATGATCCTGAATCATTCTTGAGTTCTCTCATTTCTGGATATTATACTAAAGAAGAGGCAGATGAGAAGTTTGTAACTATTGAATCTTTACAAGATGATGAAAACTTCATCTTCGTAACTAACGAAAGATATCATGAAGATCAAGAAGCTTATGCTCAATATCAACAAGATATTGCTGATTAGCTTTCTCACCTTGTAGTTACAGATAGTGATGCTTCTTTAAATTCTTTAGTAGTAGGTCGTATTTTATCTCCAGTAGCTGGTGGAAGACAACTAGTTATTGATGTTACTGCCGATGGTCTTAAAGCTGGTGATGAGAGATATGCTTTTATATCTGATATTCCTAATCTTATCACAGTAACTAAAGCTCAATATGATGCATTAGTGGCAAGTCAAGAATTAGACGAAGATGCTTATTATTATATTACTGGAGACGATGAAAGTTATGTTTTAAGAACTGAATTAGAAACTGGTTATTATAATAAGAACTCTGTTGAAGGATTAGTATATAATTGGTCATATTCTAAAGCTGAAATGGATCAATTGCTTGCTGACATACAATCCGGAGCAAGTGATTTATATTTCACTAAAGAATATATTCAACAACATTATGTTGATAATGATACATTATCTCAAACACTTGAGAATTATGTAACATTAGAAATGATTAATGAAGGTGATGAGTCAATATTCATTACTAAAGTACAATATCAACAAGACCAGACTGATAGAAATTTATTTATTGATTCTACTTATGTAAAAAAAGATTCAGATGCAACTCTTAATAGTTTAGAAACTTCTACTATTAAAAACGGAATTAATACTCTTACAATTACTGACCTTCTTACTCTTAACAATAAGAAGATAGCATTTGAAGAGGATATTCCGAAGATGATTACTTTAACAAAGGCAGAATATGACGCTTTAGTTGCTAATGATGAATTAGATGAAGAAGCTTATTATCATATAACTGATGATACCGATACTTATGTATTAGCTTCTCAATTAGTTGATTATTATACAAAAGCTGGAGTAGAATCTTATATTGCTGGTAGAAATTATACAAAGCAAGAAGTAGATGATTTAATCGGAGCATTATCTTTCTATACTCAAGAACAATCTGATGCAAAGTATGTTACTAAAGATTCGTTAGACAGTACTCTTGAAGATTATGTCACTATTGCTATGCTTGGAGGAGATGATATGGAAGGTCAGTTTATATTTGTTAAGGCTTCCGATTATCAAGCAGACCAACAAACATTAGCAACATAGAGACAAGACGATCTTCTACAAATAGAGGCTGATTATGTTAAGAAAGATTCTGATGCTACTCTTAATTCTCTTGAAACAAGTACGATTAAGAATGGTCAAAATACTCTATTACTATCAGATGTTCTTAAATTAAACAATAAGAAACTTGCTTTAGATGAAGATGTTCCTGTAATCAGAGTTGTTACTGCTGCTGAATATGAACAAATGACTAAGGATCCAAATGTATTCTATTTTGTATATAATACAGATCCGAACTTAGGTTTTGTAACAGCTGATGAATTAGGAAACTACTACACTAAGGCTTAGATTAATTCTATGTTAGTTCCTTATCAAACTAGAATATCAGACCTTGAAGAGTTAGTTCAATAGTTAAAAACTAGACTCGATGCTCTTGATGGTGGTGGAGAATAATAAAATAATCTGCTTGTTATTTCGATAACATAACTATCTTATAATTCTTTGTTGGGAATTTATCGAAATTGTGTATTATTGAAATAACAGGTAGATTTTTATTTTTAATGCTAAATTAAAAATACAATGATTTAGACAAAACATAAAACAATATATAATAGATATTTAGCCCTAACTTTTAATATCAATAATCTATGATTTATAGAAGCGGTAAACTGGTGTTAGAAGTCGAACAAAATGTCAAAGAAATAGTCGAACAAATTGAACAAGTTACTCAATAGAGTATAGGGGCTATTTATAAAGGTTCACAATTAGTATGGCGCACAGTCTATAAGGCTATTAAGAGCTGTTATAGCAGTGGTACATGGCTAGGAGAAAAACTTTGGACACCAGATGACTTATGGAAAAATATTTAACGTATTTAAAACATGGCAGTAAGACAAAACTTAGCTGACAGAATCCCTGATTTTAATGAAGAATGGGATGGACACACAGGTTAGGAAGTTGAAACTTTCATAACTGAAAATTTAATAAACTTAGATAAGAATCAAATCACAGGTGCCAAGTTTGTCGGAACAACTTTAACTCTTGAGAAGAAGGATGCTGATCCTATTGATATTCAAGTAGTTATCGCCGAACCTACTTATACATATAATATTTATGTATATGGTTTAGTGTTAAATGGTGACTATTCTAATATCAAACGTGCAGGAGATACACTTATAACATAGTACAGTTCCGGTAAAACTTTCCACTTAGGTGTGGCTTTTGTGGCATATACTGACACTGTAGGTAGTAAGAATAACATTACAGCTGCTCAACCTATAACTATTAGCTATAGTGATAAGTCAGCTGGCTTTAATGTAATTCCTATTGCTTATGATAAGGTTATTACAGATAGCCAAGGTGTCATTACTGGATTTGCAAACGGCGTAGATCCTGTTCAAGACTTAGCATGGATAGATGTAACTTCTTTATTTACTGAATCTAATAGTGGTCAGATTACCGCATCTTACTCTATTGAATCTAAATCAGACGGACAATATAAATTATTTGAAGGAAGTTATACATTACCAATTGCTACCATTATAAATGAGGTTGTTAATCTTAAATATAACGGTGCAATTGTATCTAACATTACTACAGCAGACTTTATAACTGATAGTGATAGCACAAACTATAAATTACAAGGTTGGGTTATTAAGAATCATAATGCCGATAATATTGAAACAATTGCTTTAGATAATCTTTCTTATTCAGGACTTACAGCTGGTCTTAACCAATTCATTGTAAGAGCTGTCAATAAGAATAACGTTGAAGTTGCAACTGATTATATAACAGTTGATGTTATATGTACTGTTGGATTAAATAAGGCAGCAGTAGCAATTAATAATGTTAAGGATACTATTGCAAATAATGGTGTTGCTCAATTATACAGTTTAACTGTATATAGCCCAGAAGGTGGTGATAATATGAGTATTAACACTTATGTAACTGACCAAATTTACTTACAAGAATCTACTATTCCAGAAAGTGCTCTTGTTAAGTCTGATGTTGTTACTGACACATCATACGTAGAGAGAAGTGTAGGATATACATTTGAGTCTGAGTACTCTAAGTATATGGAAATTCCTGGAGGTGGTAATCAATTCTTATATGTAAAAGTCGGAGAAACATGGTATCAATTCCTATCAGTTATCGACGGAGATGCTTATAACCAATCCTATCGTTCAATGGTAGTTGAACCTCTTAATACTAACTTAACATATTATTCAAGTGGTGTTTCTTTATCTTTTGATCAAATCAAGGGATGTCTTAACAACGTATTTAAGACTAAGGAATATTATCCAAATGCATATAATGTTAACACTGCTTTAGAGGTTTCTGATGGTTGGATTGAGGAAGGTGGTAGAAACATCTTTAGAGTAACTGCACAAGAAACTCCTGTATTTAATGTACCTCTTGCATTAAATTTACAAGACCAATTCACTCTTGAATTCGGATTTAAGACTTCAAATATTAGTAACGAAGCTTCTCCAATCGTTACAATTGGAAGTTTACAATTACGTCCATTACAACTTTGTTGGGATGTAAATACAACAGCAGATAAAGAACTTGACAATAACGTATTTACTGCTCGTAACTCTCAATTCCAAGAAAATGTTGAAACACACATTATTATGACTGTGAAGAAGGGAGCTAAGATTCAAGATGAAAGTATTTACTATCCTAATTATCTTGATGCTTATGGAACAGAAGATAAGTTAGCAATTCTTAATAACCAATCTGTTAACCTTGTTAGAATATTTATTAATGGTGTTATCGACCGTGAATATATCTTACAAGATTCAGAATTAAACGCTCTTAAGAGTGCTTCTATGCAAGTTAACCCACAAGGTTGCGATGTAGATTTCTATTTATTAAGAGTTTATAATTCTGTTGCATTAAACTTCGATCAAGTTAAGAGAAATCATTTATCTTTCTTAAAGAGAAAGACTGATAAGGAAGCATTCTTTGCTGCTAATGATATTCTCGGAACAAACGGAGAAGTTTCATTTAACAAGTGTAGAGAAAAGTACAATACAATCGTTTATGTATTCCCAGCTGGTTACAAGACCATCGACGGTACTACAAACGATACTGGTAGATTCCCAAATAGAGCTTGGGGTTACACAAATAACTCACCTGCTCAAGATAACGTAATGAAGAAGGCAAAGGTTTCAATCTTTATTAACTATGCTGATAAGACATTAAATAATATCTATGGCGGACGCTTAGATAATATGCAATGTAAATCACAAGGTTCTTCTGCTGAACGTTATCTAATTTGGAATATTGGTTCACAAATGGATAAGTTTAAGGACGATAATGGTAAGAAGATTAAGAGTATGTTTACTCCTTATTCTAAGTTAGGTCCTGATAACAGATTCCTTGAAAGAGGTAAGCAGAACTTCTATGTAATGCCTCCTTATAATGGTGAGGTCGATACAACTGAATATGCTGCTAAGAAGTTCGTAGGTAAAGTAAACTTCGCTTCTTCGATGCAATCTCATAAGTTAGGTGCAAGCCGCTTATATGATGATGCATTTAAGAATAATGCTATTTCAATGCCTGCAACTGTTGAAGGTGCTACTTACGGAAGTAAGAAAGCTCCACACGATGAACCATTCCTATATTTCTATTGGGAGCCTGATATGGATAATGACCAAGTTGTTAACTGCGACTTAGCTGACATTATTAATGCTGGTTCTAATGTGAAATTCATGGGATTCAATACTTGGGGACCTGCAAAGACTGATAAAGCTTATATCGGTAAAAACGATAATACACCTGAATACTTCTATGTAGAAGGTGGTGAAAACAAAGATGTTGCTGTAAACTTCAGAGTGCCCTGGCATGCTTTACAAAGAGCTAACAAGGACGAAATGGAGTTAGTTTCTGATGACTTAGCAACATTCGCATTAGCTGAGGCTCCAACAATCTCTTATGAAGATAGTTTACAATATCCTTGGAAGCGTCTATTAATTCACGATGAATCAATCTGCTATTCTGGTAGATCTGGTGCATGGGATGTTGATAGTGGTCTTGAGGATGAAGCAGTGATTAAAACTTCAGATGGTGTTACATCATTCTGGAGAATTTCAAAAGACGCATATAAGTCAATTAAGAGATTCCGTGAATTCTACGATTATGTATATTCTCACGATTACACATTTGAAGTAGATTCTTCTGCTACTCCAGATACATCAACTTGGGATACCACTAAGAAGTATGTTGTAACAAGTTCTACTTCTCCTATTGCAGGATATACAGTACACCAAGCATTTGATGTTTATCGTTTTGAGGAATATTCAGGCAAGTGGGTTCCTGCTGGTCTTGGATATGATATTGAAAACAGTAGATGGAACAGATTAACTCTTGCAAATATGTCTGGTTTATCAACATCAGTTACAAATACTGAGGCACATAGAAATGCTATTAAGCGTAGAGTATGGGGTACTTGGTCATTAGGAGGTAATCCTGCAGGTAACGGTGTTAAGGGTGATACAAGAACAGAGTTAGGTGAGCTTGCTCAATATATCAATGTTAACGATATTGCCTTCCACCAAGCATTTGTAAGATTCTTATCTGGAACTGATAACAGAGCAAAGAATACTTACTTCCAAATGGTAGGTCCTCTTTACCATACTGTTGTTACTTCTCCAGCTGTTTACTATACACAAGAAGAAGCAGACCAATTAAATGCTGAACACGAGGGAGATGAGGAGTGGACTCCTATAACAGTTGAAACTGTTAAGACTCCTGAGGAAACAAGTTTCGAGCCAATCGAGGCTGAAGGTTCTCAAGCATATGAAGATTCTTATAAGCTTCGTATGTTAGGTTGGGACTTAGATACTATTATCGTAACAGATAATAACGGTCTACAAACCAAGCCTTACAACTTACTTGAAGCTTCATACGATCATTCATTTGATAAGTATTGGGGTGATGCTCACAATATCTTCTTCTATATGTTTGATCAAGGTTATGAGGATTATATCAAGGCTCAGTTACAAGGTATTTTAAAGTTTGCGTTCTCTAATCCAGATGTAACTAATACTGGTAACTACTTCTATAAGAACTTCTTCGATATTCAAGATAATCAATTCCCAGCAGTATCATATAATCACCAAGCTAAGATTTATTACGAGAACGCTCAATACATTTATGATGCTCAAATCATTGATGTTTATACAAATAATAACGTAAGTGTTCCTCTATCTCAAAGCCACGGTTCTGCAGTAGCTTGTGAAAAGCAATTCATGCAGAAGAGATATGACTTCTTATCTACTTATGCTCTCGGTCAAGGAGGTGCTGATAGATATGACTTCAATGACTCTACTGGTGGTAGCGGTGTTCAAGAGGCTCGTTTAGTTATGAATTTCGTACCTTATCAAGATTTCTATCCAACTTATTATTGGAATAGAACTGATAATGTTAAATACTTAGCTGAATTAGAGAATAGTCAATTTGAAATCACAAAGTACTTAGCTAAGGCTGGTAATCAGTATGACATTCAACTTCATGTAACTCAAGAAGGTATTAATAATGCTATTCAATCATTGAATATGTATAAGGAGTTAACTATTACTGGTATACAGAATAGAACTCTTACTATTAATATGAACCATGCTACTGATTTCAAGATTGATAATGAATTAAAGGATGATTATTCATCATTATTTGCTGGTTGGGCAGATACAGCACTTGATTCAGTAAATCCAACAGCTCCAGTTCTTGAGAACTTAACATTAAGAAATATGGAGTTACCTGTTCAAATTGACTTATCTAAGTACGGAAAGTTAAAGAAAGCAGACTTTACTGGAACAAATGTTAAGTATGTAATTTTCCCACAATCTGGACGTTTACAAACTGTAATTCTTCCTGAAACTATTACAGAGTTCAGAATATATAATAATCCAGGATTAAAAGCTACATCTAACTTAATTGTTGATGGACAAGAGCTTAAGGAAGGTATTGTATTACCAAATCCTGCCGGATTAAAGACTGTTTATGTTAACGGCGCTAACTGCGGTAACTTCAACTTAGAAAACTTCTGTAAGGAGTTAGTACAAGCTGATTTAGCACAAGTTACTTTACGTGATGTTGATATCAATATGACAGAGTCTGTACTTAATTACTTCTTAGCAGTTCCTAAGTGTAACATAACAGGTAAGATTACTATCGTAGATAATGAAGGCGTTAAAGCTCCAATTTCTTTCAGTACTTTACAATCTCTTGTAAATAAATTCGGAAATATCCGTTCTGAAAGTAATAGCCTATATGTGAACTTCGTTTCACAAGCTGTTCAAACAGTTAAGGCTCCTGCTACATTAGCACTTTATACTCCTGGTGATAAAGCACAGATTGTACCAATTATAGAATCTGGTAACGATGTTAACATTGTTACTGAAAATGGAGTTGCAAGACTTGACATTACATTCTATTTAAGAAATACTAATACTTACGGTACATCTACTAACTTACCATCAAGTATAGCAACAATAGATGCTAAGACAGGTATCATTACATTAGTAAGTACAAATACTACTCCAGGTTATGTATTTATTAAGGTTGGAACTGCAAGTGGTGATAAGAATACTTCTACTCAAAACAGCTGTCAAGTTACATTCCAATGGATTGCACCTAAGGTTGGTGACTTCGCTTATGAGGACGGAACATTCTCTTCTTCATTTATCAATTCTAAAGCTTTAATGGGACTTGTATATGCAGTTAAGAATACTACTTCTGAAAGTGGTACTGCTTATATTATCGGTAAAGAATATGCATTTGATACTCCTGTATTTACCAATTACACAGGTGAAACTGGAGCATTAACAAATGGTTCTTCTTACGAAATATCAACATATTATCTACGTAGATATGCAAATACATTACTCGGAATTAGTGACGCTCTATTTACTGATGGCTTAGCTACTGTAAGTAGATCAGTTCAAGATGAAGGTGGTGTAAATGGCGTAACTTACGATAATTATGGTAGAAATATTTCTGACGACGAGTTTGTACGCTTCACAGGTAAAGCTGATACAGAAGTTTATATTACTGCTGTTGACAGATATGTTCTCCCAAGATTACAAGCATTCTACTCTAATACTGCTCACCCAAGCAGCAACATTACTAACAACTTAACAAGTTATGGAAGTGATGGTTACTATAGAATTAGTAACAAGACTGCATTTGAGACTGTATATAATGCTCTTGCTAATACTAACATCAAGTATAATGATTCAGTATATGACGATTACTCAAATTATGTATATCAAGGATTAGCTACTTCGGTAATATTCCCATACGTATACGCAATGAAAGTATATCAGCCTGCTGCTGCTTCTCTTGATGCTCAATATGAAGCTGGTAATTGGTATATGCCTTCTTTGGCACAATTACAAAGAGTTTTATACTACAGAGGTGTAAGTGCTAGAGCAACTGCAAATACTGATTTCAGTAACCCAAGCTATGTAAGATTAGAAATTAACGGAGATGCTACTGCTCCTGATGCTATATTCTCAGCTGCTCGTAAGGCAATGGGTAACACTAACTTCCCTAACTGTTGGCAACAATTAGTTGGATTCGGAAATAGTGTAACAGCTATCGAGGGCAACACTTCTAATGCTAATAACTTAGTTACATTATTAGGTCCTTCAGGAAGTAACTATGGATATCAATGTACTACTGGTAACAGCAATGATTGGTACTCAAGTAACAACTGGACTAATAAGTGGGTTTATGGACAAATGCCAACATATAACCAAAACGGCTATACAATCCATGTAGATTATCCAGGTTCTTACATGACATGGTCATTATATAATAGTAAGCACCAAGGTATTCCATTTGTTGAATATAATTATTCTAAGCCAGTATGATAATAAAATACAATAACACAGAATATAATATTCCTAATTTCTTAAATCAAATCGAAGAGAGGGATGACTTAATGGGTCTCCCTCTTGAGGTTTGGTTAGAATATTTCACCAAATTAACTGGGCAAGGTAATGTTATTTTCATGAAAAAAGTACTTAGATACCAAATCATGAAGCAAGACGCTAAAGTGAATGTATTCTCTTTCAGAGGAAAAGATTACTGGTGGGATAAAAATACAAGAATAGGATTAGATAGATTAGCAAACAGTGGTAAGAATTTCTACGAAATTGTTCTCGGAACAGAAATAGTAGAGATATCTAAAGCAGAGCTTCAAGACCTTTTAAATCAATTAGAGGTTTATGCAAATAAATGTTTTGTTAATACTCATAAACATTTAAATGCAGTTAATGCTCTTAATACACCATTAGAATTAATAGAATATAACTATACTTTAGGATATCCGGACAAAATTGTAATAGAATGAGTACATCACTTCTTACTACGATTTAGACAGGTTTCCGTCACGATGATAAACCTGTAATAACCGAGGAGTACGTTGAGGAGGATAATGGTTCTATTAAAAAATCAGTTAAAACAGGATACGATACAGATGAAGTAACACCACCTGAACCAAAGATCCCTGCGGTTGATATTGATGATGTTACTTTTGAAGAATCTGTTAAAGATACAGTTGATACAGGTTTTGGTGAGGGTACTTTACACAAAGAGTGCCCTCAACCTAAATTAGTATAGTATCTTCGCGCAGATTTACATCTTTCTGAATTTGAAACTGAAACTGATAAAGAACTTGCTCGACAAAACTTGGGTGTCTATAGTAGTACTAAGATTGATCAATTACTGAAGGAAATTACAAACAGTGTAGGAAGTATATATGTTACAAAGAATGAACTAAATGAAGCTATAAGTAGTTTAGACTTTGTTGATTCAAAGTTAAAAGCTTATGCTAATTACGAAGTTCCAGCAAACTTGTTTAGACTATGAACTATACAGAAATAAAAAGACTATTTCAAAATAACACTGAATTTGTACCTATTACACTTGCGGAAGCTGTAGTTGTAAATACTTCATCTATACCTGGTTTAACTAATCTGGGTATTACAACTTTAGACAAAGTCCTAAGAAGTACTCTAGGCTTGGTAGGTACAAATGCTCAGAATATTGAAACTCTCGGAGGTAACATTCTTACTCTTACAGGAGTAGTTCAAGAAATTAATACTGAGCTTCAAAACAAACAAGATAAGTTAACCGCAGGTGTAGGTATATCTATTACAAAAGCCGAAGATAAAACAATCATCAGTGTTAATCATACACTTGAGATTTATAAAATAATTACAACTGAAACTTGGAATCAAATTAAGGATACTCCAAGTCAAGAATATGAGAATGTTATATATTTAGTTCCACAACCTCAAATAACATCTGTCGATAAGAATATCTTTAAAGAGTTCTTATGTGTTCTTAAGAATGGTGCTTATGTTTGGGAAGAGTTCGGAACTATTCAAACAGAAGTAGACCTTTCTGGTTATGTTACTAATGAGACTTTTAATCAACTTGTAACACGAGTACAAAGTATAGAAGTACAAGGAATATTTGCAGACAATGTTTATACTTCTAACGGTCAACAAGTTATTGTTCAATATAGCATCCCATCAAATATTTATGATTCAGCTGTAAATACAATTGATACTGACGAAATAGTAGAACCTTCAAATGATGAATCATGAATTATACCATAAAGTTTCTTAAGCAAGAGGATTAGCCCTTTCTGCCAGTAACAGCTGCAGAAGCAGTGATGGTAAATCATGTGACAGGTGTAAGAAGACTTGATGAAGTTTTAAAATATAAAGTAGAAGAAGTAGTAACACCTGTTGGTTCGGGGCTATCTTCTTATAGATTAAACAATGGAGTGGTAATTGCCCACTCAAATAGTATAGACCCAAGCGTTGATGAATTAAAGCCAAAACTAATTAAATATGATAATAGAGGACACATTGTAGAATCCTCTGATTTTGGAAAAGTAAAAATTACTGTGAATAATCATCCTCATGTAGAATATGATGGTTCGTCAAGTGCTTTTGTTCATTTCGGAGAGGATTTTACAGACGACAATGGGTATATTTAGATTCGTTGGAATAACTTAACATAATACTATTATGCCACAATCAACAGCTTTACTTAACTGGGCCAGTTAGTATAGTACTATAAGTCCTTTTCTTTCAGCATCTACTGGCACACCTGATTGGTTAAGAATATTCATAAGCCCTGACGCAGCAGGCGGTGGTCACTTTATTACTCATGGTATAGATTTTGGAGCATCTTATGCTAATGGTTCTAGAGGCTTAGTTCCTGGTAACTCAGGTACACTAACAAAGACATTTTTAAGAGGTGATGGATGGTCAGCTTTATGGTCAGCAGCTAATGAAGCTGCTTCGGCAGTAGGTGATACCACTGCTCAATAGGCTGCTGCAAAGGAACTTTACTTGCAAACTACACTTGCAAGTGTATATGACATTAAACAATGGATTACATAGTCTTTTGCTGCTAATAATGCAATGCGCTTCAAGGGTACTATTACAATAGATAGTGCAGGTAATGTCTCAACTACAACTGAAAATGGAACGATTAGTGGTTTTCCAACAGAATGTGTAGTTGGTGATACATATAAAATAAATGGAGAGACTAAAGGTGCTAGTTCTTATATTGGCGGACAATATGTTGGAACTGGTGATATGGTGATATGTGTTAAAGCGGGGACTGGTGCAAATCTTAATGATGCTCAATATTGGACAATAGTTCAAGATAATGTTGAACATCTTATTACTTACACTTTAAATGGTGTAGCACATTATCTTTATGCACAATCTAGTAATAATATTACCATATATGCTCCTAGTACCTCTGGAAATCTTGGACAAGTTTTAATATCAGCAGGTGCTAATCAAGCTCCTACATGGACTAATGCTAATACACTGGTTGTATTAGAAGCTAATCATGTTACTAATGCTTTAACAGCTGGTACTGGAATTAAAATGACAAATCAAGGAGTTGCCACAACTTCTTATAATGGTAGTGCTGCTATTACGATAACTCTTAATCCAGCCACTACTTCAGCAATAGGTGGTGTACTAATTGATAATGGTACAAACTCCGAGAAATATAATGCAGCAGGAAATACTGCTCATACACCATACCCAACAATTACAGTTGATTCTAATGGTTAGATTTATTTAACAAAAACTAATATCGTTAATGCTTTAGGATATGATCCTATCTCTGCAATTCCGGTATTTACAGCAACAGATGATGGTCTTGCTCCAGCTGCTTCAGCTGCTAACAAGTCTGCCACTGCTGCAGGAACTGCAACTTACTTATTAGGTGCAGATGCTAAATGGTATAAGTTACCAAGCTCAGCATTCTAGGGCGATAGAAGAATTGTTAATTTAAATGGTACTACAATTATAGCAGCTGATTCTGGAAATGCCCTAAATATAATTGCAGGTAGTCATATAAATATTACAGCTGCTCAAACTTCTGGTAATTATACAGGAGCTTTAACATTTGAAGCCATATGGAGAGATATACAAGTTCATCTAATATCAGGTTCTGGCATATCTCAAAATGCTTCATCAATAGGAAATAATGATCCATTAGTATTTGATAATACTGACACTGTCTTCATGTTAGGTGAAGAAGTTCAAGTTGGTCAAACAACTAAAACAGTTATTAAATCATATATTACTTGGTATAACATGGATACCGGAGAATATGAAATGATATGATACAAATAAATCCTTTACAAAGTTATATCGACGGAGGAGCAAGGGCGGCAATAACTTCACCGCCCTCTGCTTCACTAGTCTTCGACTTGCCAGGCAAGGCTATCTGGGTCAAGGGAGTAAAATTAAAAGGTATTGATCATACCTACACATTTAGTCACGATAATTATATCACCTTAACTAATACTCCTGACCAAAATAATCCAGAGTCAGAAGATATTAAGATAGGTGTCAACATAACAACACTTAAAAACGCTATAGATACAACGTATAGTATAGTCACAGCTTCTAGTAATGGTTTAGCACCAGCTTTCTCAAGTAATAATAAAGTTACGGCTTCTGCCAATACCACTTATCATTTTTTAGGATTAGCTGGGACTACTCTGAAGTGGTATGAATTACCACATAGAAATGTTTATGTAGAAACTACAGAAGTTCAATCAGTAAGTAATACAGATCCTTTAAAATTTTCAGCAGGTAATGGTATTGAAATAACTTGGGATTCAACTAATAAGAAAATAATTATTACTAATACTAAGCCTGACATTAATCATAATACTGATACTCATGTATCAGTTTTATCTGCTACTGATAATAAGAATTATCCATTAATATTAAAATATACTGATAATGCTAATAATGAAGTCGGAGCATTACGATATAGTGGAACTATTACTTATAATCCTTCTACAAAAATATTAAAAATAGACAATACAAAAGTAATTACTGCTGCTGATATTTATGTAGGAGCAACATCTGCTGCTAATGCTACTGCAGGACTTGTTCCAGCGGCTACATCAGCACAACGTAATTATTTCTTAAGAGGCGATGGTACTTGGGCTACTCCCTCAAATACTTGGAGACCTATTCAAGTAAGTGGTTCTGAAAAACTTGGAAGTGCAACAAATACAGGTGCTTTAAATTTTGTATCTGGAACAGGCATAGAAGTATCTTGGGATACTACTAATAAAAGGATAGTTATTACAAATACCGCGCCTGACATTAACCATAATACTGATAGTAAAGTAGAACAAACTTCTACATCTACTAATTATGATTATCCAATAATTTTAAAAGGTAGTAATAATCTGAATAACAATACTACTAATGTAAATTTTAGTCAAAGTTTATTGTTTAACCCTTCTACCAAACTTCTTAAAGTTAACGGTCAAACGGTAATACATACAGGAAATATAACAAGTTCAAATGCAACAATTGGGGAAACACTTACTACTATTGCTTCATTTGGAGGAGTAGAAATTAAAGCAAAAATCGATTACAGTAATATAATTCCTTCCTATTTATCACAATGGGATATAGCTGTCGATAAAGCATCATTTGAATTAACACAATAGTGGGCAGATTCTGGAGTAGGATTACAAGTATTAAGTCCTGGACCTTGTTTACTTTATATTAATTATTGTGGAGTACATTATAGTGGAACTTTCTCATATGCAGGTAATACTATAAATACTGACGATGAATTCCCTCTACATGAGTCTGGATATAGACAACTTGATAGAGGTAGAATATTTGCTAAGATAGCAGCGGTATCAGGAGTAGCTAAGTTAATGCTATCTGCTTCGGTGCCTGAATCAAATATACCTTTATTTACAATCAAAATTAAACAAATAGCAATACTATGAATATAAGAGACTCGTATATACACGGAAAAGATGGTAAAGGTGTAGTTAAAAGGTTATTCTTTGCTACTGCCGCAGACGTAGCTAATGATTCCAATCTTCATGTTAATGATTTAGTATATTAGCTTGCTGATACCTTTGAAACTGTTATAGCCTTAACTATTCCGACTCTTAATTAGAATACAACTGGTTCAGCAGGTTCCTTAAAAGTAGCTGCGCGCGGAACTAATGCTAACCATTATTTAACTTTTGTAGATTCTAATAATTCTTCAGCAACTGCTGAAAACTTCTATACTGATGGTGATCTTTATTATAATCCTAGTACAAACTAGTTGAAAGTTACTAACTTATTATTAAGGGGTGGAAATAGTACTTCTTTTAATTTTTCAACTATTGGTACAGCTTCTGAAAATACAGCAAGACCTATTTGGTTTTCGTATTGCTCAAGTGGAACAATAACTGCAGGTACACCAATAATTGATAATGATTTTAAATATAATCCTTCTACTAAGATTTTAACAGTAGGAGCACTTTCCGGACCAGTTATCTAGATCGGAGACACTACTTTATATTTAAATCATTCTGGAACAACCAATAAGTTAACTCCTGATACATTAATTAATGCTGATTCTACTCATGGAACTATTCCAAGTTCTGCAGCAGTTTGGAACGCAATCTTAGCTGGAATGAAAGCTAATGATGCTATGGTATTCAAAGGCTTCTTGGAAGGTGGTAGTTCAGCAGCTAATACTGCATATACTCCAGCAGCTGAAACTGGTTATACTTATAAAGTAAAGACGGCAGGTTACATTAACGGGACATATTATCAAGTTAATGATACTTTCATTTGTACTGAAGATAGTACGGCTGCTGCAACAAGTTCTAATGTTTCAACAGTTAAAACTAAATGGGGAGTTGTTGAAGGAAATGGTGATTTCCTTTCAATCAATGGAGGTACAATGTATGGAACTCTTAAATGGGCTAATTCTACTGCTCTTCCAGCATCTACAACAGCACCATATATTTTAGTAGTTGACAACACTGCTAATGGTACAACTAAGTATATTACATTAGCTAATATGCGTACCCAATTAATTGATAATTTATATTGGGCAGATATTAAAGTATCAACTTCTTCTTCAACAGCAACAGAACCTCAATTTGCTAAGGTTGGTATTGCTGGTGCAAAAGACGATACTGCTAAGTTAAAAGTATACGGAAATGAGATAGTAACAGGAAACTTAACTATTGGTGGATGTACCTTAGTTTATGATTCTTCAACACCTTGTCTTAAATTTACTTTCTAATTATGGCATTACAAGTTTGGTTACCTCTTAATGGGACTTTAGAAAATAAAGGATTAAGCAATATTACTGTTACCAATAATGGTGCTACAGTTGATAATAATGGTAAAATCGGAAAATGTTATTACTTTAATGGAAGTACTAGAATATCTTGTTCTTCAATTAATTTAACATATCCTATAACAATAGCTGGTTGGTTTAAACCAACTGATCGTACTAACACAACTACTCAATATTGGTTAAGTTATAATACAGACTCTGGTGGAACTGTAGGACATTTGATAGGTCTCGGAACTTATGGTGGAAATTATGCAGTTTGGCATAATGGTACCGTAACTAATATAACAACTTCTATTTCAAATAATAATTGGTATCATCTTGCTGTTACTATGAATGCTAATAAAGTAGTAACTGCCTATTTAAATGGAGAATAGATTTGGCAAATTACATCTTCAGGTACTACTCCAACTTCGAAATGGATAACCATAGGAGCTAGGAGTAATTCAACCACTGGTGGAGTAGGAGATGCTAAGTATTACTATAAAGGATATGTTAACGACGTAAGAATTTACAATCATGCATTATCTCAAAAAGAAGTAAAAGAAATAAGTAAAGGCTTAATCCTTCATTATAAATTAGATGGAAATGATATTGGAATTACTATTCCAAGAAATGGTGGTTTAATTCCAGATGGAGTTGAATTATATGATTATATTTAGAGTAGTGGTACTTAGTATATTGATACTGGATGGATAACTGATTATACTAAGAGTTTTGAAGTAGAATCTAAGTATAATGCTAGTTCTTCTGGTAGTAGAGCTTGTATACTATCTAATTATTATGCTGCAAACTCATTATCTTTAGAAGTAAACCCTGCTTCAAGATATTGGTTATATGGGGGAAATATAGATAATAGGATTACTATAACTATGGGGGCTGATCATACATCTATATTTAGTTATGGTGGAGGTACTTGGAAACATCAAGTAGACGGAGGAACAGCTAACACAGGTTCGGCTTCTTATTCAGACTCTGTTGCAGGTAGTGCTTGGATGTTTTGTGATAGATCTTTAAGAACTACTACATTTAACAAAATATTTAAAATGTATTATCTCTCCATAAAGGAGAATGGAGTACTTATAAGAAATTTCCTTCCCTGTACATATTTAGGAGAACCAGGAATGTGGGATACTGTAGAAAATAAGTTCTATAGAAATCAAGGAACAGGATAGTTTATTCTTGGAAATAAGATTACTTTAAAGGAGTATGAATATTTATTATTGAACAATAATTATATTAATACTGAATTTATTCCAAATTAGGATACAAGAATTTAGGCGGAATTGTTATTATATAATCAAGCACAAACTGCTGTATTTGGTTCTCGTGTTACATCAAATAGTGATGCAAGATCATTTATGGTTTGGAACGGAGGTAATAATGGATTTGCATTTTAGTATGGAAATAATGTCTGGGATTAGGGAAAATTCGCGATAGCTCCTACAGCTAATACAAGATTTACAATAGATTTAAATAAAAATGTTGGTACACTAAGTACTGGTTCTACTAAAGTTTATAATTATCATACATTTTCAAGCAATTGTCCTCTCGTAATAGGTTCTACTAATACTTCTGGTACTATTGATGGTAGGTATACTAAGGAAAATGTATATTATTTCAAGATGTATAATAATGGAAAATTAGTCAGAGACTATTTTCCAGTTTCCTACAACGGAACTCCGGGATTATGGGATAAAGTAGAATGGAAATTCTATGGAAATGCTGGTAGTGGTAGTTTTACTTTAGGACCTGAAAAGACTGTTCAACAAGATGCTCCTGTATTCTACGATTCTTCTGGTTATTGTAATCATGGAAGTATTATAGGAACTTTAACTACTAATAGTGATACTCCGAGATATACTAAGAGTACTGGCTTTACCGGAACACAATATATCCATCTTACTCCACCGACGACAGAAGTGAAAACAATATCACTATGGGCTAAGTGGAATTCGATCCCATCAGGTCAATCTGTTATTCTGGTCGATTATGGATCTCAGATGGGCTTAGGATTGATGTCAACTGGTATATTATGCTCTACATCGAATGCTGGTAATAGTTATACTTTCCCTAAATCTGGAATAGTGGCGAATACTTGGTACCATTTTGTCATAGTTAAAACTGGAACAACAGCCAGAGACTTATATATAAATGGAGTAAAACAAACCCAAACCAGCAGTACCTCTACCTGGACATATTCGGTAAATGAACTTCAATTAGGGAAAAGAAACAATACTTCTGATGGATTTAACGGAAAACTTTCAGATTTCCGAGCATACGCAACGACCCTTTCAGAGGATGATGTAAAAGAATTATATAATACTTCTGCATTTGTTACTAATAATGGAGTATTTGCAGAATATGAACTTTACGAAGATAATTTATCTGATGTAAAGAAGAGAGGTTTACTTGAAACTGCTAATTTCTATGAGAATGGAGCAGAATCAGGATATGCCTTAGATACAGATAAAACAAGAGTTGCTAGCAACTATATAATATCGGAAGACTTTATAGAAATTTAATAATATGGCAATAGTAAAAACATTAATCGTAAAAGGTGTAGCTAGATTTTTAACAGATGCCTATATGAGTACTATTAGATCAGGTATCTGGAACGGTAGCACTATTCAAGTTGGATATGGTGGTACTGGAGTTACTTCCGCTAAAGGTGATTAGTATACTCCTGTTTTCTTATCATCAAGCGGTATTGCTCCTTGTACAGTAGCTATACCTCATAATACTAAAGATTTTAAAATAAATGGAACTACATATTCCATTTTCACAACATTCACAGGAACTGCTCCGACTATATTTGCTCCTACAACATTAGCCGGAACTGGTGGTTATATATTAGCTACTAATGCTGCTAAAACTGGATTAGAATGGGTTGCTAAACCTGTTAATACTGACCATAGAAAAGCTTTTTATGGAACATGTGATACTGCTGCAGGAACAGCAGCCAAGGTGGTAACATTATCTAATACTACAGGCTGGGAATTAGTAGCTGGTACAATTGTCGGAGTTAAATTTACCAATAGTAATACTGCATCTTCTGTTACACTAAATGTAAATGATTCTGGAGCTAAAAGTATTTTCTATGATAATGCTGTTTATACTGGAACATCTACAGATGTTTGTGGTAAAACTAACCGTATAACATACTATATGTATGATGGTACTAATTGGGCATGGTTAGGTAGTGGCTATGTAATCAATACTTCATATTCTGCAGGTACAGCTGCTTTAATACAAGAAGGTACTAATACTGCTAATAGAGTATGGCAAGCTAAAATACTACAAGATGAATTTATATCTAAGAGAGGTGATACAATGACTGGAGATTTATCATTAAGTAATAGTGTTTATATAAAGTCTAGCAATTTAAGTGATACTGCTGGTTATGCATTACTAGGATATACCTCTGGTAATATTTTAGGAGCATTTGGTGATGGTACAACTGCTACAATTCCTACATATATAAGAAGTACTGGTAATAATTTATATCACAGGAAAGGTAAAAGTAGTTCATATACAGACCATTTAATAGCCGATGCAGGAAATATTACTACCCCAAGTGATACTTCTGTAACTTGGAATACTGAGAAAACAATAGCAACAATAGCTGGAGTTGAAGTTAAAATTAAAATTCCTTCTAATCCAAATAGTAATACCTGGCGTAATATTTATACAGGTGGTACATCAAGAGTTGGAACTGGTACTGGTACAAAAGCAATGAATTTTGCAGTTGCTGGAAACTTGTCAGTCAGTTATTTAGCTGCTGGTACAGATAGTGGACAATCAGGAAGTGCAGATTACTTCACTGTAAAAATAACAGCTAATGCTAATGCTGTAGGTGTAGCTGGATATGTCGAAGCGCCAACTAAAGCTGCTAATCCAAATCAGGTTTGGATGACAAATGCTGATGGTGCACCTGCTTGGAGAACTATTAATTTATCGACTGCAGCTATATCAGCAAGTGTAACAAAAACATTAAATGTTGATAGTTGGACTGACGTAAGTGGATTTACTGGAACTGGTACCTATGCCATTCAAATTAATTGTGGAGATTTATATGCCAGTGGTATATTATCTGGATGTGGTGGAGGTGATACAGTAGTTGATGAAGTTCCTCTTCACGTAACTAATAAAGGTGTTAATACTTGGAGACCATATGTTAGAGTTAATGGAGGTCAATTGCAAATGACTACTAACGAAGCTTCTCCAGGTACTGAAAGAACATACACAATTAAAATATTAAAATTAATCTAATATGAATACTCACGCTGGTTATAGTAAAAAGACGTTAACCGACACTAATGTGTTATTAGCAGGAGGTGGAGACAAGTCCTTGGCGGATTTCCTTGGAGGTATTCAATATGTCTCCGCCTCCCATAAAATTCAATATAGAGCTGCTGATACCAATACTTGGACAGATCTTGTAACATTAGTTATGACAGATGAAAATGTAAAACAAACTCCTAAAACAGATAATGTTAATCGTCCTCTTATGATGATTAATGGTGGAACATCAACTGGAACATAGACATCTACTTCTATGTTTTCTACTGGTATTTATGCCAATGCTAGTACTAAAATGATTACTGCTGCTGGTTTTATTAAAACAGGTTCTGATGATACTTATGTATTATTAGGAGGTGGTGACCATAAATTATTTGGAAATGCTGATGGAAATATATCTGTAAATAATGGTACTGTTTGTACTAATTTAAATGCTGACATGTTAGATGGTTACCATGCAAGTACCGTTTATCAAGCAGCTAATCATACAATTAGTAATGGAAATACAAGTAATACTTGGAAAAGAATAGCAACAATTACTATATCAGGTACAGGTTTATCTATTGCAGGTTTTACTGCTATATTTAGTAATAGAGAATGTTTGGATAATACAAGTTTTATACTTACTCTCGGAATTCGTCGTAATAATACAACAAGTGCAGCTGGGATAAGTTTTTATTATACAGCATTACAAGGATCAGTTCCTAGAACAATAACTGTCAGAAGTGATGATAATCAAACATTTTATGTGTATTTTCAATCTGTTGCTAATACTTATACAACATATTATAATGTTACTAAGATAATGACAGAAGGTAATGTCAAATATGAAAATGTTGGTTTAACTTCGATTATAGACGGAACATTAACTAATAAAAATGCTTTAAAAGGTGGTAATGTTAATTAGGCTGATACAGCAACAGCATTAAAGAATACACATAAATTATGGGGACAAGATTTCAATGGCACTTAGGACGTAAGTGGTAATATGACAGGTGTTGGTACTATTTCTGCTAGTGGCAATAATACAATTACAAAGACATCTGAGGATGCTATATTTGCTGCTGTCAACAACAATGGACGTATTGAACTTCATGCAAGCACCAACAGAGGTGTATATGATAGAACTAACACGAGATGGCTTATCGCCACTAATGGTACTAATTCTTGGCTTGCTTGTGGTAATGTAGGTATTGGAATAACCTCACCTTAGTATAAGTTAGACGTAGATGGTAATGTTCGTGCAACTAATTTTTATACAACTTCTGACAGAAATAAAAAGGAAAACATTTCTGAATTCTCAGAGCATATCCGTAAATTCCAATTAAAGAATACAGAAAAATAGTATTATGGAGTAATTGCTCAAGAAGTCGAAGAAATATTCAGAGATGGAGAAGAAGGTAATATGACAGTTAATTATAATTCTGTTTTGAGTTATTATATAGGTCAATTGGAAAATAGAGTTAAGGAATTAGAAGATAAATTGAAAAAGTATGAAGAAATGTTAATTAAAAAAGATTAACTTTTTAATTATAATATAAAATTGTATGGCTAATATAATAGCGACTGAGAGATAGGCTCGGATAATTGGCAATTCATCTGCAAGTTATGTTGCCAATTTAGCTGTAACCAAGATACGTGCAGTAGCTCTTGGTTGCGATATAAGAGGGACATATATAAATGAATAGCTAGTCCCGTTAAAAGATTTATGGAGAGCTGACTATACATATTGCACTTGTAATACACAATGTGGATGTGATACCCAATGTAGTTGTAATACATAGTGTGGATGTGATACAGAATGTGCTTGTGATACATAGTGTGGCTGTAATAATAATACATGTAGTTGTGTAAACAATTGTACTTGTAATTGTAACGGAGACTGTAGTAATTGCAGTTGTAATTGCCATGGCAATACATGTTCCAATTGTAGCTGTGTAAGCAACTGCACCTGTAACTGCAATGGTAATTGTAGTAATTGTAGTTGTAATTGTGATGGTAACGTATGTTCTAACTGCAGTTGTGTAAGTAAATGCACTTGTAATTGTAACGGGGACTGCTCCAATTGTTCCTGCAACTGTAACGGAGTTACCTGTAATAATTGCAGCTGTCAAGGATAGTGTACATGCAATTGTAATGGCGATTGTTCTAACTGTTCTTGTAATTGCAATGGTGTAACTTGTAATAATTGTAGTTGTTAGGGACAATGTACTTGTAATTGCCATGGAGATTGTAGTAATTGCAGTTGTAAATGTAATGGTGTGACTTGTAATAACTGCAGTTGTCAAGGATAGTGTAGTTGTAATTGTCATGGAAATTGCAGCAATTGTAGTTGTAATTGTCATGGTAATTGTAAAGACTCTTTTTTATGTGGTTGTGATAAATAGTGTAATTGTGATACAGTATGTAGTTGTAATACTGTATGTAGTTGTGATAAAAATTGTACCTGTAATGTAGATTGTAGTTGTAATTCAGCTTGTAATAATGCCTGTGGTTGTAACTCAATATAGGTACATTGTAGTGGTTATAATGTATGTACAGCTGTTAATTGTACTTGTAAGGGATAGAATATATGCACTTGTAATAAACAAGGTAGTTGTAGTGGACATCAAAACGTAGAAAATTGTGGATGTTACGCGTATGTGTGTAGAACAGTCTCAAATTATATTGATTCACTAGTATGTTATAAATCTGTACCAGTATGTATAAATACTTATTGTACTTGTCAAACTAATATTAGATAGAGTTCAACCACTACATCAACATATTCCTGTACTTGTAATAATGTACAAACATGTATTTGTAACAAAAATTGTCCATGTTAGAGTTATTGCTCCTGCAACGGAGGAAATTGTTCTTGTAAAACTAATGCACCTACTTGTAGTAATTGCAATAGCAATTGTAGTTGTGATGGTAATTGTACTTGCCATAAGGGAAATTGCTCATGTAGGCATAATACTCCCACTTGTGGTAATTGTACTAGTAATTGTAGTTGTGATGGTAATTGTACTTGTAATAACGGTAACTGCTCATGTTAGACTAATTCACCTACCTGTGGTAACTGTACTAGTAATTGTACATGTGACGGTAACTGTACTTGTAATTCTGGTAACTGTAGTTGCAAAGTTAATTCGCCGACGTGTACTTGTAACTCTGTATGTAGTTGCGTAAACAACTGCACTTGTAATTCTGGCAATTGTAGTTGTAAAACTAACGCTCCAACGTGTACTTGTGATTCCGTATGCAGTTGTGTAAATAACTGTACCTGTGATTCGGGTAATTGTAGTTGTCAAGTTTAGGCTATTACCTGTACTTGTGACTTACAATGTACTTGTCATACCGGTAATTGTGATTGTTATACTGGTAATTGCGATTGTCATACTGGTAATTGCGATTGTTATACACAATGTACTTGCAATACTGGTAATTGTAGTTGCGTAAATAATTGCACTTGTGATAATGTATGTGGGTTTAACTGTCCGGCAAATGAAACAACTCCTTAAAATATGTTAATAAGCTTTGTATAAGTAATTATTATTTATATAATTGTTTATATACAAAATATAAATGTTTATGCAAATTTTAATGATGCCAAATGAAAAAACGTTAGCAATCATCGGTGAACAGCCGGTGTTTGCTAACAAAGATTATAGATTTATGAAGTATTGTTTAGTAAGAGACTACCCTGAAGGAAAGTTAATTTATAATAGTTTAACCTCTAGCATGGTTATGCTTGGTTATGATGAAATGACGAAAATTGGTAATATTAATGAATATGCTTTCCTCTATAAAAATTATTTCTTAGTTTCTGAAGACTTTAATGAAATGGAAATAGTAGATAAAACTATAAATCATCTTAGAAGTACTATTGATGATTTATATTTAAATAATCCAGTTTCTTTTACAATTCTTACAACAATGAAATGTAATGCCAGATGTTTTTATTGTTATGAGTTACATAGTAAGAATAAAAAACATATGACTGATGAAACTGCAGAAAAGGTTGCAGATTATATTCATACGTATGCTCCTATGAATCGACAAATAAGTTTAAGTTTTTTCGGCGGTGAACCACTATTTAATCAAAAACCTATTGATATAATAATTAATAAGTTGATGGACTATAATAGACCTTTTGTTACTAATTTTACTACAAATGGATATTTATTTAATAAAGAATTAGTAATTAAAGCTAAGAATATTTGGAATACTTCATACGTTCAAATAACTCTTGATGGTACTGAAGAAGTCTATAATAAAGCTAAAAACTATATTTATAAAGATGAAATAAGTCCTTATAAGAAAGTGTTAAATAATATGGCCATTTTAATGAACCATGGTATACAAGTTGTAATACGATTTAATATTGATTTGTATAATTCTCAAAATTTAAGAGAATTAGTAATATCATTATATAATCGCTTTGGAAACCATCCAAATTTAAGTATGTATGCATGGCCCATATTTGAAGATGAGCATATTACAAGAACTCCTGAAGAGCACATTAAAGTATTTGAGGAGTTAAGAAAGCTCGAAGAAACTATGCAAAAGTGTGGATATTATTATGGATACGCACCTCCTCAAAGCCTTAGAATATATCAATGTATGGCTGATGATGGTAATTCGGTTATTATAGATCCAAATGGGAATCTGGGAACTTGCGAACACTTTGTTGATTCTCATTTCTGGGGCCATATTGATAATCCTCTTAAAAAGAATTTTGATGAATTAAATATATGGCGTGAATATATGCCAGTATTAAATATATGTAATGATTGTCCATTATATCCTATATGTTGTAGACCAACTCATTGTCAAGAAATGAGTAAGTGTGATGAACAGTATAAAGAATGGAGAATAAGGAGATATTTGAATGGTTTAGATCAATATCATAATGGTAAGAGTAATCAATTACCTTATAGATTGGCTGAAAATATTTAGTAATATGTTTTATGGAAATTATAAATTATTCTGATGATAATGAAATACAATTATTAGGCGGACCTCAATTAAAAACCGTAGGTAAACATTACCGTCTTAATAAGTTTTGTTTAAAAATAGAAACAGAAGATGGTACTTTAATCAGAAATTATCTAACAGGAGCATTGGTTTTACTTAAACCAATGGAATTATCAAGTTTTAATATTGATACAGAGTGTGATTATATTAATTTCTTAATAAATAATTATTTCTTAGTTCCTGATAATTATGATGAGGAAGCTATACTTAAAATAATGAGGGAGAGAAAGACTATACCAATTACTGATACTTATCTAGACCATCCTGTTCACTTTACTATTTTAACTACTACAACTTGTAATGCTAGATGTTTTTATTGTTATGAGTTAAAAGTTAAAGGTAAAAGTGCTATGACAATAGATACGGCAGAAAAAGTATCTAAGTATATCATAGGGTGTGCTCCAAAAGATAAAACAATCACATTGGATTGGTTTGGTGGAGAGCCTTTATATAATCCTGATATTATTGATTTAATATCAATAAGAGTTCGTTCAGCTGGATTTAATATAGTAGGCTCAATAATTTCAAATGGTTATTTGTTTGATGATAAAATGATTAAGAGAGCTAAAGAGATTTGGAATCTTAATAGTGTACAAATAACTTTAGATGGAACAGAAGAGATATATAATAAAACTAAGAATTATATTTACAAAGATACTAATCCTTTTAAAATTGTTATAGGTAATATACATAAATTATTAGAGAATAATATTAATGTAAGTATTAGAATGAATTGTGATAAGCACAATTATGACAATCTTGCTGAACTAATAAATTTCTTAAGTGAAGAATTTAAGGACCAACCAAGGCTATCTCCTTATATCTGGCCTATTTTTGAGGAAGGCTTTACCCGCACAGATGAAGAACGTAACGAGCTCTTTGAATCCATTATTAAATTAGAGAAAACTTTAAAAGAAAAAGGTTTTAAAGTTGGTCATAATAATTTAGGCGGTGTTAAAGGAATCCACTGTATGGTTGATAATAATAATGCGGTTTGTATATTCCCTAAAGGAGAGATAGGAATATGTGAGCATTATTTAGATTCTAAATTTGTTAGTCATATTGATAACCCTAATGAGAAAAATTGGGATGTTATAAAAGGTTGGAGAAATTACATGAAAGAACTTGATATATGTAAAGATTGTCCAATCAAGCCTGGATGTTTAAAAACTATAGGTTGTCCCGATGAATCTATATGTTTTGAGAGTCGTCGTAAGTATTTAATAGAACATGATAAGTTAGGGATTATAGAGTTATATGAAAACCACAATAATCAATGTGATGATAATTGTTAGATACAATGTCCCGAACATGATCCATACTGTGAACAACATTTTCCAAAACAACCAGGAGAATGGAAAAAAGTAATGTCAGACGGAACAGTTTATTATCCTGTTAAAACCTATCAAAATGAACATAAATAAATCTCAAGACGTATACGAAATATCTGATACATTTAAAAATTTAGAAGTATCAGGATAGAGTTCAGTATCAACTAGTGGAGATATTAATATTCATATAAATATTGGAGATGACGAAGTATTTTGTAACGTTTTTCCATCGAAAATTAATTGTGGTATAAACATGACTATTAACAAATTCGATGTTGATGTTATTAAATATTTAACTGACCTAGCTGATGCTATTATAAATTTATAATAGATAGAATAAGATAAATAATTTTAAAAATAAATTGAAAATTAGTTATGATTTTAAATGAACTATTGACCAGGCAAAATGTAATCACAAAAATTGAGTTGAAAGATGGTGATAAGGAACTTTCTAAGGAACTCAAAGTGAAAATTATGAGAATCCGTTTAGCTTATAATAAAGTTAAAAAGGCTTTTGATGAGGATGTTAAAGAATTTGTAGAACAAATTGCAACAGATGAATATAAGGCACTTGCTCAGAAGATAGATCGTACAGAAGAGGAAGAAAAGCAATATAATGAGCTTAACGCAAAGATTAACTCAGATTATATTGAATTTGTTAATCAGAAAGGTCTTGAGGAAATTTCTGACAATATTAACGATAAAATTACTGAGGACGAATATAATGAAATTTTAGATGTAAATGCAGGTAATGATGTGGTGATTAACGGTCAGACATTAAAAGCTGCAGATTTAATGGAAGCTTTTTATGAATTATTTGTAGCATGACACTAAGTAAAAGTTCAACAAATTATAAAGTCCAAGATACTATTTAGGACGTGAATGTTACTGGTACTGTAACTGTAAATCAGGACGGAACTATTAGCATTAGTATTAGTACAGATAACGGAGGCTATGCTTCTTACACAAGAGGAATTGACGGTTTTATAAACTTCAATAGTAGCTTCAATGAAGCAAATGATTTAATTGATTATGTACAAACTCTTATCATAGATATTCGTGCGAGTTTGAATGATAATCAACAATAATAATATACTCTCAAAGTGTTGAGAGTTGTAAGTCTTCATAACTAATAAATACTTTGTATCCCAGATTTCGTTGTGAAACGCGGTCTGGGAATTTTTTCTATTTCTCTTTGTTAAGATATTTTAACAATATTTAGTAAGTAATTTATTTGCTTTTTAGGAATTATCATATTTTATTTTGGGAAGGAATAGAGTTTAAGTATTTATTACTCAGAATACCTAACAAACAGGTTATAGATGAAATAGAATGATAAATGAATTAAATTTTATAAAATATGGCAGAACCAATGACTACAATGTTTGGCAAAGCCTATGACACTGTAGGTTCTGCCGACAGAAATCTTATCTTACAAACTAGAGGAGATTTAAAGGTAAAATGGGGTAATAAATATATTGACCTCATTAAGAATGGTAAAATTAATGTTGATGTTGATCTTCTAAAGAAAGTAGACAATAAGGATAGTATTTATAAAGATGGCGTTTATTTAATTGAAAAAGAGGATAAATAGGAGATCTGGGTATCAATTGGTGGCACTTTAGTAAATTTACTCGGAGAAGTAGGAACTTCTTATGTATCCTTTCTTGAAAAATAGGATGTAAAAGCTGAATAGAAGTCTATAGCATTATCTAATATAGGTTTCTATTATGAGACTCTTGAAGATGCTCAAAATGCTAAAATTTAGAAAGGTATTGTTTATATTCTAAATACTAATAAATTTTACTATGTAAAAGATGGTAGTTTAATAGAATATAAACAAGATTTTACTATACCTGATCCACTTACAGTAGGTAATATAATTATTGATGGTGCGTCATCTACTATTAAAGGTTCATCATTAAACCTCAATTATGGAGATATTACTTATGTCAATTTAGACGATAAAGGCATTAATCTAATAGAAACCGTAATAACTAAAAAAGATCTTCTTTCAGAAGATTATGTTCAAGGACAAGTAGGATATTCATTATTTCATAATTCCGACGATAATCAAACATATCTAGAAATAGATGTTGTTAAAGTAAGAAGTGATTTAATTTATGATAATGTTAAAAATGTTACGTATAAAGAATTAAAATCTTTATATACTAGTGGGAAATTAGTTAAAGGTAAAAGATATTGTATTACCGATTTCCAAAATGAATGGGAGTTGCAAGAACATTATACTAGGCATAATTCTTAGACTGCTTTTAGTTATTATTGGCCGATTGTTCTTACCGCCGACACAAGAAGAACTTTTAAAAAAGAAGGATATTTTCGTGACAATGAAAATTGGATAATAGAATACGATATAGACTTTAATTATTATTCACATACTGAGACTAATGATAATGGTGAAACATTACAAATTTATTCTAAAGGAAGAATAACTAAACTTACGGATGAATTTGGTAATGTAGGTAATTTTGATTTTAAGCATCGGGTATTTAAATATATTAGTTCTTCTGATGATCATCGTTAGTGGTATTATATTTATAATATTCAAAACGATTTATATAATACTGCTGAAACAAATGATGATTTAGATTATGATGATTATCTTAATAACTACGTTAATAGAGATGCTTCTTAGTTAGGATTAATCAAGAATAACACCATCTATATTAAAGAATCTTCTTATGAGGATGGGGTTGATAATTTAGGACAACCTTGTAAGAAATTAGTATTGTATGATGATTATATAATCTTTCCGAATTGTTCTATTATATAGCCATATGGTAATAAAATATATGATAGTTTAGGTAAATTCACTATAATTGGAAACTTTTATAATAATACTTTTTTAGGATTATATGATAATTCCGGACAAGAAGTATAGTTTACTTTAGACTTTCATGATAATACCTTTTAGAAAGTAAAAGATTGTGTGTTAAATGCACCAATGCAATATAATATATTTGATCGCAATTTAGTTAATGTTGTGTTTCAATGTACTAGTATGAATAATAATCATATTACAGGAATTATTTATACTAATAATGATAGAGATAGCTATCCTGTATAGGTAGCCAATTTTAATAATAATATAATAAATAATATTAATATGTCAGCAATTAATTGTTCTGGTTGTGATATTGCAAATAATATCATCAACAATATAAATGGTTGTGCTATAACTAATAGCACTCTTACTGACATTACTATGAAAGACATAACTGGAGATGGATAGTATGAAATGAATCCAACTGATAATGTTGATGATTCATAGATTACTCCAGTAAATCCTGGAGGTGGTGATACCCCTGTAGATCCAGGAGGTAATGATCCTGTAAATCCTAGCGATTCAGTTACAATAATTACTTCCGAACCTTCTACTACTGCTGTTAATGATATTATGCACGGTACCCATACCAATGCTAACCCATTAGCAAATAGTTCAGGTAATAGTCAAGTTTTAGGATACATTGAAGATACAGTAAGTTCTAGTTACGGAACTCCTACTATTTATGGAGTTTATGTTAATGAAAATGCTTCAATGTTAAGCAGTGTAAGTGTTGTACCATCAAGTACAAGCGGACATAGTTATGATATTGTAGGTAATATAACAGCTAACTCTACAACTTCTACAAAGAAGGTTCATGTATGGGTACAATTCGCGGATGTTAATCAATTGGGATACGTAAGTGTATATCAAGCTGCCGGCTCAGGTAGTTCAGGCAATACACCTACAGGAGACACTGATGTTGATGAATATTTAAATACATTTAAGAGTTCATCTTTAGCTTCTACATCATTAGAAACTGAAAAATACTCATTATTAAGTACTGCAATGGATAAACTTAATGCATTTGAATCAAATATAATGAGTGATAGTATGTTTGTTGATGATACATTGACTCTTCCTTCTGGTAATTCTACAGAGACTCGAAACGCTAGAAGAGGTTGGTATATGGCATTATTATTAACAGCTTTATATCCAATGAAAGCATCAACAACTGTTAATAATGATATATTAAAAGATGCTATGTTAACCTGGGGTATTGAGACTTGGAATTCAAATAAGGGTACTGCTGTTTCTGCTATTGAATCTTATAATGTATCTACATATGAAGCTAGATATAAAGGATTGTTACAAGGTAGTATTGCTTTCTCTTGTTTATTCAGTGATCCAAACTTTGTTAATTCTTTTGCACCATTTGCTTCTTATTCATATAGAGGAGATGATGGTGACTTAGGTGCAAGTTCAAAAATGGGATATTATCATGCTCCTAAAGGACAATACTTCTTCCCGTATCCACCAACTAACAACATTAGTGCTACTTCAGGCTTAATGAAGAGAGACGAAGATGCATTTAAACTCGGAAAAACTTTAAGAAGTACAAGTAGAGGTACTACTGCATCTCAAGACATAGACACAGGTCTTTCTTATTACTTAAACATACTACAAGCAGCTACTGGTAAGAACAATAGTTCTGGCAATGCTTATACTCTTATGTATGACACTCATTGGAATGGTAATAGAACTGTCAATAATATTAAGAATACTGATGGTTTCTGGAGAAGTAGACCTGCTTGGGAAAATAATGATACATCAGTAGACTCTAATACATACACTCTAAACTTTGGAACAGCTAATGGTAAATCTGGTAGTATTTCAAATACTACTTCATATCCATCTGGACACACTGGATATTTCTGGAATACTGCTTATTGCTTTATGGCTATAGGAGGATTATCTAATAGTGCTATAGTTAATCTATTTAAGAGAGCATATCAATATTCCGAATCTAGAGTTATAGTAGGAGCACACTGGCAAATGTGTGTAGAAATGGGACGTATTGCTGCTTCTTGTTCATTTGCAACATTATGTGGTAATGTCAAATTTATACAAGAATTATAGGCAGCTCAAAGTTAAAAATTATGATAAGCAACTCAACAATTACTAATACTACATTTGATTATAATGTAACTTAGTTAAATGTTCAGAATGCTATTATAGATAGGTGTTCATTTAAAGGACTAATTAATAACGCATCAATATCTGGAAATTTAACTAAATGTCAATTTGAAGGATTATCTAACGGAATCGTTATTGCTGGTCCTTTAAATGATATGACTATTCAATTAGATTTAACTCCATCTTCCGCTAATTATGTACAAGATGATACTATTATTACTAAGTACATTAGTATATCATCTTTAGTAATAGGTTAGCAAGTAGTTCCAAGATTAGCAGAAAATTTACATAAAGACTGTTTTGTTATTACTAAAGATGGAATGCAAATATTTATAGTTTAGTTAGCAACCGATGATAATACTCCAAAAGGTGTAATATTGATGTGGAGCGGAGATATTAACGATGTTCCATCAGGATATGGAGTATGTGACGGTAGAGTTATTGATGGTATATAGACTCCTGATTTATCTGGAAGATTTATCAAAATGATAGGCTCTGGTGAGTCTGTTGGACCTGTTGATAATTAGGATTTAGAAAGTGATGGTAAATCTATAAAAATTAAAGAGAATAACTTACCAAATCACCGTCATAATATACAAGTTACTGTAGAACAATACACTGGGTCAGAATCTTATTCTTATGTATCTTCTAATGCAAGTGAATACGTAAATGAAGGTGAGGGAAATTCTACTTATTCTGGTGATAGTATAAGTACAAGTAATGGTAGTATAAATCTTACTCATACACATAATGCTACAGCAACAAATGAAAACGATAACTATGCTAATGATCCTATAAATGTATAGCCTAATTATTATGCTCTTATTTTTATAATGAAATTATAATTTAGATATAATATATAATGCTTTAATGATTATGATTATGGAAGAACAATTTGACGAGAAATTTTACGAAGAAGACGAATTTGCTGAGGGACCAAGTAATGGTTCTAATGGAGACAATGGCGGTACCCAAACTGAACCTCCTGCTGGAGGTGGCGAGCCTAGTAACTCCGATAATAAAGATGATTTTACCACTGAGGTGTTAAAGATTCGTGGTATAAACGATCCATCAAAGATTAAGTTTGAAGATGTAACAGGAGCTGTTGTAGAACGTTCTTGGGATGACTTATCAAGGGAAGAGCAACTTAATATCATCGTAGGAGATCAAAATACTGAATAGGATGAACTCTCAGACGATGAAGCTGCACTCCTAAAAGCTATTCGCAAGAGTGGAGGTAGTGTAGAAGACTACTTAAAAACCTATGCTGAAGAGAATGCTCCAGAGCCCGTTAGTGAGCCACAATACAAAATCAACGAACTTAGTGATGATGAAGTTTATGCCTTAGATTTACTGGAAAAGGTAGGATCTGATAATATTACTGACGAAGAACTTCAACAAGCAATTGATGCTGCAAAACAAAACGAAGATCTTTATAAGAAGACAGTAGAAGGTCTAAGACAGGAATATATCAGGTTACAGCAAGATAGAGAAGCTTAGCAGCAAAATGAAGTTGCCGCTAGAAAGCAAGCTCAATTCGAAAAGTTTGCTACTTCTATTAACAGTGAGATTCAAGGAATGAAATCATTTATGGGGCAAGAATTAGAGCTTTCACAAGATGAGAAAGAAGAACTTTCTGAATTTATGCTAGACTTGGATGAGAATGGTGTAAGTGCTTTTGGAAGAGCTATGCAAGACCCAGAAATATTTACTCAAGCTGCTTTCTGGTTACTTAACCAGGATAAGATTTCTGAGGAACTCACTAAATAGATGTAGGAGACTTATAGACGTGGATATGAGCAAGCAAAGAAAGACTTGGGAAAAACAACTCCCACCTCTAAGTTTGTATTTAAGCCGCAGAATAAAACTCCAGACAAGTATGTAGATGAACTTAGTTGGTGAGATTAAAATTTAACTTTTTAATACAATTTAACTATGTTAGTAGCGAATTTTGTAACTAATAGACCTACAATGTCTGATACTCGTACATATGAGGATTTCAGCAAGTTCTTAGGTGAGAGACCTCACCGTTTAGGCGTTGTTTCAAGACTTTATCCGGAGTTAACTGCTACATTCTTAACAGAATCTATCCGTAATATTTTCTACGGAGATACTAAGAAAGCTAATGGCTTCCAAAACATCGACGCAACTTACTTCGAGTGGGAGGTTGAAACAAACTATATCAAGCGTATTCCATTTGCAGCTGTTCCTGTTGAGGATGGTGCTGATGGTACAGAGATTGAAATGATATTCCCAGAGAATTATTATCAATTACATGAAATCTTCAAGATTGAGAAGACAGGTCAGCAATGCTTCGTTGTTGCTCGCCCAGTACGTAAGGCTGACAATATGTGGTCAGTTCTTGTACGTCTAATTGACGATGACTATAGTTCAGTTCTTGATAAGGATGGTTGCCAAATCGGCGATACAACTCGTTTCATTGGTAACGCTAAGCCTGAATTACATGATACTGGTTTCGTTAAGTATCAATCTAACGTTGAGAAGATGCGTAACTATATGACAACTGTCCGTGTTGATGATAGCTATTCTTCTAAGTATGCTCTTATGGAAGACACATTCATCAAGATTGGTAAGGGTGAAAACCAAGGTTGTCTAACTGAGAAGATTTATAAGTTAGAGCCAATGAAGAAGAATCTTATTGAGAACTTCTTATATGCTCGTGAAAATATGATCCTTTTAGCTAAGGGTAATATTGGTGTTGATGGTAAGGCTACTATTTCTGATAGAGGTACTGGTCGTCCAATTTACATTGGTGATGGTATGATTCCTCAGATTGAGCGTTTCGCTTCTAAGTATGCAGCTAATAACGTAACAATCAACACATTCCATACAATCATTTCTACAATGGTTGAGAAGGCTGAGAAGCCAACTGGTAACCACTTCTGCTTCATGGTAAATGAGCGTGCTTGGGCTATCGTACAGAGAGTTCTTGGTTCATACCTAGCAGACAGACACACTGACGGAGCTTATCTCTGGTCTCGTGGTGGAGAAGGTAAGTATATCAAGGTAGGTGCTACATTTGATGCTTACGAGTGGGGTGGAAACACTGTTTCATTCAAGGTTGATAGAACTCTTTCTCGTGAGTTCCCATACCCATACTTCTTATGTATCGACTTAACAACTGGTAAGACATCTACACAACCTCCTGTAGCTATGTACTCACTTAAGGGTAAGGACTACATCTTCAACGAGGTACTTGGTGTTGGTGGACGTACTGGTGGTGATAGTGGTGTTGTTTCTTCACCTGTTGCAGGTGGAATGATGACAATCCACGGATATGCTGGTATCGCAGTATATAATCCATATCGTTCATTCATAATGCGCGTGAACGAGCGTTGATTTTAAGATTTTAATTTCGGAAGATAAGGGGAGGGGCATTATGACCCCTCTCCGATAATTATACAAATATTTTAATGATTATGGCAACTAATAAAGTTAATAAAGTTCAGAATGGCGATCTCAAATCTAATATCGTCGTTTTGATGAGTGTTTTTGGAAAGGTTGGTCAAAAATATTATATCCAACCTTGGAAAGATGAACGTGGAAGATATGCAGATTGTGTCAAGAGAGTTAATTCTCAAGGTGACATGATTTTAACTCCAGAAGAGCTTGAAAAAGAAGCTCGTGGTGAAGCATATTATATTCCAGAGAATGCATTATTTGTAATAGAATCCGGCAAGACTTTCAATCTTGACGATGTTAAGGAGAGAGCTGAATGGGATGCAATTAAGAATTGTGATTTAATTGCACCTGACCGTTACGCCAAGGACGATAAAGGTAACTATCTTATTGATGGTACTGTTGACCCCAAAGCAACACGTCCTCGTTATGGTACAGCTGAGCTTTATATAGATAGACCAGGATTTGACTCACAACGTCGTGTTACACGTAAGAAACTTATTCTCGAAGCTACACAATATATCTTTAATGATGAGCGTGGTTATGAGGGTAGATTAGCAGTAGCTAAAGTTCTTGGTCGTGACATGAAGAACCAGCCAAATGCTGACGTAGAGGATTACTTACTTTCTATTGCTGAGAAAACTCCGGAGAAGATCATCAATGTTTACACTGGTGGTGATTTAGGCTTACGTCTATTATTCCAGGAGGCTCGTCAGAATGGAGTCATTCTTAAGAAGCAAGGTATCTACGTTTACGGTGAGGATGGTAGAGTCATTCTCGGTGCTACAGATGATGCCGTAATTACTTGGATGAAGAACCCAAAGAATGCTAAAACTCTAGCAGAGATTCGTAAGGATGCTTTTCCTGAAATGTTTATAACCGAGGACGAGCCAGTTGTTGTCCCTGACGAGGAACCTATCGTTAATGAACCAACTGAAAAGGGAAAAGGTAAGGGAAAATAATTGACTAAGGACTCGAATAGATAATTAATTAATCATTGACAAAATGTTAATCCAATGACAGCTAGACAAGTATTCGAGTCTACCCTTATTGAATTAAGTAAAATTCAGGCTCCTTCATTAAAGCTTTACGAATTTAACTACTTATTTAATAAGGCTATTAATCAGTACATCAATAAGGTGTACAATGTCTATGATTTAAATCAATAGACAACAGATGACTTAAGAGTGCTTAAGGCTACTGCATTCTTAACTCCTCATAAGGTTGAGTTAGCAGGTCGTTCTACTGGTGCACCAAAGGATAGTGCTATTCAAAACACTTCTGCGGTAACTGGTAATAGAGACCAAGAGAATATTAATGGTACAGTTGCTTATGATGGACAAGCAAGTTCATATTTAAGCAAAGCTCACCGTTCTATTCAATCATTACACGGTGCAACTTATGAGGTGTTCTTACCTATTGATTACTTACACATGTTAAACTGTGTATGTATCTATTATGTAGCCAAAACTAAGGATTGTTGGGATGCCGGTTCTTATATCGAAATTCCTGCAACTCGTTTAACTGCAGATTCTTGGAGTTCTATTATTACTGATATTTATAATAGACCATCTCCAATGAAACCATATTATTACATTCACAATGTAAATCAACAACAAGTTCTT
>Ga0247610_10000527_pt1 | contig 52587 bp, 56 predicted proteins | sample 174DNAGHGhighgp2_FD_193483 | JGI IMG/M metagenome (GOLD analysis project Ga0247610, IMG submission 193483) | Sheep rumen microbial communities from Palmerston North, Manawatu-Wanganui, New Zealand - 1742 DNA GHGhigh gp2 | ecosystem: Host-associated > Mammals > Digestive system > Stomach > Rumen...
TGGCGTACTATCAGTGGCTTTCGCGTCGTAGCTTTGCCTTCCTGCGTAGAAAAGGGCTTGGCATCAACGAGGTGATTGCCATGTACCACCCCCTCCACGAGGCCGACCTCTCGAAGTTCGCCGACGTTGCCGATGACATCATCGAAAGACAAACGTAAAGGTCTCCTCACAGCAAAGCGATTATATTGCGAAAACAATGCGGAAACAGCGAAACATCGCGAAAACACCACTAACCTATAACTATTTTCTCAGATTTTCAATCAAGATTTTCCCAGATTTCTGGCCGCAGGCCACCCCATATTTGGCCGCAGGCCAAGCACACCTAAATCGGCCGCAGGCCAACAACCTCCCGTCTGGAACAACAAAAACGAAATATATGGAAAAGAGTACCGTCATAAGAATCCTCTCAACGCTGAAGGCACCTCTCCTCGCAGTGGGCGTGTGCCAGCTGGGATTATTCGGCTCCACCGTCAGGGACGAGAACACCCCCACGAGCGACATCGACATCCTCATCGATTTCAATGCCGGACAGGAGACGTATCTCAACTTCATCGACGCCTGCAGCATCCTGCAAGATGCTTTCGGCACTGCCAAGCTCGACGTGGTGACCAAGAAAGGCCTTAGCCCTTATATCGGCAAAACAATCCTCAGCGAAGTCCAATATGTATAAGTCCTATATACCATACTTGCAGCACATTTACGACGAATGCCTCTACATTCGCTCCGTTGTCACCGATGATATGCAGATGGAGCAGTTCCTCCGCGACGAGACCCTCAAGCGCGCCGTAACCCGAAGTCTGACCATCATTGGTGAGGCCACCAAGAAGATACCTGGCGACGTGAAATACGCGTGGAAGAGCATTTCGTGGCGCGAGATGGCAGGCATGCGAGATAAACTAGTACACGACTATATGGGAGTTAACTACTATATCGTGTGGGATGTCGCCAAAAACATCATTCCCGCCCTCACCACTCAAATCAACGAAGTCATTAGTGCCCATCAGGCAGATGATGTATGAGTCTCCCTTCCGCGTCTTTTCGCAATCCAAAAATCGATTATATTGCGAAAACAATGCGGAAACAGCGAAAACAATGCGAAAATATTCTCTCAGATTTTCTAAATAGATTTTCCCAGATTTCTGGCCGCAGGCCACCCAATATTTGGCCGCAGGCCACCCCATCCATCGGCCGCAGGCCGCAAAGAATTGCAGAGGTTTTTGCCTGCGGCAAAACAGGATTGTCACACAGAAATCACAGAAACCACAGAAATCCCCGCAAGGATGACTGCCTGACCCCATAAGCGTGTAACCGCGTAACTGGGCAACTGACAAAGTCAAAGGGAAAGAACTAAACGACAATTCCTATATAGTCTTAATGGTATGGCAGAAATAAAGGTATTTATAAGTAGTGTTCAGCGTGAGTTTGAACTAGAACGTCGTCTGCTTTGCGACTATATCCGTACAGACGCACTGCTCGGACAGTTTTTTGTGCCTTTTATCTTCGAGGACTTGCCTGCGTCTGAAATTTCTGCACAAAAGGCGTATCTCGCTCAGGCGGCCGCATGCCATGTTTATTTGGGCATCTTTGGCACTCAGTATGGTTATCAGGATGTTGAGGGGATCTCTCCTACAGAACGGGAATACGACACGGCAAGAGCCCATTTCGCGCATAGATTAATTTATACGCTGCGTACCGAAATGCCCCGTCACTCCAAGCAACAGGCTTTCATTAGCAAGGTGGAACAGGAGGTGGTGCGTCGCGGATTCAGCACCTACGAGGAACTGCGTACGGCGGTATATAACTCTCTGGTTGACTATCTGGTTAAGAAAGAGGTCATCCGTCGTGTGCCGTTCGATGCTGCTGCCCATCCGGTAGCCACTTATGATGATGTTGATCCCGAGCGTGTCCGCACTTTCGTTAACAAGGCCGAGGAGAAGCGCAAATTCCCGTTGACCTTTGCCGATGGTATGGAGAAAATCTTCACCAGCATCCACGTGTTGACCGACGATGGTCGGCTGACCAACTCTGCTTTGCTGCTTTTTGCCAAAGACCCGCAACGGTTCTTCCGTACCTCCGAGGTCCGTTGTGCGCAGTTCTATGGAACAAAAGTGGAGAAGCCCATCCGTTGTTTCTAGCCGGCTATATCGAGCATTTGGGTACGGGCACAACGGATATGATTGCCGACTGCGTGGAATATGGGCTACGCACTCCTGAGTTTATTCAGGCAGAGGACTTCCGCACCATCATCTGGAGGAAGGAAAAGGTAACCAACCTTTATGAAATAGTATCCGAGCAGGGCAAAAAAGTAATAGAGTACGAAGAAAAAGTAATAGAGCAAGGTGAAAAAGTAACAGAGCAGACGGCCAAAAATAATAGAGCGGAGGGCGAAAGTAACAGAGTGCACCTAACCGCCAAGCAGCAAAAAGTATTAGTGTTCTGCGACGAAGTGCCTCGCACGGCGCAGGAGATACTGGAAATGGTTGGCGTGAAATACCAAACGCGCACTCTACAGCAGTACGTGACAAAGCTGGTGTTGCTGGGGTTGCTTCGCCCGACGACCACTCACAAAAACGACTCTAACCGAAAATACATTACAACCCACGATGACGGAATTACTTGAATCTATGAACTTGCGACATGGTACGTGTCCTCTATCCCTCCTCGTGGAGTCCTCATCGCGGGCGCAGACCCGCGATTCCCAACGGGTGCCGCAGCGCTAACGAGCGAGCCCCACGCCTACTCGCGCAGCGAGCAAATTTTCGCCCCTTCCGCGTCTTTTCGCACTCCCAAAATCGATTATGTTGCGAAAACAATGCGGAAACAGCGGAAACAATGCGGAAATATTTTCTCAGATTTTCTAAATAGATTTTCTCAGATTTCTGGCCGCAGGCCACCCTCACCCCCGCTCGTACAGCGAGCCAATTTTTCGCCCCTTTCGCTCCTTTCGCGTCTTTTCGCAATCCAAAAATCGATTAAATTGCGAAAGCAATGCAAAAACAGCGAAAGCAATGCGAAAACATCACTAAACCATAGCTATTTTCTCAGATTTTCTACCCAGATTTTCCCAGATTTCTGGCCGCAGGCCACCCCATCCATTGGCCGCAGGCCAAACACCCAACCCACAGGCTGCAGGCCGCCAACTCCCTCTCCGTGTGAAAAAAATTTTTGTATTGAATAAAATATTTTGTACCTTTGCCGCGCAGGATTCGCCTTCCGTTTCCTGCAAGGAGCAAGGTGACGCCGCTGGGTCAGCTGGCAGCCTTGGGTTCCGAAGAATAGCGCTCGGAGCCCCCTTCCACTGTCACTTCTTGCGTATGCAAGGAGGAATATCCGATTTTGTCGATTGACCCCCGCCCGTCCGTTCCGCCGGATCCTGAATTGCGGAAACAATGCGGAAACAGCGAAAACAATGCGGAAATATTCTCTTAGATTTTCTAAATAGATTTTCCCAGATTTCTGGCCGCAGGCCACCCCATCCATCGGCCGCAGGCCGCTCTCTCATTGGCCGCAGGCCAACAACCTCATAAATTGGCCGCAGGCCAAACACCCCCAATATCCGAAACAAACCCTCATACTATGAACATATCAGTAGCAGGAACCGGCTATGTCGGCATGAGCATCGCCACATTGCTCGCCCAACATAACCAAGTCACCGCCGTGGACGTCGTCCCCGAACGCGTCGACATGGTCAACAACAAAAAGTCGCCCATCCAAGACGACTACATCGAAGAATACCTGGCCACCAAGCCCCTCACCCTCAAGGCCACCCTCGACCAGGAGGCCGGCTACCGCGACGCCGAGTTTGTCGTCATCGCCGCTCCCACCAACTACGACCCCCAGAAGAACTTCTTCGACACCAGCGCCGTGGAGTCCGTCATCGACGCCGTGTTGAAGGTCAATCCCGACGCGGTGATGGTCATCAAGAGCACCATTCCCGTCGGCTACACCCGCAGCCTCTACGTCAAGTACTGGAAGAAAGGGGTCAAAAAGTTCAACCTCCTGTTCTCGCCCGAGTTCCTGCGGGAGAGCAAGGCCCTTTATGACAACCTCTATCCCAGTCGTATCATCGTCGGCATCCCCAAGATCATGGGGGACGGGTTCCGGGAGGAGAACGAGGCCATCCAAGCCCTGACCGACCTGGAGTGGCTCACCGAGAGGGCGCATGTCTTTGCCGGGCTGCTCAAAGACGCTGCCATCAAGCAGGATGTGCCGGTCCTCTTCATTGGGATGAAAGAGGCTGAGGCCGTGAAGCTCTTCGCCAACACCTATCTGGCGTTGCGGGTGAGCTACTTCAACGAGCTGGACACCTACGCAGAAATCAAGGGCCTCGACACGCAGGCCATCATCGACGGTATCGGACTCGATCCCCGTATCGGCACGCACTACAACAACCCGTCGTTTGGTTATGGTGGATACTGTCTGCCGAAGGACACCAAGCAGTTGTTGGCCAATTATGAAGATGTGCCGCAGAATATGATGTCGGCCATTGTGGAGAGCAACCGCACGCGCAAGGATTTCATCGCCGACCAGGTGTTGAAGATGGCGGGGTATTATGCTTATACGGAAAACAACATCTATGGTACGGAGCAAAAGGCTCCCGTGATCGGTGTGTATCGGCTCACCATGAAGTCCAACTCCGACAATTTCCGCCAGAGCGCCATACAGGGGGTGATGAAGCGCATCAAGGCCAAAGGCGCGCAGGTCATCATCTACGAGCCCACCCTCGAAGATGGCAGCACCTTCTTCGGCAGCCTCGTCGTCAACGACCTCGCCCAGTTCAAATCCCAGTCCCAGGCCATCATCGCCAACCGCTACGACAGTTGCTTGGACGACGTACGGGAGAAGGTCTACACGAGGGATATTTTCAAGAGGGACTAATGGAGTCGAATTGCGAAAGTTATGCGGAAATAACGAAAAGTATGGCGAAAAATATTTTCTGTGATTTCCGTGATTTCTGTGTGAAATTAAAATAAAACTCTCGCAGCGAGCAAATTTTCGCCACTTTCGCCCATTCCGCATCTTTTCGCAATCCAAAAACTCAAGCAATCAGATTGCGAAAACAATGCGAAAACAGCGAAAACAATTCGAAAACATACTAAACCACTAAACTTTTTTCTCAGATTTTCCTCCAAGATTTTCTCAGATTTCTGGCCGCAGGCCACCCCATCCATTGGCCGCAGGCCAAACACCCAACTCATCGGCCGCAGGCCGCATCTAACCCTGGCCGCAGGCCGCCAAGAAACATACCAATATGAAAACCATCCTCGTCACCGGCTCCGCCGGCTTCATCGGTGCCAACCTCGTCAAGCGTCTCTTTCACGAGATGGCCGGTGGCACCCTTATAGGTCTCGACAACCTCAACAGCTACTACGACGTCACCCTCAAAGAATACCGTCTCCGCGAATTGGACACCGAAAGCGGCAGACACCCAGAGGTGAGTTACCGATTCATCAAAGGATCTATTGCAGACAGAGACCTCGTCGACAAACTGTTCGGGGAATACAAGTTCGACGTGGTGGTCAATCTCGCCGCCCAGGCCGGCGTGCGCTACAGCATCGACAACCCCGACGTCTACATAGAGAGCAACATCATCGGTTTCTACAACATCCTCGAAGCCTGCCGTCACAACCCTGTCGAGCATTTAGTGTATGCCAGTAGCAGCAGCGTCTATGGCGGCAACAAGAAAGTGCCCTTCAGCACCGACGACAATGTGGACCATCCTGTGAGCCTCTATGCCGCAACGAAGAAGAGCAACGAGCTGATGGCGCACTGCTATAGCAAGCTCTACAACATCCCTACCACAGGATTACGTTTCTTCACCGTCTATGGCCCTGCCGGAAGACCTGACATGGCTTATTTTGGTTTCACCAACAAGTTGTTGAAAGGTGAGACTATTCAAATCTACAACTACGGCAACTGCCGCCGGGACTTCACCTATGTGGATGACATCGTGGAAGGTGTTTATCGTGTGATGCAGAGGGCACCGGAGAAGAAAACTGGCGAGGACGGTCTGCCGATACCGCCGTATAAGGTCTATAATATCGGTGGCGGCCAGCCTGAAAACCTGTTGGACTTTGTGCAGATTCTTCAAGAGGAGCTGCTCCGCGCGGGGGTGCTTCCGCAAGACTACGACTTCGAAGCCCATAAGGAACTTGTTCCGATGCAGGCGGGCGATGTGCCGACCACGTATGCAGATGCCACGGCGTTGGAGAGAGACTTTGGATTCACGCCGAAGATAACGCTGAGAGAGGGGTTGAGGAAGTTTGCGGAGTGGTACAAACAATACTATGGATAAATCTATTGTGTACCTGGCGATGTGAAGAAAGTCCAGAGGACATTCGATAGTGGTTGCTTAATCAGAAAAGTTGGTAGTAGAACGGACAAATATCGGAGAATAAAAAAAACTCGTATGCTGATGCAACGGTTTTGGAACGTGATTTTGAGTTCACACTGAAGATAACGCTTAGAGAAGGATTAAGGAGGTTCGCTGAAGGGTATTCATGTTTCTAGATATCCATTAGTTAAACTAAGAAGTTTTCAACATTATGGTAACAGCTCATTGTGATTTTTTATAGTATGGCGTGTATTATATGTACTAACATTTGAAGAATAAAAACAACAACATAATATGTTCAACTTAGACAAATTCATCTCCGACAGTGTCACCTTCCGCCTTACGAGCATGTTCGCTCCAGACATCGAGGCGAACAAGGAGAAACTGACCCGGGAAATAAAGGGCAAGAAAGTGTGTGTGATTGGAGGTGCCGGAAGTATCGGTTCCAGCTTTATCAAGGCCGTATTGCATTTCGAACCCAAGAGTGTGGTGGTCGTTGACCTCAACGAGAACGGCTTGGCAGAGTTAGTGCGTGATGTGCGCTCCACCGAGGGACTCTATGTTCCTGATGAGTTCCGCTGTTACACGCTCAACTTTGCCGACCCTATCTTCGTGCGCATCTTCCGTGAGGAGAAAGGTTTCGACATCGTGGCCAACTTTAGTGCTCACAAGCATGTACGTTCTGAGAAGGATCGCTACAGCGTTCAGGCACTGATTGAAAACAATGACATCAAGGCCAAGAAGTTGATGGATCTGCTCACAGTTTATCCACCCAAGCACTTCTTCTGTGTATCAACAGACAAGGCTGCCAATCCTGTGAATATTATGGGTGCTAGCAAACGCATTATGGAAGACCTGGTGATGGCCTACAACAAGTATTTCAAGGTTACTACGGCTAGATTCGCCAACGTGGCCTTCAGCAACGGTTCGCTTCCTGATGGATGGATACATAGGCTTCAGAAGAAGCAGCCATTGGTGGCACCTTCTGATGTGAAACGTTACTTCGTGTCGCCCGAAGAATCAGGTCAAATCTGTATGCTTGCTTGCATTCTTGGCAATGGTGGTGAGGTGTTCTTTCCAAAGTTAGGAGAAGACCAGATGTTGACGTTCTCGGCCATCTGCGACGAGTTCGTGAAGGCAGAAGGCTTTGAGAAGAAACAATGCACTAACGATGCTGAGGCTGTAGCGTATGCTGCCAAGATGGGATATGAAAGCACGACCTATCCTGTGGTTTATTTTGGCTCGGATACAACGGGAGAAAAAGCCTACGAAGAGTTTTACGTGCCAGGTGAAAAAATAGACATGCAAAGATTTCAAGCCTTGGGCGTGGTGGAACAGACCACACGGCACGACATGGACGAGGTGAACGGCTTCTTCAGCAGGTTGGAATCTCTCTTCGCCAACCCCGACTTCACCAAGGCTCAGGTGGTTGAGGCCATCAAGGACTTTATCCCGAACTTTGAGCACGAGGAAAAAGGGAAGAATTTAGATCAGAAGATGTAATTACTCAATACAATGGAAAGAAGAAAAGAAAGAATACTTCTCTGTCTTTGCCACATGTCAGGCAACGAGATGAAATATGTACAAGAGGCATTTGACACTAATTGGGTGGTGCCGCTGGGTCCAAATGTGAATGGCTTTGAAAAAGACCTTGAAGACTTTGTCGGTCAAAATAAAAGAGTTGTGGCTCTCTCTGCCGGAACCGCTGCGGTGCATCTTGGCCTTATCGCTAGTGGAGTAAAGGCTGAAGACGAGGTGATAGTGCAATCTTTCACATTCTGTGCCTCATCGCACCCCATCACATACCTTGGAGCAAAGCCAATCTTTGTGGACAGCGAGAAGGACACTTGGAACATGGACCCTGATTTGATGGAAGAGGCCATCAAAGACCGAATTGCAAAGACTAGCAAAAAGCCCGCCGCTATTGTGCCGGTGGCGCTTTACGGTATGCCTTACAAGATTGACCGTATTATGGAGATTGCCAACAGTTACGATATTCCTGTGATAGAAGACGCAGCTGAAGGCTTTGGCTCAAAGTTCAAAGGTCAGGTTCTTGGCACGTTTGGCAAATACGGTGTGTTAAGCTTCAATGGCAACAAGATGATCACCACATCAGGCGGCGGTGCTCTGGTAACCGCTAACGAGAAAGAGTGGCGAGATATTATGATGTACGCCACACAGTACCGCGAAAGCTATCCTTACTATCAACACGAGAAGATAGGATTCAACTACCGCATGAGCAACATCTGTGCTGGTATTGGCCGTGGGCAGATGACAATTGTCAATGAGCATATCGCCCATCACAAGCATGTTCAGAAACTCTATGAAGAGTTACTGAAAGATGTTCCGGGTATCAAGGTTCATGCCCAACCTACTACAGGTGAATACGACAGCAATTATTGGCTTTGCACCATGACTATCGACCCATCCGTAAAGGTAAAAGGTCAAGAAAATGCATATAAGCAGGTCATTACCGGTGCTGTTGGCGGTGCAGCTGGTGTGATTCACGCGGCCTCTTCAGCTGTTACAGATTGTCAGCCTAACGACAACGTTGAAGCTATGCGTATCGGATTGGATGCTCTTAATATCGAATCCCGTCCGCTTTGGAAGCCGATGCACAAACAACCTTGCTACAAGGATGCCCCAGTATACCTCAACGGCGTTTCAGAGGAATTGTTCAAGGTGGGTATGTGCTTACCTGCTGGCCCATACGTGACGGATGATGATGTGTGCTTCATTGCCGAGGCCATTAAGGAAATGATCAAAAAATAATAATCAAAAATAATTTATATTCATTAAATTTGTTAGAAATGAAAACTTTAGATGAATTTATTGCTCTTTTTGCAGAACAGTTTGACGAAACCGATGCCAATGAAATCCATGCAAATACTGAGTTTAGGGAACTTGATGAGTGGTCAAGCCTTATAGGGTTAAGTGTGATTGCAATGGTTGACGAAGAATTCGATGTCGCCCTGAAAGGCGATGATGTCAAAAATTCAGTCACAGTTGAGGACTTATATAACAAAGTACTAGCATATCTCTAATGGCCTTTCTCGAAGTAAAAAACATCAGGATTGCCGGTATGTCGGCTGGCGTACCCCAGAAGGTGGTTTGTAATCTTGACATTAAGAATGTGTCTAAAGATTACGATGCCGCTTCCTTTGTAGAGGTGACTGGGGTTAAAGAACGCCATTTTGATGAACTTACCGTATCCGATTTAGCTGTCCCCGCAGCGAACCGACTGATTGATGATTTGGGTTGGCAGAAAAGCGATATTGACGGTCTAATTGTTGTGACGCAACATGGTGACTATATCGTCCCTGCCACCTCATGCATCATTCAAGATCTGCTGGGCTTGACCAAAGAATGTCTTGCTCTGGATATTTCCTTGGGCTGCTCAGGCTGGGTGTATGGTTTGAGTGCTGTGGCTTCCATGATGGCTGGGGGTATGATTAAGAAATGCCTGCTTATTAGTGGCGATGCCAGACGGAGAGTTGAATTTGACGATCCTCTGTTTGGCTATGCAGCCACAGTGACGGCATTGGAATATGTCGAGGGAGAGGAAGGTTTCAAATTCCATCTTGGAACGGACGGTAGTGGATATGATGCCATCATTATCCCTGACGGTGGCGCACGGAACCAAATAACGGATTCCTCGTTTGTGCCTCAGGAGGTAGATGGACGCTATTACACACCGTTGCAGTCGCGCATGAAAGGGATGGATGTGTTTTCCTTTGGTATTACTACGGCTCCCAAGTCGGTGAAGAAACTGGCCGAGCATTTTGGCTTCGATTATTTGTCATACGATTACCTGGTGTTGCATCAGGCCAATATGAAGATGAATAATATGATTGCCAAGAAACTGAAGTTTGAGGACAGCAAGGTGCCATCGTCCATGTGGGATTATGGCAACACTTCATCCGCTTCCATTCCTTTGACCATTGTTGCCCGCTTGAAAGAGGCTGCCTCACAGCAAAGCATCAATGTTTTGTGCTGCGGTTTTGGTGTTGGGCTTTCGTGGGGTACGGTTGCGCTGAATTTGAACCATATAGTTGTGCCGGATATCGTTGAAGTGAATCAAAAAGTCGAAAAACAATGGGTATAAGCTATAATCCTTTTACTTTGGAAGGAAAGACGGTGCTGGTGACTGGTGCCTCGTCTGGCATAGGTCAGGGAACCGCTATCCAATGCTCTAAGATGGGTGCCAAGGTCATTGTTACCGCCCGTAATGAAGAACGCTTAAAAGAGACTCTGTCACAATTGGAAGGTGAGGGTCATCAAATGATTCTTGCCGAATTGACCAATCAGCTGGATGTAGAGCGTTTGGTCGGCGAAATACCCGCAGTGCAAGGTCTTGTACTCTGTGTCGGAAAAGGAATGACATCACCTTTCCCTTTTTCAACAAGAGACAAGTATGATGAGATATTCGATGTCAATTTCTTTGCACCGGTGGAGCTGTTAAGGCTCCTGGTGAAGAAAAAGAAACTTGAAAAGGAGTCGTCTGTGGTAATTGTCTCGTCAGTGGGTGGGAATATGTCCTTTAATATAGGTAATGGAATCTATGGGGCTTCAAAAGCTGCACTTAATTCTACGATGAAGTTCTGCGCAAAAGAATTGGCCACGAAGAAAATTAGAGTGAATTCGGTCAATCCAGGGATGGTGAATACCAAACTGATTCAAGGCGGTACTATATCAGAGGCGCAGCATAAACTGGATATGGAAAAATATCCCTTGAAGCGTTATGGTGAGCCTGAAGAGATAGCTTATGGCATCATTTATCTTTTGTCAGATGCTTCCTCTTGGGTGACGGGCCATTCATTGGTGATTGATGGTGGTTTAACAATTTAGGAGTTATGAAGTTATTAGAAAACAAAGTTGCCCTCATTACGGGCGCAGGTCGAGGCATCGGCAAGGTGATTGCCGAGCAATTCATTGCCGATGGTGCGATAGTCTATGTGAATGACTTGAAAGAACCCGAAATAGAAGGTGCCAAACCTATCTGTTTCGATGTTACCGACAGTGCCGCTCTCAAGGCTGGCTTGATGCAAGTTTATAAAGCAGAAGGTCGCATAGATTGCATAGTGAACAATGCCGCTATCATACAAAATCAGAAGCTGGGCATGGTCACCAAACCCCTGTTGGAGAAGATGTATGAGGTGAATGTGTTTGCTGTTATAGACATGATTCAGATTGCCTCGCGCCTGATGGCCCGCACGGGTGGCGGTTGTTTTGTCAACATGGCATCTATTACCGGTGTGGTTGGCTCCCCCGGACAGGTGGCTTATTCATCAACAAAGGGGGCAGTGATTACCATTACAAAATCCGCCGCCAAGGAATTGGCTCCGATGAATATCCGTGTAAACGCTGTGGCACCGGGCATTGTCCGCACAGAACGTTTTGAGGAACTCTATGAGGCCACAGGCGACAAAATCAACGAACGAATCGAAAAAATAGCCCTCGGTCGCCTTGGCACCCCACAAGACATAGCCAATGCAGTTTCGTTCCTCGCTTCCGACCGTGCCTCCTACATAAGCGGCCAGATATTGGGCGTGGATGGATGTGCGACGATATAACAGGTAAAGGTCTCTTTAACCTTTAACCCTTAACCTTTAATCTTTACAAGAAGCGTGTTTCTAGATTTAGACCAAAAGCCCAAAGACAAGATTGCGGCTATCGACGATAGCGGACGCTCCATTACCTACGGCGAGATTTGCGGCTTCGCTCAGGAGTTCGCCAAGCAGTTGCCGCAGCGGTCGCTGATATTCATCCTTTCGGAGAACTGCATCGGTTCGCTATTGGGCTATACCGCAGCGTTGAGCAACCGTATAGTGCCACTGATTATCAGTGCCACTACCGAAGAAGGACTGTACAACCACTTGTACGAACTGTATCAGCCAGAATACCTTTGGATGCCGCAGGCCAAGGCCGAAGGTAAGGAGGTTGTATTCTCGGCTTGGAACTACTGCCTGGTGAAGACAGGTAACCAGCCCACCCCGATGTATGACGAGCTTTCGCTGCTGTTGCCCACCAGTGGCTCCACAGGAAGCCCAAAACTGGTGCGCCACAGTTATCGAAACATAGAGGCTAACGCTGACAATGTACGACGTCTGTTTAAACTGGATGGTACAGAAAAGGCCATGGCTATCTTGCCGATGCACTACACTATGGGTCTTTCGGTCATTGCATCGCATCTGTTGGCAGGAGCAACCCTATTACTGAGTAACCGCTCGCTTTTGGACAAAGGTTTCTGGACTACACTGAAAGAAGCCACCAGCTTTACGGGAGTTCCCTATAGCTATGAGATTTTGACCAAAATGCGCTTCACCCGCATGGACTTGCCTAATCTGAAGGTCATCACCCAAGGCGGTGGCAAACTTACTGAGGCCATGTGGAACACCTTGGCACAATATGCCCACGACAAAAGCAAGCAATTCATCGCCACCTATGGTCAAAGCGAGTGTACTGCCCGTATGGCTTACCTTCCACCGGAATTGGCTTTGGAGAAGATTTGCAGCATAGGCGTTGCAGAGCCCGGTGGCCAGCTCTCTATTGTGGATGACAGCGGTAACGAGACCTTCGAGGGTGAGGCGCAGGGCGAGATGGTGTACCGTGGTGAGAACGTGACGCTGGGTTATGCCACTTGTCGCGAGGATTTGCAGAAGGGCGACGAGAACCACGGCATCATGCACACGGGCGACCTTGCCCGACGTGATGCCGACGGCTGCTATTTCATCATTGGCCGCCTGAAACGCTTTTTGAAAATTTACGGACTGCGCATCGGTCTCGACGAGGTGGAGCGTATGATTAAGGCCGAATACAAGACGGACTGCTACTGCAAAGGCGATGACGAAAAGCTGGTTGTTCTTGTCACCGATGCTAAGTTGCAGGAAGTTTTGCCCAATTTCATTGAAGAAAAGACCCACCTGTTCCATCAGCGCATAGAGGTGCAGGCAGTGAAAGAAATATTGCGCAACGAGGCTGGAAAAGTAATCAATCAATAATTCCAATAATATGAATGTCGACAAAAAGGTTATCCTTCATATAACATTTGATGGTGTTTTATTTGATCAGGTGTATCCTCAGTTTGAAGCGATGGAAAGATATGAAAATCGGTATCTTTTAGGGGCAATAGGCAGTTCAAAGAAACTCAAATTCATCAAAAATTCAGAGAAGATAATAAGAGCAGATAATTTAGACGAATGGGGGAAATTTATTTCTGATCCACAAGTCGATATAATATATCTACATGGATTATGGAAAGATTATTTGAAAGCTGTAGATTTTATCCAAGACAACGTAAAGGTGATGTGGTGGTGTTACGGGATGGAAATTTACGAAAATGTTTTTGGACAACCTGCCTTAATGGGATTGAATATTTATAAACCAAAAACTTTACGTTTTTATTTGTCTACAGGCCCTTTTTATATTAGAATTTCACACAAACTACTCTTTTATTGTCCAAAACTGTATGTCTTAATTCGTGGATTCTTTAATGCCATTTTCAGAAGGCCTGAACGTAAATTAAAGAAGATGCTATCACGAATAGACTTTGCCTTTACACCATTAAAAATGGAGTTGGATGTTTTGAAAAAGAGACATCCTTACATCAAGGGAAAACCATACAGATTTGTAGGGGTTGCAAATAAAGATGTTATGGAAAGACATAGTCAGATGGGGCATCTCCTATTTGAACATTCAGCCCATATATCGAACAATCATCTTGATGTTTTGGATTCGATTAAAGAAAAGCAGCTCGATTTTAAAGGTAGGAATATTTATGTCCCGTTAAGCTATGGTGTAAAAAAAATGGCTGAACGTGTTAAAGAAGAATCAAAATTTGAAGGAGCCAATGTCTGTTGCTTAATGGAACCTCTTCCGTATCAGGAATATTCAGAAATGATATCTAGCTGTAGCCATGCGATTTTTGGGATGATACGTCAATCAGGGTTGGGCAATATCTATTTATGTTTCCGGAAGGGCATTAAAGTGTTTCTTTTCAAAGATAGCATTTTGTTTAAACAATTAAAAAATGATGGATATTATGTTTATTCCATTGAGGATGACTTGAATGAAGAGAGTATTAAAACTCCTCTTGCTATGGAACAAGCTGATCATAATTATAATTTATTTTATGAACAATTCGGCGGATCTGTAGAATCCTTTGAACAACAGTTTGACAGAATTTTAAATAGTTAAAAAAATGACAAATATTGAGAAACTTAACAAGATTTTTTGCGAAGTGTTTTCGGTGGAAGAATCGGCTCTGAACACCATTTTTGATAAATGTACAGTAGACGGCTGGGATTCTGTTCATCAGTTGAGCTTGACCACATCGATTGAAGACGAGTTCGACATCATGTTCGATGCCGAAGATATTTTGGAATTTACATCATACGATAATGCCAAAGCTATATTAGCTAAATATGGCATTAGTCTCTAATCACTAAATATTAATAAATGGCTTATTGGGAAATAAATAATGTTGCCTTGCGAGGAGTTACAGGCACAGTTCCAAACAATCCTGTGAAGTCTGCAGAGTTAGATATTTTCACGAAGGAGGATGCGGAACTGTTTGACAATACTGTTGGCATCCTGAATCGCTATTTTGCCCCTGAAGGTGTTTGTGCTTCGGATCTTTGTTATGATGCAGCAGAAAGATTGATGGCCGGATTGGGTTGGGAGAAAGACAGTATAGATGTGCTGGTGTTTGCTTCGGTGACAGGTGACTATAAGACGCCTCCTACGTCAGGCATTTTGCAAGATCGTTTGGGTTTACCCACATCAACTTTTGTAGTGGATTTGCCTATGGGTTGCTGCGGCACGTTGTATGCCATCAATGTGGCAGGTAATATGCTTTCTGCTGGAACGGCCAAACGTGCTTTGTTGTTAATAGGAGACACTGCTTCGCGCATGGGCTCCTATAAGGACAAAAGCCGATTGCCCCTGTTTGGTGATGCGGGTATGGCAATGGCGTTGGAATATGATACTACTGCTGAAAAAATTGCTGTCGAGATGAACACACTTGGCGCTGGCTATAAGGCTTTGATGACACCTCACGGTGGTTATCGTCATCCAATTACAAATGACGAATCATTCGAAGAGGAGGATTTCGGAAACGGTATCATTCGAGCCCCAAAAGATGCACTAATAAATGGTATGGATGTGTTCTCGTTTGCCATAACCAAGCCACCAATTGGCGTGAAGAAGATGATGGAGCGTTGTGAATTGACAGCAGAGAATGTTGACTATTTCCTCATTCACCAAGCCAATAAACTCATTGTAGACCGAATTGTGAAAAAACTTAAACTCCCGCTAAGTAAAGTTCCATACGATTTGCAGGAATTTGGCAACCTTGGTGGTGCATCAATTCCTATGTTGATGACCTACAATCTTTCCGAAGAATTACAATCAAGACCGTTGACTATGGTGTGTTCTGCATTCGGATTAGGCTTGACGTGGGGGACAATGGTCTTAAAGACGAATCCAATGTTGGTTTTGCCGGTGAAAATCATGTAATTTTTGAAATAATCATAGATAATAGAATAATTATGAAAGGAATCGTTCTCGCCGGAGGCTCCGGCACCAGATTGTACCCCATCACCAAGGGCGTGAGCAAACAGCTCCTCCCCATCTATGACAAGCCGATGGTCTACTACCCCATCTCGGCACTCATGCTCGCGGGCATCCGCGATATCCTCATCATTAGTACCCCGTATGACCTCCCCGGTTTCAAACGGCTGCTGGGCGACGGCTCCGACTACGGCGTGCACTTCGAATACGCCGAACAGCCGAGTCCCGACGGACTGGCACAGGCCTTCATCATCGGCGAGCAGTTCATCGGCGACGACAGCGCCTGTCTCGTGCTGGGCGACAACATCTTCTATGGCGCTGGATTCACGGCCCTGCTCCGCAATGCCGTGAAGGATGCCGAGGAGAATAAGAAAGCCACCGTCTTCGGCTACTGGGTGAGCGACCCCGAGCGTTACGGTGTGGCAGAGTTCGACCGGCAGGGCAACTGCCTTAGCATCGAGGAGAAACCCAAGGAACCCAAGAGCAACTACGCTGTGGTTGGTCTTTACTTCTACCCCAACAAGGTGGTGAACGTGGCTAAGACCATCAAACCCTCTGCCCGTGGCGAGTTGGAGATCACCACCGTGAATCAAGAGTTCCTGAAAGACGGTGAGCTCAAGGTGCAGGTCTTCGGTCGCGGTTTTGCTTGGTTGGATACTGGCACGCACGACAGCCTCTCCGAAGCTTCTACTTTCGTGGAGGTCATCGAGAAACGTCAAGGCCTCAAAATTGCCTGCCTCGAAGGCATCGCCTACCGCAACGGTTGGATTACTGAGGAAAAGATGCGGGAGTTGGCCAAACCGATGCTCAAAAATCAATATGGTCAGTATCTGTTGAAGGTGATTGATGAGATGAAGGAAGAAATAAACTCCAATACACTGACTCATCCTAACATGTCAGGTCCTCATAAACAATAAATATGGCAGAAAAACAAATCACCGTCACCTCGCCGCTGCTGCCCGACCTTGACGAGCTTAATCTTATGCTCAAAGAGATCTGGGCTAGCAAATGGATTACCAACAACGGGCAGTTTCACAAACAGTTGGAAAAAGAATTGGCTGACTACTTGAAAGTACCCTACATCAGCCTCTTTACCAACGGTACGCTGCCTTTGCTTACTGCACTTCAAGCCCTCAGAATCACGGGCGAAGTCATCACCACACCGTATAGCTTCGTGGCCACCACGCATAGCATTTGGTGGAATGGTTGTCGCCCAGTGTTTGTGGACATCGAGGCAGAAACCTGTGGTATCGATCCTGAAAAGATTGAGGCGGCCATCACACCCAAGACCACGGCCATCATGCCGGTGAGCTGCTACGGCAAACCCTGCAAGATGGACGAGATTCAAGCCATTGCCGACAAGTACGGCTTGAAAGTGATTCACGATGCGGCACATGCCTTTGGCGTGGAAGTCAATGGCGAAAGTTGGGCAGGCAAAGGCGACTTGATTTCGTTGTCTTTCCATGCCACCAAGGTGTACAACACCCTTGAAGGTGGTGCTATGGTGATGCACGACGAGGCCACAAAGAAGCGCGTCGATTTCTTAAAGAATTTTGGCTTTGCAGGCGAAACCGAGGTGGTGGCTCCTGGCATCAACAGCAAGATGGACGAGGTTCGGGCCGCCTACGGTTTGGTCAACTTGAGGCATGTGGACGAGGCCATTGAAAAGCGTCATCAGGTGGCGGTGAAATATCGCGAAGCCTTACGCCCTGTCCCCGGTATCCGTTTCTTCGACGACATGCCCGGTGTGCGCCACAACTACAGCTACTTTCCCATCTTCATCAATGCCGAAGAGTATGGAATGACCCGCGACGAGCTCTACTTCAAGTTGCGGGACCACGGTGTATTGGGCAGACGGTATTTCTATCCGCTCATCAGCACCTTCAGTACCTACCGAAGCCTGCCAAGTGCTGGAGCGGAGAACTTACCCGTAGCCACTCGGATTGCCAACGAGGTGATTTGTTTGCCGATGCATCATGAATTGAGTGAAGAAGATATCAATCGCGTTATTCAATTAGTTAATAGATAGTAGATAAAAGATAATAGTTTTTATGGCCACGCAGAGTATCGTTGGTGATAAGAGTCTCGCTTTTGGAAAACGGATAGCCAAATGCTATCGTTATCTGAAAGACCAAAAGAAAGAGACTGTGATGTCCAAACAACTCTTGCGCTCAGGAACAAGTATTGGAGCTAACATTCGAGAGGGCTTATATGCTCAGAGTCGTAAGGACTTTATCAGCAAACTTCATATTGCACTTAAAGAAGCGGGTGAAACCGACTATTGGCTTGATGTGATTCATAGTGCGGATTTTTTCACTGATGAAGAATTTGAATCGCTTAAAAGCGATAACGACGAGTTACTGCGGCTTCTTACAGCTATCATCAAAACGACGAAAAGCAACGACTCCGAGAAATAACTTTTATCTATTATCTTTTATCTGTAAACTAATATATATGAAACAAAAACGATTAATGCTCCTCGGCGGTATCCGCTACCTGTTGCCCGTCATCAAGGCGGCGCACGAGCAGGGATACTATGTGATCACGGCCGACTACCTTCCCGACAACATCGCCCATAAATACAGCGATGAGTATGTCAATGTGAGTATCATAGACCAGGAGGCGGTGTTGAAAGTGGCGCAGGAGAAGCAGATTGACGGCATCATGTCGTTTGGGGTTGACCCGGGTGTGGTGTCCGCCTCATACGTTCAGACGCGGATGGGGCTGCCTTCTTTTGGACCGTACGAGTCAGTCTGCATTTTGCAGAATAAGGACCGTTTCCGTGCTTTCTTGACCGGGCATGGTTTCAATGTGCCTAAAGCGAAAGGTTATACAAGGGTCGAGGATGCAATGGCTGATGCTGCTATATGGGAATATCCAATCATAGTGAAGCCCACCGATGCGGCGGGCAGCAAGGGTGTGACCCGTGTGGATGATGCAGGGCAACTGAAAGCGGCGGTGGAGTACGCCTTCGACAAGTCTCTTTCCGGTCATATCATTATTGAGGACTTTATTGAGAAGCAGGGATGCTCATCCGATACGGACAGCTTTTCCGAAGATGGCAAACTGAAGTTTGTAAGTTTCTGTGCCCAGCGTTTCGACCTTAACGCCACCAACCCTTACACTCCGGCCGCCTATTCTTGGCCTTCTACGTTCACGAAGGATCAGGAAGCTTACTTGACTGGCGAAATCCAGCGTCTCATCACGCTGTTGGGGATGAAGACGAATGTCTATAACATTGAGACCCGTGTGGGCACTAACGGCAAACCCTACATTATGGAGCTTACCCCTCGCGGTGGCGGCAACCGTCTGTGCGAGATGCTGCGTTATGCGACCGGAGTGGATATGATAACGGCTATGACCCGCTACATTGTTGGGGATAATGTGCCCGCCATTGAGCAGAAACCGTACAACGGCCACTGGGCTGAAATCATTCTCCATGCTGATGAGAACGGCACTTTTGAGCGTTTGGAGATTAGTAAGGATCTGCCAGCAGAAATTGTAGAAGAAGACCTTTGGGTGAAGCCTGGTGATATGGTGGAATCCTTTGAAGGGGCTAATAATGCCATTGGCACGTTGGTATTGAGGTTCCAGTCGGCGGAAGAGCTCGAAAAGGCGATAACGAACCAGAAAGAATGGTTGAAAGTGGTTGTGAAATGAAAAAAGAAGTAGGTAGTATTTTTCCGTTATCAGATTCGGCAATAAAACAGGCTGAATCTGAAAAGATGCAATACACCAACGACAGTCTGTATTATTCCCTCTGTCGAGAGGCATTGTGTGACATTGCCAGATCATTGAATGAAACATCTAAAACGGTATTGATACCCGCTTACACCTGCCAAACGGTTATCACTCCTTTTGAAGAAGCAGGTTGGCAATGTGATTATTATTCCATCAAAAGAGATTTACGCATTGATTTACGAAGTTTGGAGAGTGCTGTTGCTAATAATAGACCTTCACTATTGGTAGTACATCCATATTTTGGTATGGATTTGAACGAGGAGGAAATGAAGGCATTGACGGCAATTAAAGAGCAAGGCATAGCTATAGTACTTGACTTGACCCAATGTCTGTTCTCAGCAAAGCAATACCCTTTTGCTTCTTTTATAGTGGCCAGTTATCGCAAGTGGATGCCTATTCCTGATGGTGGTTATCTGAAGAATATGACCGGTAGGGTGAAGATTGCCCAGCCCGAGGAGGAGAATAATGAATTTACGGATAGGGAATTGGCTGCCATGTACCTTCGTGGCCAATATTTTGGTAATGGCGAACAACGTACCAAAGCCATTTCAATCCGACTGAGCAAGTCGGCAGACCATATTGCCGAAAGCAACATTGCACCACATAAAATGTCGCAAGTGGCTTACAATCTTATGCAGAGCGAAGATATAAAGTTGAATCAGCATCGCAGGTATGAGAACTATATCTATTTGTATCAAAATATTCGGGAGAGTGAAAAGGTCGCAAAGGTTTGCAAAAACCTTGATGTCGTAACCACGGCACCTCTCTACTTTACAATTTTTGTGCAAGACCGTCCTACTCTGCAACGCTATTTTGCGCAAGATGCTATCTATGCCCCTGTTATTTGGCCGGTGGAGGATGATCATGTATTGATTAACGATGAAGTGAAATATATCTACGACCATATTCTGGCAATCCCTATAGACCAGAGGTATGACGAGAGGGATATGCAGCGGGTTGTAGAAATCGTAAACAATTATTGATTATGAAAGAAAAAATAGCAGTTATAGGTGCGAATGAACCATCTTTGGCTTTTTATAGACAGGCAAAGGCTCTTGGTTATCAAATAATAGGAATTGCATGGGCGGAAGGTGCTGTCTGTAAGAAATATTGCGATAGATTTTACCCGATTTCTTTCGCGGAAAAAGATCAGGTGGTGGAAATATGTCGTAAGGAAAAAGTGGATGGTATCATCTCTTTTTCATTAGAGTCCGCATTGCCTACTGTAGTATATGTTGCGAATAAGTTAGGTCTTGTCAGCAATTCGGAAGAGTGCATCAGATTGACCCAAAGCAAATTTGCCCAGCGTCAGGCATTGGAAAAGGCTGGTATCCCAGTGCCAAAATACTATCTTATCGAAAAAGAATCAGACTTAGTGAATGTCCAATGCCGTTTCCCTGTCATCGTAAAGCCTGTTGACAGCGGTGGCAGTCAAGGAATTTGCAAAGTTGAAAGCCAGGACAAATTAGCTGAGGCTTATCGTTATGCCTTGTCATTTTCCCGCACCTCTAAAGCCATCATTGAAGAGTTCGTTGACGGTCGTGAGTTCAGCGTAGAATATATCAGTCATCAAGGCAAACACTATTTTCTTCAGATAACTGACAAGGTGACCAGCGGTGCACCCCGTTTTGTGGAGATGCAGCACCATCAACCTGCAGATATTCCTGAAACTGTGTGGAATAGGATCAAGAAGATGGTAGAGGAGGCTTTGACTACACTCAAAATAGAAAACTCTGCCAGCCATACCGAAATCAAGTGGAATAGCAACGATGAATTGTATATTATAGAAACAGGTGCTCGCATGGGTGGTGATTATATCACGTCCGACTTGGTGAGACTTTCCACTGGATATGATTTCGTGGAAGGTGCAATCAAGTTGGCCGTTGGAAAATTTGAAGAGCCAACATTCCCTAAGTCGATGCATAGTGGCGTCTATTTCTATAGCAAATTGGCGCCAGAAGTAGGTGAAATAATCAAGAACCACGAAAAGTGGCCGGAAATTGTAGAATGGGAACTATCTGAAGAATCACTACCGGAGGTGAAGAGTAATGCCGACAGAGGTGGCTATTTCTTGTATCAGAAAGAATCAGGAAGATTTGATTTTAGCTTATAAAGATAAAAGATAATGGAAAGAACTGTATTCTTTAGAGCTTTTGAACCAGAAGATGCGGTCTATGTGCATCAATGGAAAAATAGCGATGAACTCAATGAGTTAACAGTTGGTCTAAATAAAAAAACCACGATGGAGGATGATCTGCATTGGTTGAATGGTATTAAAGATCATCATCCATATTATGCCTATTGGGCAATTTGTGCTAAGGATAGCGGTAAATTGATTGGGTATGCATCCCTCATCAATATCCACTATATCAACAGCTCGGCCGAGACGGGCGCTATCATGATTGCCGACCCAGAATATAATGATGGTACAGCGTGGATTGAATCGGTGTTGTTTATGTTTGAATATGCTTTTGAACGTTTAAATCTTCACCGAGTCTATGGGCATTCGTTGGTTGGTCACAAGATAAGCAATATGGTGGAACCTCTGATGTTTATGCAGAACGAGGGCGTTCTCCGCGATGCCGCCTATAAGAATGGGCGTTACTATGACCTTAGTTGTGCAGCCATCCTGCGTGACGAGTATTTCGCCCACAAAGAGGCTGGCGATTTTGAGATGATGTCAGTGATTCGTAGATTAAGAAAAATCAGAAAGGAGCAAAAACAATGAAGACAGCATTGATATTCCCTGGCCAAGGTTGCCAAAAAGAGGGGATGGGTAAAGATCTCTATAATCTTTCCCCGAAAGCTAAAGAGTTGTTCGACCGCGCTGACGATTTCCTCGGGTGGAAAATTACGGATGTGATGTTCAACGGCACAGAGGAACAGTTGATGGAAACGCGCAACACACAACCCTCGGTGTTCATCTATGAGGTGGCATTGGCTATGGCACAGGATGAAATCATTCCTGATGTGGTGGCGGGTCATTCTCTTGGTGAGTTTGCCGCATTGGTGATGGCAGGCGCTATCTCATTGGAAGATGGCCTAAAACTGGTGCTGAACCGTGCTTTGATTGGTCAAAAGGCTTCTGACGAAGCTCCTGTGAAGACAGGTATGGGAGCCGTCATTGGTCTTTCTGATGAGTATGTGGCCAAGCGTATTAAAGAGATTTGGGACGAGACAGGCGAGGCCATCTATTTTGCCAACCATAACGGCCCTGGCCAAGTGGTTATTACCGGCACTAAGAAGGGTGTGCGTATGGCCTGCAAAGCATTCATGGCCGAAGGGGCCAAAAAGGCTGTTCCGTTAGCAATCGGAGGCTCCTTTCACTCGCCATTTATGAATGAAGCGAAAGAGGAACTAGGTGCAATTATCAATGAGGTGGAGTTCAAAACACCCCGCATCCCCATCTATCAGTGCGTGGATGCCAAGCCGCATACCAATCCTGATGAGTTGCGAGCTAACCTTATTGAACATATAACCAGCAGTGTGTTGTGGACTGACATGGTGAACAATATGGATGCCGATGGGGTGACACACTATTACGAGGTGGGTACGGATGACACACTTCAAAAAATCGTGGCTCGCATGAAACCTCATGCCACTGTTGGGTCTTTGCTCCACATCCCATCGTATGAAGGTAAAATCAAAGATTATTCTGTTGTAAAAGAATAATAATAAAATCATAATAATTTTAACATTCAAGAATCAGAAAAATGGACATTAAAGAATTTATCGAGAACTTTGCTGGTGAGTTTGACGAAACTCCGATGGAAGCTTTTACCCCCGAGACTGACTACAAGTCCCTTGACGAGTGGAACTCGTTGACTGCACTTTCTATCATTTCAATGGTGGACGAGGCATACGACAAGACCATTACCGGTGCCGACCTTCGCAATCATACCACCATTCAAGAGCTTGCTAACTTTGTAGAGAACAAATAATGAATCCGTTCTCACTTGAAGGAAAAACGATCTTGGTGACGGGTGCCTCTTCCGGCATAGGGAGAGGCATCGCCATCGAGTGTTCGAAAATGGGTGCCACGGTTGTTCTGAACGCCCGTAATGAGGAACGACTCAAAGAGACCCTCTCCATGATGGAAGGCGACAATCATCAGATGATTATTGCTGACATCTCGAGTCAAGAACAAATTGACAGATTAGTCGCTGAAGTTTCTGCTTTGGATGGTTGCGTTCTCTGCGCTGGAATTCCTCAGGTATGCCCAGTGAAGCATTTCAAACGTCAGGATATCGAGGCTATTTTCAGCGTGAATACTTTCGCGCCGATAATGATCACCTCATCCCTTGTGAAAAAGAAAAAAATATGCAAAGGATCTTCCGTAGTGTTGGTAGAATCCATTTCCGGTGTGTTTGTTGGGACAAAAGGTGATGTGTCGTACAATGCTTCCAAGGCGGCGTTGAATGGGTTCCTTAAGGGTGCTGCTCTTGAGTTGGCAGGGCAAGGTGTCCGGATTAATGCTGTAAATCCAGGCCTAGTTCCAACCAATATACTTAACCTCACAAACGAAATGTTTGCTGAGACACATCATACCGACATCATGGTTGAAAGTTATCCGTTGAAACGGTATGGAACGCCTGAGGATATCGCTTACGGTTGCATTTATTTGTTATCGGATGCTTCAGCTTGGGTGACTGGCACAAATTTGGTTATTGATGGTGGTTACTTGTTGAATTGAAATTTTAAATATATGAAAATCAATCTTATTGAATACTTCATCGAAACAGTGGGTCTTTTCAGTGAAAGGACAGCCATCGTGGATGGTGAACGTCGTGTCACCTTTAACGAGCTTGATCTTTTGGCGCGCCGTACGGCAGGTGTGATTGTAGAAAGCGTCCAAACAAAGAATGGCCCCGTGGCGGTGTTTATGCCCAAATGTGTGGAGGCATTGCAGGCCGACCTGGCCATCACTTACAGCGGCAATGCCTATATGAACCTTGACGTGAAGAACCCTGCCGAGCGTCTCGGCAACATCTTCGCATTGATAAAGCCAGTGGCCGTCATCACCAACAACCGTTTCAAGAGCGTCATCGAACCTATTGCCGCTGCTAACAACACAGCGGTAATCAATGTGGAGGAGATTGCTTCCGACAAGGCTGCTCCCAGCCAAGAGGAGTTGCTCGGCCGCATCAGCAATTTGATCGATACTGACCCCTACTGTATCATCAACACCAGCGGCAGCACGGGTACGCCCAAAGGAGTGGTGCTCAATCACAAGAGTTTCATCGACTTTATGGCGCAGACATTTGATGAATACAAGTTCTCGGAGAATGACGTCGTCGGTTCACTGTCGCCTGTGGTGTTCGACATCTGGAGCTATGAGATGTGCCTCCTCATGGGCAAGGGTGCCAGCATTGTTGTCATTCCCGACACCTATTCCGCTTTCCCGGTGAAAATTCTGCAGCTGATGCAGCAACATCAGGTGAGCTATATCTTCTGGGTGCCCACCATTATGGTGAATATTGCCAACATGGGCTTGCTGCAGCAGGTTCCTCTGCCGTCGCTGCGCCTCTGCTGGTTCGCGGGTGAGGTGTTCCCCACCAAACAGTTCAACATCTGGCGTCATAACCTGCCGCAGACCACCTTCGCTAATTTCTATGGTCCCATTGAGATCACACTCGACTGTGTGTATTATACCGTTGATCGCGAGATTGCCGATGACGAACCCATCCCGATTGGCAAACCCTTCCGTAATACCGATATCCTGATTCTCGACGAGAACAACCAAAACATCGCCGAGGCCAACAAGGAAGGAGAGCTTTGTATCCGTGGCACCTCACTGGCTATGGGCTATTACAACAACCCCGAAAAGACTGCTGCCGCCTTTGTGCAGAACCCGTTGAATCATAGCTACCCTGAGATTATCTACCGCACGGGTGACTTGGTGTTTATCAATGAACGTGGCGAGATTGTGTTCAAAGGCCGCAAAGACAGCCTTATCAAGCACATGGGCTACCGCATTGAGTTGGGTGAGATAGAACACGTAATTATCAATACGTTGAAGTTGGTGAAGAACGGCTGTGTGGTGTATAACCACCAGCGCAAGGAGATTACGCTCTACTACGAGGCCGAGAACGAACTCACCGCTGCCGATTTCCGCAAGTCGATTGGCAACACCCTGCCCAAGTATATGATTCCCGTGGTGTATCACCACCTGCCTGAACTGAAACGCAATACCAACGGCAAGATTGATCGCCTTTACTATAGTAAACTTGTTGAAGAATAAGAATGGAAAGCGTAAAATCAATAGAGCAGTTGCAGCAACAGTCGACTGAAATCCGAGCTTTGCGCAAAGGCTTCCTTACCAATTTCTTTCTCGACCCAATGAAGCACGGGATGTGGATAGCGAAAGGGGATTGCTATTTTGAGCGCAAGGGTAATACGTTGTTCATAGCCAAACGGTCACCCTCGTTTTGGAATGTCTTCTATTGCTCTACCACCATTGATGAGTTTGGAAATGACCTCTCGGATTTCATGGCAGAGCATTCAGGCGAGACCATGATGTTCGATATCGTGGGTCGCGACCTTCAGTGTCAGCCTGTGGTGGAGCTGTTCCAAAGCAAAGGCTGTCAAGAAGCGACCTCGCTGGTGCGTATGACCAGAATGACCACCCCGATGGAATACACAGTTGACAGCAGCATACGCAAAGCCACGGAGAAAGACATAGCTGAGATAAGCCGCTTGTTGCACACACATTTCGACGAGCAGACCGAACAGATACCCTACGATGAAGAATTGTTGGACTATGCCCGTCAAGGTCATGTGCTTGTTTGTGAAGAGGATGCGAAGATGGCGGGATTCTTGATTTACGAGCTGAATGCCACCACGCTCTATTTGCGCTATTGGTTTACGCATCCTGACTATCGTGACCGAAAAGTGGGTTCCCGTCTGCTCCGCAGATTCTTCGAAGAGGGCAGGGATACTAAGCGACAGCTATTTTGGGTGATACGTGACAACGAAAATGCTATAAAGAGATATGTTCATTATGGATTCAAAGAAGAGAATATGTATGACTTTGTGTTAACCCGTCGGGTGGGGGGGGTGGTAATTCTATGTAAATCAATAAATTACATAGTTTTATGGCCTAAATTTGACCTTTCTGCGGTTTCTAAAGCAGCATAGTTATGGCAAGGAAACCGTTGAACATCGTCTTTTGGGGCGAAGATGCTTTCAGTAATGTGATTCTGACTTCGCTCATCGAAGCTGGTCATAGAGTCAGTCTTGTGGTAACCCCCTACTATGAGAACTTCGTTTACAAACGGCTTGAACTGACGTGCAACAAAAACAACATCCCGCTGTTGAGGGCAAAGAAGATAAATTCAGAGGATGTACATGAGGCGGTAAAGCAAGCGGCACCAGATTTGTGTGTGATTTCGCACTTTGAGCGACTGATCAAGCAGCCACTGCTTGAAATTCCACCTATGGGCTTCATTAACCTTCATCCGTCGCTCTTGCCTTATTATCGAGGTATGGCTCCGCAGCACTGGCCTATCATCAATGGCGAAAAGGAGGCGGGCATTTCAGTCCACTACGTGGAAGAGCTGGCCGACACAGGCAATATCATCGTTCAACGTCGCTTCCCATTGCAGCCCGACATGTATGTTTCCGACCTCCAGAAAGTGTGGCTCGAAAACTACAAAACCATCATGGTGGAAGCCATCGACAACATATTGGAAGGGAAGCCAACAGTGGAGCAGCGGCATTTGGTGGGAAGCTATTATGGCAAACTAAAAGAAGAACAGTGCCTGATTAATCCAGAGGGAGGCGTGATACAGGCATATAATTTGGTGCGAGGTGTTTCGCAACCCTATTTTGGAGCACGACACAACAATATGGTTGTCTACCGAGCTCATATCTTCGAACAGTGCGAGGCTGAGACCGACAAACCAAAAATAGAATTTAACGACGGCATACTAGTGGCCGATGTATTTAAAACGTTTTAAATTGCAATAAAAATGAAAGAACAGATTATTAAAATCCTGACGGAACTCCGTCCCGAGTTCGATTTCACCCAAGAAGGTGTGAATTTTATAGAAGAAGGCATGTTGGATTCGTTCGACATGGTGAGTCTTATTGATTCTATTGAAACCGAAATGGGTGTGGCCATTAGCGGTGCCGATGTGCTGCCCGAAAACTTCTGTGATATTGATGCTATTTGCAAAACCATTGAGAAAAATAGAAAATAATATATGCTGACAAAGTTCAAAGGAAAAAAGATTAGTGCTGTTTATTCAGTGCTTCCAGCCCATGAGGTTGATTTCATGGACGAGGCCGGTAACTATGCCTTCACCGAAGCTCAGATGAAGAAGTTGAAGAAAGTGATGGGCTTTGGTACTCGTCGTGTGGCCCAAGGCGGCGAAACCGTTGGTGATTATGCTATCTACGGTGTCCAGCAGATGTTAAATGACGGCGTTTTTAAAGAAAGTGAGATTGGTGCCATTATAGTCACAACAACATCACCCGACCACTTCATTCCACCAATTTCTAATATCGTTCAGGGCAAGTTTGATTTCGATGAAGATACCGTCTGTATTGATATTTCACAAGGGTGTTGTGGTTATATTGTGGGACTTACCTATGCTTTCATGACGCTCAATTCCTTGGAGAATAAGAAAGTGTTGTTGATTGCTGGTGATATGCTCTCGGCCCGTATCTCAACCCGTGATAGGGCAAGTCGTCCTATCAATGGTGATGGCGTTACCATTAGTATCATTGAGAACACTGGTGATGATTCTCCTGTTTGGTGTTCTTTGAAGAATGATGGTAAGGATGCCTTTGCGGTTTATATACCAGCCGGCGGTACACGTATGCCTATAACTCCGGAAACAACAAAAGAAGAAGAGGACGAATTTGGCAACTGGCGTGGAAAACAGCATTTGGTGATGCAAGGCGATTTGGTGTTCAACATCATTATCAACATGACTCCTGTAATGATGGAAGAACTGCTCGCAAAATCTGGCGATAAAATGGATGATATAGACTACTTTGTCTGCCATCAGTCGAGCAGTTTCACCTTGAAGAAACTGGCTCAGCGTCTGGAAGTCACGGAAGAACGTCTGCCTCGTGACATCGTTCCGAAGTACGGTAATAGCAGTAGCGCCACCATTCCTGTCACTATGTGTGAGCATGTGGATGAATTCTTTGCTGATGGTAAAAAAAAGAAAATTATGTTTGCTGCCTTTGGCACTGGCATGTCGCTTGGTGCAGTGCTGATGGATGTTGAGAAGCCAATTTGCAAAATGGTTGATTATCCCCACAAGAATGCTTGAAGTTGAAAGGATAATTAATTCAAGGTTTTCATCAAATACGTACATCATTGCTCATTCCGAACATGATGATGTTTGGGTGATAGATCCAGGCGACACCGAGCCAGTCTTTGAATGGATGAGAAACCATTCGAAGACTTCTGTCACGGCAATCCTTCTAACTCACGCACATTTTGATCATATCTATGGTGTGAATGAGTTTGTGACTCGCAATCCTAATTGTGTGGTGTATGTCGCCAATGAGTATGGTGTGACTGCTTTGCAAAATCCTAAAGTAAACGGATCAAGATACACTGATGAAGGACCAATAGTGATTACTGACAAAGCCACCATTCGTCACTATGAAGAAATGATGTTGCTGTGGGATAGCGTGGAAATGCGAACCTTCAACACTCCTGGGCATTCCGATGATTCGCAGTGCTTGCTGTTGAACAGTATGCTGTTTACAGGCGATACCCTCATCAAAGATGTCAGGACTGTGACCAAGCTTAAGGGTGGTTCTGTTGAAAAACTAGAGGAAAGTGTGAAAATGATAGAATCCCTAAAAGGGCAGCACTTGATAGTGATGCCTGGACACGGCGATGAGTTTGAATTAGATGATTATGATTTAAGTAAAATGAATTTTAACCCCTTAAAAAAATGAAGAATATGTCAGCAATAATGAAACACGATATGAAAGCAATCCTCGGTGAGGATTTCTTCAAAGAAGAGGTAAAGTGTGACTATATAATCTCAGGATTCCAATGATTTTGAGGTTAAGCCTTATGTTGGAAAAAAGGGTTTGTGGCAAATACAGGTGGATTCTCACGAAAATTTTGGCAATGATATAGAAGTTGACCCAAATTCTGATTTTTATACGTATATAAACCACACGTTCTTGCTGAATTATATGTGCCTTTGTGTTGTATAAAAACAACACTGTAATATGGTCAATTTCAACAATTTCAACAGCATCATCTCACTCACGGCATATTTCCACTCCGACACAAAATGCAAGCAAGCCATCATAGAATCACGATATGCCTGACGAACATCTTCAGCAGTACATCGACGAGGCTTTGTATCGCTGGAATACAAGAAAAGCGTCCTAATCGGAACACTTCTCTAATATGTTCAACAAGTCCATTGGACTGATTGCTACTTGGAGTGAACTAAAATTACGCAAAGTAGCTTAATGTTACAAACTAATCAATTCCTGTGTGATATTACCATTAACATCGTACCTGTACATTCTAGTTCCATCCCATTCAACTACTGCTATTGGCTCTTTTAACATCTCAGTATAATTATCTCCATTGTTGCTTATGGATTTGAATAGCATAAGTCCGCTAGTATGCCCGTAATCGCAATAATCCTTATATTTGATAAGATGTCCTATTCCATCATTCAATGCCTCATCTTTGCTTTTAAATATTTTTTCACTCACTTCAAAAGGGTGGTCTACGTCTAACCCCATATGATAATTACCAATCACCCATCCATATTTGTCATTATTATCTAATTCTTCCTTCAAAACCTTTCTTACAGACTCTTTGATGATATCACGTAAATTAGATTCAGATAAGCGGATTTTACCTTTTTGTTGTATTGATTCTTTTAGTTGATACTGTTGCTGCAAACTATCTAACCTTGTTCGTATATTATTGAATTTTTGTATTACCTCTGAAGAAAAAATTGTTTGCCCTTTCTGCTGCAATTTACTTTCAATAAGTTCTATCCGTTTTGGTATAGAGATACTAATTAGGCTTTTTGAATTTATTCCACGCTAACTCTGCTGGTGATGACGCTCTCTCGTTGACTTTTATCTTCATATTATAATCATTAAATAGCCTTATTATAGTAATAATAAACATTATCAATTAGAAATGTATATATTAAAAGAAGCCAATTCATTGGATGATTTTGATGCTTTTTTAGCATTGAAGTCACAAAAAGATGCTATTAAATGGTCGGGATTTGAGACGGCTCCCGATTCAGTTAAATTTAAACAGTATTATATTGATAAAATACTGAACAACCCTAAGACCCACGTTTTTTTTCTATGTGATGCTGACATGGAAGGCTGCCCTGTGGTGGGATATAGACAGTACGATCAGGTTTCAGAAGAAGTAATAGAGGTTCGAGGAACTGTGATAAAGAAGAATTACCAGGGAACGGATGCACTCGAAGCTTTAAATTCTCTTTTGGCAAAGCATTATAATGAGAAGGGGTATAAGGCTTTTTCTGCGTGGATATCAGAAAAGAATAAAGCATCAGAGTACAATAGTGTCAGAAGCGGTTGGACAAAAACTGACGAGTATGAGATACGCAATTTGCCACTTCTTGGGGGTGAGCATAAGTTCTATAAATGGATAAAGGAGTTTTGATTTTTTCTGAGAAAAAAATTGTCAAAATGTTTTGATAATGGCAAAGCAAGGACTAAAAGATAAAACCGTCAGTGGTGTTGCTTGGAGCGGCATTGACAACGTGGTTCAATATGCGGTACAGTTCATTGTAAGCATTGTATTAGCACGTTTGTTGTCTCCTGATGACTATGGACTTATTGGAATAATTCTTATTTTTACATCTATATGTGCAGCACTGATTAATGGCGGCTTCTCGAATGCGCTGATTCGTAAAAAGGATGTATCAGAAGACGACTATAGCACAGCATTTATTGTGAATCTGGTGATGAGTCTGCTTCTGTATGCAATTATTTACTTGTGTTCGCCATTAATTGCACGATTTTTCGGTCGAGAAGAGTTGGTGCTGTTGACCAGGGTCTCGTCGTTAGGTATGATTGTTGTAGCTCTTTCCATAGTTCAACAAACGAGACTCACAAAGCGCATTGACTTCAAAACGCAAACCAAAATAACGTTAATCGCTTCTATCACAAGCGGTGTGATAGGTATTGTGATGGCATTCCTTGGGTGCGGGGTGTGGAGTCTTGTTGTACAAGGATTGGCTAATCAGGTTCTTCGTTCTGCATTGTTATGGGTGTATAACAAATGGATTCCCCTAATCAGGTTCTCTAAATCAAGTTTTAAGGATTTGTTTGGCTTTGGTTGGAAAATTATGCTGAGTTCTCTGATTGATACAACATGGAAGGAATTGTATCAGGTGGTTGTGGGAAAATTCTATAGTCCAGCGACGCTTGGCCAATACACACGAGCCAAGCAATTCTCCCAATTGTTCTCCAATAATATTACTAATGTTATTCAGAGAGTGACTTATCCTGTTTTGAGCGATATTCAGGATGAAAAAAAACGTATGATTAGTGCTTACCGACGTATTATAAAAACCACAATGTTTATCACCGCCATTAGTATGTTTGCTTTGGGGGCTGTTTCAGAACCGTTATTGTATTGTCTTATAGGTGCAAAGTGGCATGAAGCAGCCACTTATCTTCCTTTAATATGTATTGCAGGGTCGCTCTATCCACTTCATGCAATTAACCTGAATATGTTACAAGTTCAAGGGAGGAGTGATTTGTTTTTAGGTCTTGAAATTGTAAAAAAAATAATTGCACTTGCCCCATTGTTTGTCGGTGCCTTTGTCGGTATACTTCCCATGCTTTATGTCAATTTATTAACTGGTCTAATTGCATATTTTTTTAATAGTTATTATTCTGGCAAGTTTCTTGGATATTCGTCATGGATGCAGCTAAAGGATGTGGCACCCAGTTATGGAGTGGCTACTATAGTTGCACTTTCGGTGTATTTCTTCAAGTATTTACCAATTAGTAATTGGATTATTTTACCTCTACAAATTGTGGTCGGCACTACAGTGTTTTTTGTGTTTTGCAAAGTCACCCGCATTAAAGAATATGATGAGCTGAAAGAGATTGTTCTGCCCTATTTTAGAAGATTTGTCCCTAAGAGAGAGAGATAATAAAGATGAAAAGAATTTGTATCATCACCGCTGCCCGTTCTGAATATGGCCTGTTGAGATGGATCATTGATGGCGTGCATCAGGACGAGGAAATGCAACTGCAACTAGTTGTGACAGGGGCTCACCTAAGCGAGGAACATGGCTACACCGTGAAATTTATTGAAGAGGATGGATATACGATTGCCGCCCGTGTGGATATGCATCTGGTCTCTGAAAACAAAACGGATATAGTCCGCTCCATGGGGCATTGTTCTATTGGGATGGCTGACACACTCTCCATATTGCATCCAGATATGGTGGTGGTGCTTGGTGACCGCTATGAGCTGCTGCCTATCGTGAGTGCTGCTTTGGTGTTGGGCATTCCTGTGGCACATCTGTCGGGCGGTGATGTTACGGAAGGGGCTATTGACAATGAGGTGCGAAATGCAGTTTCCATGATGTCTTCTTTGCACTTTCCTGGTGTGGAAAGTTCGGCAAAAAACCTCAGGCGTATGTTGGAGTCCGATAGTAATATATTCGCTGTTGGAGAACCTGGTTTGGATAATTTCTTACGCTATGAATTGATGAGTCGTGAGGAACTGGCTGGGAACATCGGACTGGACATGAACAATTCGTGGTGCTTAGTGACACTGCATCCGGAAACAAAAATCAGTATTGAAGAGAACGTTGCTATGGCAGAAAACATGTTCCGTGTGATGGAGGGGATGAAGGATGTGCAGTTTGTTATCAGCAAGGCCAATGCCGACTATGGCGGCTCACAAATCAATGCTTTCTGGGACGATGCAGTGGCTAAAAACACAGAGAAATACAAATTGTTCACCTCTCTTGGTCAACGTCGATATCTGAGTTTCATGCGACAGGCCGCTGGTGTTATAGGCAACAGCAGTAGCGGTATTGTAGAGGCTCCGTTTATGGGCATCCCAGTGGTGAATATAGGCGACCGGCAGAAAGGCCGTCACCTTTGCAAGAATGTGATTCAGTGTGGCAGAAGCTATGGGGAAATCCTAAATGCGGTAAATAAGATGCAGAACCAACCTAAGATGGTGGATACCTACTATGGTGACGGCCACACTGCTGAAAAGGTAATAGCACATATAAAAGAATATCTCCATGAGAAGTAGAGTAATCGGTGGAGAGTTTGAGCTGAACACTGTGCCAGAAGTAGAGCCTCGTTTGTCGGGCTACTATGGCTATGCGTCAGGAAGATCCGCACTATATCAGATATTGAAATCCATCAAGCTGACTGTCTTTAAGGTGTGGTTGCCAAATTGGTTGTGTGAATCGATGATTGATGCTGTGTGGCAATCAGGTTTGCCGTATGGCTTTTATAGGCTTGGTCACAACCTTCGGATGGATGTAAAGGCTTTTGTTGAGGAAAACAAACCAATCAGCGAGCATGATGTCATTGTGTTGGTCAACTATTTCGGATTGGTTGATGTAAATCGGACGGCTGAAGAGCTTCGCAAACTGGAGGTGTATTCCGTTATTGTGGAAGACGATGTTCAAGCGTTGTTCTCTTTCCTTGACGACAACCATTTGGCAGATTACCGCTTCACCAGTCTGCGAAAGAGCATTGCAGCCCCTGACGGGGGATTGGTGCGAACCAAAAATGAGATGCCATCGGTGAAGGCTCCTAATACGTTTGCGGTACATAAACTACAGGGGGCTTTGATAAAAGGTGCCGCTGATGAACATACGAATGATGACGACTATTTAAGACCATTTGAATTGGGCGAGGAATTGATCGAGCGGAACTACGAAAGCGTGATGAGTGATGAGGCTGCCCGTATATTTGCAGCAACGGACTTGGATTTCGTGGCCTCTCGAAGGAAAGAAAACGCAAGATATTTGGTGTATGAACTGTCAAAGCTCGGTATTGAACTATTGTTGCCCATTCATCTTGATTGTGTGCCGCTGTTTGTCCCAATCTTGGTTGAAAACAGGAATGAAATCCGCAGGGAGTTGCGGTGTAATGGCATCTTCTGCCCCGTACACTGGCCATTGCGTGAGGATATGCTGCAGTTGCCGACGGGCAGGCTGATGGCTGAAAAAGAACTTTCGTTGGTGGTTGACCAACGATATACCATTGAAGATATGCAAAGCATCGTTGAGGTGCTAAAAAACTGTTTATGCAAGTAGATATTTTAACCCATTGGGACGAGTTTCTCGGCTCATTTCCGCAAGAGATGAAGGACATCTATTTTGCTGAGGAATACGTGAAATTGTACGAGTCAGCTACGGAACAGGCAGAGTGTTTTGTCTGCCGTGAGGACGACAAGGTGCTGCTGTTCCCATTTTTGGCAAGAACCTTCGAGTTTGACGGCAAGCCATATAAGGATTTTGAGACTGCCTACGGCTATGGCGGGCCGGTGTACAACTGTAACAACATGGAGTTCGTGAACCGAGCTTTGGCGGCTTTCATGACCTATTGCAGCGAGAACAACTGTGTGGCTGGATTTGTCCGTTTCCACCCTCTGTTGCAGAATCAGGTGGGTTTTGAAACTATCGGACGGCTACTGCCCGAGCGCAAAACGGTGGCCATCAACCTCGACCAGACGATGGATGAGGTGTGGAGCAACGAGATCCACTCCAAAAACCGCAACGTGATTCGCAAGGCCGAGAAAGCAGGTTGCCACTTCATTGTGGATGACCAATATGTGCACCTGAGGGAGTTTATCAACCTCTACGACTCCACCATGGACAAGCTTTCTGCGGACGGCTTCTACTATTTCGATGACAACTATTACAAGAATCTGGTGAAAGGCATTCCTGACAGCTTCTTGGGCTGTGTGGCCGATGCGGAAGAGCGGATTATCTCTGCCGCCATCTTTATGTACTGCGGTACTTACGGCCACTACCACCTTTCGGGCAGCGACAAGTCGCAGCTCAGCCTGTCTCCCAATAACTTTATGCTTTGGGAGGCGGCCAAGGAGTTGCAGAAACGGGGTGTGAAGCGTTTTCATTTGGGTGGTGGCACCAATAGCGATGAAGAAAATTCGCTCTTCAAGTTCAAGTGCCGTTTCTCGAAAGACACCTGCCAGTTCTATATTGGCAAACTGGTTTTCAATCAGGAGGTTTACGAGACCATCTGTGCCGACTGGGAGCAGAAAAACCCCGACAAGGCAGAACGTTACAAACATCATTTGTTGAAATATAAATACTAAACTATGAGCGTGTATATCATAGCCGAAGCGGGCGTGAACCACAATGGCAAACTCGATTTGGCACTAAAATTATGTGATGCGGCCAAAGAGGCCGGTGTGGATGCCGTGAAGTTCCAGACATGGAAGACGGAAAACATCGTCACCACACAGGCACGTCAGGCTGCCTATCAAACCGAAAACACGGGCGTTGAAGAGAGCCAGTTCGATATGCTGAAAAAGCTGGAGTTGAGCTACGACCATTTCCGCTACATCCAAGACTATTGCAAGAAGATTGGCATTGACTTCCTTTCCACTCCTGACGAAGAAGAAAGTTTGGAGTTTTTGGTGTCATTAGGCTTACCGTTTATCAAAGTGGGTTCTGGAGAAGTGACCAACATCCCTTATCTCCGCAAGATTGGTTCAAAAAGGAAGACGGTGATTCTCTCCACTGGAATGTCGAACTTGGCACAGGTGGCCACGGCTTACGATACTTTGGTTAAGGCTGGTGCTGATGGGGTGAGCCTGTTGCACTGCACCACCAATTATCCCTGTCCTTACGATGAGGTTAACCTTCGAGCCATGCTGACTTTACGCGAGGCTTTCAAGTGCAAGGTTGGTTATAGTGACCATACGATGGGAACTGAAATTCCTGTGGCTGCGGTTGCAATGGGAGCTGAAATCATAGAGAAACACTTTACCCTTGACCGCACCATGGAAGGTCCCGACCATAAGGCCAGCCTTGAACCAGCCGAACTGAAACTGATGGTGCAGCAGATTAGGAATATTGAGGCTGCCTTGGGTGACGGCATCAAACGTCCCAACAAGAGCGAGGCTGAGAATGCAAAGGTGGTGCAGAAGTCCATTTTAGCTAAACGTCCTATTAAGAAAGGTGAGACATTGACCGAAGAGAACCTGACGGTGAAACGTGCCGGAGCGGGCATCCCTGCCAACCTTTGGGACTCGGTGGTGGGTGGTACAGCCATAAAAGATTTCGAGATTGACGAACCAATTAAACTATACTGATATGGAAGTGTTGGTAGTAATCCCCGCAAGGGGCGGGAGCAAAGGCATTCCTTACAAAAATATTAAGCCTTTGAACGGCAAATCTCTGATTTGCTACAGCATTGATGTTGCACGCCAGTTTACCGCGGACGAGAACATCTGTGTGACCACCGACGATGACAAGATTATTGAGGTGGTAGAGAACTACGGCTTGAAAGTGCCGTTCAAACGCCCAGATTACTTGGCAACAGATACTTGCGGCAGTAATGAAGTGATTCAGCATGCATGGCAATTCTTTGCTGATAAAGGAAAGAAGTATGATGTTGTTTTGTTGCTGCAACCAACGTCACCATTCCGTAAAGTGGAGTTTCTAAAGGAGGCCGTTTCTCTTTATGATGACAGCATTGATATGGTGACAAGCGTGAAGCTCTCATCCTGCAACCCATACTATGATGGGTTTGAAGAGAACGATGACGGTCTGCTCACCATCAGTAAGGGCGATGGTACCATAGAACGTCGTCAGGATGCCCCAAGTGTATGGCAACAAAACGGTTCCATCTATGTCATCAATGCCAAATCGTTGATGGAAAAGGGGCTGGCACACTTTACCAGAATACGCAAATATGCCATGCCCGAGCTATATTCAGTGGATATTGATAACCCATTCGACTGGAAAGTTGCGGAACTGGTGATTTCGGAAAAACTAATTGAGATTTAACACGATGAAGAGATATATTATTCAGAATACGGCCACTATCCTCGATGCCTTGAAGGCATTGGATGGCACATCCCACGATTGGCAAACCCTCTTTGTGGTGGATGAAGCTGAACACATGGTCGGTACCTTGACCGATGGTGATATCCGTCGTGGATTAATATGTGGTGCATCCTTGACCATGCCTGTAAGCGAAATTATGCACACCAGCTTCAAGTTTGTGCGCGACGGACTGTTTGATGCCAAGCAGTTTAAGGAATTCCGTGAGAAGCAAATCTTCTTCATACCTGTGCTTGACAATGAAGGCCACGTGGTAAAAGTTTGCAACCTGATTAAATATCGTAATTTCTTGCCCGTGGACGCAGTGTTGATGGCAGGTGGCAAAGGTGAACGTCTGCGTCCGTTGACGGAAAAGACCCCCAAGCCGTTATTGCCTGTAGGTGATAAAGCCATTATTGACCACAATGTGGACAGACTTATATCTTTTGGTGTTAAGCATATTTCTGTTACAGTCAATTACCTTGGCGAACAGCTTGAAGAGCATTTCCGTGAGCCTCGCAAAGAGGTGCAGATTCAGACTGTACGTGAGCCTAAATTCCTTGGAACGATTGGAAGTATAAAGTTTGTGCCGGAGTTCTATAATGATACAGTACTGGTAATGAACAGCGACCTATTCACCAATATCAACTACGAGGATTTCTATCTGCACTTCAAAGAACATGATGCTGACATGAGCGTTGCGGCAATTCCATACGATGTGGACATACCGTTTGGCATACTTAATTTGGATGGTCGTAATATTACTGGTCTTTCCGAAAAACCTCATTATGGCTATTACGCCAATGCTGGCATATATCTGATAAAGAAATCTGCATTCGAATTGATTCCAGAGGATACTATGTTTCATTCTACCGATCTTATTGAATCTTTAATTGCTATTGGCAGAAAAGTAATACGTTTTCCTATAGGAGGTACTTGGATTGACATTGGTACACCTCAAGAATACCGGAGGGCTCAAGATTTGGTGAAATATATTCGATAGTATGAATAGTTAACTTGAATATAAATATGACTTTAAATACTAAGAAAAATATCAGTTGGATTCTTGTTGCGTTATTTGTTGTCGTAGCAGTAGTTGTTCAGATTGTTCAAATGGATGACGACTTAATGAATTTGATTAAAGGTGTTTTTGGCCTTTTCTGTTTTGTTGTTGCCATGTTTGTGGTTAGCAAGGGTGTGAAGGTGAGAGCAATCGTTGTTGGACTCGTAGCATCTATCTTGATGTTTTTCAGTTTCTTATACAATGGGAATATAAGGCCAAATAATTTGGCATGGATTTGGTCATATCTTGGTGTTGCAATGCTTCTTTTCGAGTATGGTGCGAATCGAAAGTTGTCTTTATTCACCTACTATGTTTTCTGTCTTTATTTTCTATATTTGTCCATTTTTGGTGGTATTGATTACAGGAATGCATTAGGACAAAATAGTGCTAATTATGTGTCTGTCTTGTTGATATTTTGTGTTTGTGTATACTATGTTGCACTAAAACAATTCACAATCAAGGAGTTTTCTTATATTCCATTATTAGTGCTTATGTTTCTTTCTGCTTGGGCGGCTAATCGTTCCGGAATAATGTGTATGGGTGTTGCTATACCGATGGTCGTTGTTATAAATAGGAAACTGTCAGCAAAAAGCCATCATCAGTTAAGGTTCGTGTTAACATTGATTGTTTTCACTGTTGGAATTGTTTTGTTAAGCAATTACTTGGTAGATTATGTATCTTCTCTTACTGCTAAAAGAGAGTCTGTTGGGATGGCTTCTCAGCGTTCATATATTTGGCGTGAGTACGTTAATGGGTCTTTTGACAACATTGGCAATCTTGTGTTTGGAGTGCCAACAAAACTCCCTCAATACACATTCTTGTCGCATTATGCAGGTAATCCACATAATTCTTTTTTGATGTTACATGCAAAATTTGGCATCCTTGGCTTTCTAACAGTGTTGGTATTTGTGATTAAAACTATAAGTATATCTTTGAAGCGAAAAGATTATTTGATCCTAGTAATAACTATTTTGATTGTTGTCAGAAGCTTCTTTGATTGGTGTGCATTCCCTGGACTATATGATGTGTTCTATTATTATATGATTTTTTATGTGTTGTACAATAGTGTCTCAAGTTACGGTATGGCTAATTGTTAGACTTGCTATATAATTGGATTAGTTATGAATATAATGTCTCTTTTCTATTTCTCACTCAAGTGTTATGATGTGGGACTTTCCCTTAAAAGTATTAAAGCACAATACAAATATAGGAAATATAACAAACTGGCACAAAGAAATGTGACCTTGTCCTCTTATAAAACTTCCAAGAAGTGTTATATATGTGGAAATGGTCCTTCTTTGAAAAAAGTTAATCTTGACGAGTTAGACGGTGATACCATTGTCATGAATGACCATTGGAGAATTGCACCAAATTATCAGACTCCGCCGACATATTATATTGTAAATGATAATGCTTATGGATTAGACAGTTTTAATGAAAGATTGACAGGAGTTATGGAGTGTCACCCCGACATTCCTCATATCATCGCATCTAATATAGGACCAGCTATAGATGCGAGATTTTGTAAATACAAAACCAATGTTTTTTATTTTAATCCGATTGGGAAAACATACAATCACAAGTATAAGATTGATTTCACGAAAATAACATATTGCACTTGGAACGTTGTGAGTGCAGCAATACAGTTGGCGATTTATTTAGGGTACAAAGAAATATGCCTTTTGGGTTGTGATTATAGTTTATTTGCTTCGCGATATTTAAGTCATGCTTACGACAAAGAAGGGATAAAGATTCCTTGTCAGATAGTATTGAGAGATATGTTGTATAAGTATACTTTCACAACCCATATTCATTATGAAATTGCTAGGTATGCAAAAGAAAATGGAATTAAAATCATTAATATGACAAGTGAGTCTTTGTTGGATGCATATGAAATAGATATTAATAGTAAGTATTAGGTCTCATGGAACAGAAAATAGCAGTTCTTCTTCCAGTGTATAAAAACGATTTGGCAGAATGGTTTGAATCTGCAATCAGTAGTGTTGCCAATCAATTTGGCGCGTATATTTTAATAGGTGTTGATGGACCAATAGGAGGAGATTTGTCCGCTATGGTTGCCAAATGGGAGGATGTTGAAAACGTAAAGGTGTACTATTATGCAGAGAATAGAGGGTTGGCATGTGTTCTAAACGATTTGTTGGACGTTGCACTCGATAATGGATTTGAATTCATTGCGAGAATGGACGCAGACGACATTTCTATGCAAGATAGGTTCGCAAGACAAATAGCTTTCTTGGAACAGCATCCCGATATTGATGTGGTAGGTGGCACAATTGAAGAAATTGATGAACAAGGAAAAAATAGAGGCAAAACGGTTAGCTATCCGGAAACTCCAATTGAATGTAAAAAATTCTTTGCAAAGCGTAATCCTCATGCGCATCCAGCAGTTTTATTCAGAAAATCTTTTTTTAATAAACTAGATGGAGAAAAATATCGTCCTGAGTACCGGCAGAATCAAGACACCATGCTTTGGTTTGATGGCATGATGCATGGCACACTACACGCCAATATTCCAGATGTTGTTTTAAAGTTCCGCGTGACAGATGCCATGTTCAAAAAACGTAGAAACGGTTGGGCTTTTGCAAAAAAACAATTTGAAGACAGATTGATCATCAATCGAGGGTTGGGTTTTGGAATTATGGCAGATATCTATGGTTTTGCAATGTTTTGTTTGCTAATAGCTCCAGTATGGATTAAGAAATTTGCATATAAAATGCTAAGATAGATATGATACTTAAATTCTTGTTTGACCGAATTGTCTCCTTTTTCGGTCTCATTGCTCTTTCTCCTGTCATGCTCGTTGTGGCCATACTGATTCGCGTCAAGATGCCCGGCGGGCCTGTTTTGTTCAAACAGCAGCGTGTTGGCAAAGACGGCAAACCCTTCACGATGGTGAAATTCCGCTCCATGACAGTCGATCACGGTGGTTCTTCGGTCAGCGTGGCGGGGGAGAGTCGCATTACGCCGTTAGGCGCAACGTTGCGCAAGTACAAGTTTGATGAATTGCCCGAACTTTGGAATGTGCTGAAGGGGGATATGAGTTTTGTGGGTCCCCGTCCTGATGTGCCGGGGTACGCAGACCAGCTGCAGGGTGAAGACCGCGAGGTGCTTATGTTGCGTCCGGGCATCACAGGTCCTGCCTCCTTGAAGTACCGCAACGAAGAAGAACTCCTTGCCACAGTTGACAACCCGCAGGAATATAATGATAACGTCATCTTCCCGGACAAAGTGCGTATTAACCGTTACTATCTCCACCACTACTCCTTTTGGATGGACATCAAGATGATCTTCGCCACGGTGCTGGGTAAGAAGATGCAGTATGCGGGTGAGGAGATTTAGTTTAGAATTGTTGTTTGGCGTGATATGGAGAGTTGCCGGTTCAGCGTCATTAGGATAATAACTCAGACGGTATCGGGTTTAAGATAGGATAATCCATTTTACAATAGTCATTATGTTTGTAAAACCGTCACCGCCAAAGATAAGTGGTGTAATAGCCGCTTTTTTGAAAACGAGAGCTGTTGAGCGGGAATATACAAGATAAGTGAGTCGGAATGATAATGATTGAGGAGATAGTCAATAGCATATTCACATCCAAGACTTATATCCTAACCAAAGAAGGGGTTGACAAAGCTTGGTTAGTGGACATAGGGGATGTCGAGCCTGTGTTGTCTTTTTTGAAAAAAATTCATTTGTCGGTAGCAGGAGTGTTTATCACACATGGACATTTTGACCACATATATGGACTGCCATCGTTGGTAAATCATTATCCAGAATGCAAGATTTACACTACCGAATTTGGTATGAGCTCTTTGGCATCCGACAAGTTGAATATGTCGAGGTATCACGAGAATCCTATCGCATACGAAGGAAATAATGTGGTGGTAGTGCATGAAGGTGACGAACTCAAACTCTTTGACGATGAACCTTCGATGCAATTCTACGAAACGCCTGGACACAATCCCGGCTGCTTGACGATGGTAATGGGTAATATGTTATTTACAGGCGACGCCTATATTCCTGGGGTAGGTGCCAACACTCAGTTGCCACATGCCAACAAGGAGCAGGCAAAACTATCGATGGAAAGAATCCTGAAATTATCCACAGGGAAGACGATATATTCGGGACACCAAGTAAATTAGTGGTAATAGCAATGAATAAAGAAAAAATAGAAGCCCTCAACAACCGCACTAAGCAGCTCCTGTTGGGAGGTGGTGAAATGGCCTTGCAGAAACAGCGTGATGCCGGAAAAATGACTGTGACAGAGCGTATTGACGCGCTGCTCGACCCCGATTCGTTTCAGGAATTGGGGTTGTTTGTAAAACATCAGTGCCATGACTTCGGCATGGACAAGAAGGAGATGGCCGCCGATGGCGTCGTGACGGGTATCGGCACCATCGAGGGAAGACCCGTGTGCGTGTATGCACAGGATTTCTCGGTGGCGGGAGGCTCCCTCGGTCTGGCGCATGCCCGCAAAATCACCAAGGTGATGGATCTGGCTATGGATATGAAGATACCGTGCATCGGTATCAATGACTCCGGCGGGGCCCGTATCCAGGAAGGCATCAACGCCCTGGCCGGTTATGGCGAGATCTTCTTCCACAACACCCAGGCTTCGGGTGTGATTCCGCAGATATCCGTCATCCTTGGTCCTTGCGCCGGCGGCGCGGTCTATTCGCCCGCCCTGACCGACTTCGTGTTTGTGGTCGATAAGGTGTCGAAGATGTTCATCACCGGCCCGGAGGTCATCAAGACCGTCTTGGGTGAGGAAATCGGCATGGAAGAATTAGGCGGTGCCCGAGTGCACGCCGAAACTACAGGCAATGCCCATTTCTATGCCGAAAGCGAACAGGAATGCTTCGCCCAGATCCGTAAGCTGTTGGCCTTGATCCCGCACAGCAACATAAAATGCGATGAGCATCGTGCGTCTGTGGAGCCCAAGGAGGAGTATCGCGATATCTGCCAATTCATCCCCGACGATACCCGCGAGCCTTTTGATGTGCGGAATGTCATACTGGGCGTGCTGGACGACAGCGACTTCTTGGAGGTGCATCAGGGCTTTGCCCAGAATGCCGTGGTGGGTTTCGGTCGCCTAAACGGTCGCGTGGTGGGCGTGATTGCCAACCAGCCGATGGTGCTGGCCGGCGTGCTGGACATCGACTCCAGCGATAAGATTGCCCGCTTCATCCGCTATTGCGATGCCTTCAACATTCCGCTCATCACTTTTGAAGATATGCCCGGCTACTTGCCTGGTGTTGATCAGGAACATGCTGGTATCATCCGTCATGGCGCCAAGGTACTCTATGCCTACTGCGAGGCCACAGTGCCCAAGCTGACCGTGATTATGCGCAAGGCCTACGGTGGCGGTTACATTGCGATGTGCTCGCGTCACATGAAAGCCGATTTTGTGTACGCTTGGCCCACGGCTGAGATTGCCGTGATGGGTCCTGCCGGCGCAGCCAATATCATCTTCCGCAAGGAGATCAAGGAGGCCGAAGATCCTGTGGCCATGCGTGAGCAGAAAATTGAAGAATACAAGGATAAGTTCGCGAACCCCTACGTGGCGGCAGGCTACGGCTATGTGGATGCTGTCATCAACCCCGACGACACCCGCAGGTACCTTATTCAGGCACTCCTTATGGCCAGCAACAAATCGGTTGATCCGGTGAGTAAGAAACATGGAATACCGCCGTTCTGATTCTGTAAAGATTAAAGGTTAATGGTTATAGAATTAGAATGTGATAACTTATGGAAAATACGGATACCTTAAGATTGGAAAGTGGTGAGTATCGGACCCTCTTGACCCCGAAATATCGGACCCGCAAGGCGTATTCTACCCCAGATCCAGTTGTGAAGGCCGCCATCCCCGGCACCATTATGGAAGTGCTGGTGAAGGAGGGCCAGCGAGTGAAGCGTGGCGATGCCTTGCTGGTGCTGGACTCGATGAAAATGAACAACACCATCTGCACCCCCAATGACGGCGTGGTGAAAAAGATTTATGTCACCGTCGGCCAACCCGTCGGCAAAAACGCCCCAATGGTCGAATTCGAATAAACTGTAAACAGTAAACCGTAAACAGTAAACTAATGTCAAAAGCATACGTATTCCCCGGTCAGGGAGCCCAGTTCGTAGGCATGGGCAAAGACCTTTATGGGAGCAACGCGAAAGCCAAGGCGCTTTTCGATAAAGCCAACGAGATTCTCGGGTATCGCATCTCCGACATTATGTTCGAGGGTACGGACGATGACCTGAAGCAGACCAAGGTAACGCAGTCTGCGGTATTCCTGCATTCTGTAATCACCGCCCTCTGTTTGGACGATTTCAAACCCGATATGGTGGCAGGACACTCTCTCGGAGAATTTTCAGCCCTAACTGCCGCGGGTGCCTTGACCTTCGAGGACGGCCTTCGGCTGGTCTATGCGCGCGCCATGGCTATGCAGAAAGCTTGCGAGGCCACCCCTTCGACGATGGCGGCTGTCATCAACCTGCCCGACGAGACCATCGAGCAGGTGTGCGCCGAATTGAGCAAAGAGGGTCGGGTGGTGGTTCCGGCGAATTACAACAGCCCTGGGCAGGTGGTCATTTCCGGTAATGTGGAAACGGTCAAAGAGGCCTGCAAACGGTTGAAAGAAGCTGGTGCCAAGCGTGCATTGCCGTTAGCCGTAGGCGGAGCGTTCCATTCTCCTCTGATGGAGCCTGCCCGCATTGAGTTAGCGGCTGCCATCGAAAAAGCTCCGGTCAGCACGCCCGTTTGTCCGGTGTATCAAAACGTGGATGCCCTGCCGCACACCGACCCTGCCGAGATAAAGGATAATTTGTTGAAGCAGCTCACCTCGCCTGTGCGCTGGACACAAAGTGTGCAGCACATGCTGGCCGATGGCATGACCGAGTTCGTGGAGTGTGGTCCGGGAACGGTGCTGACGAAGTTGATTGAGAGAATACAGAAGCCATAAAGGAAAGACGATGTATAAGAATTTTTTCAAAAGAGTATTGGACATTCTTATTTCAGGCATTGCACTGTTGCTTATCGGTTGGTTTTTGATTTTGGTTGCCATCTTCCTGCATTTTGCCAACAAGGGAGCCGGAGCATTCTTTACACAAGACCGTCCCGGCAAGGACGCCAAGATTTTCAAGGTGATCAAGTTCAAGACCATGACCGATGAGCGTGATGAAAACGGCAACCTGCTGCCCGATGCGCAGCGGTTGACCCGAGTTGGGAAGTTTGTGCGCAGTACCTCCATTGACGAATTGCCTCAGTTGATCAACGTCTTCAAAGGGGATATGTCATTGATAGGTCCCCGACCGCTGTTGGTTCAATATCTGCCGCTCTATACTCCCGAGCAAGCCCGCCGTCACGAGGTGCGTCCCGGCATCAGTGGCTGGGCCCAGTGCCATGGCCGAAACGCCATCAGCTGGAAAGAGAAATTCGAGTTGGATGTCTGGTATGTTGACCACTGTACGCTCTGGACGGACATCCGCGTGCTCTTCATCACTCTCAAGAACGTGCTGATGCGCAAAGACATCAATTCTGCCACCGCCGCCACGATGGAGACGTTTAATGGAACGAACTAGAGGGAGTTGCACCTGCTCGCGCAGCGAGCTCATTTACGAGCGAAGCGAGTAATTTTCTGTGATTTCCGTGATTTCTGTGTGACATAATAAAGCGAGCGAAGCGAGCAACTCTGCGCGAGCGAAGCGAGCTCAAAGAACCACCTCGCGTAGCGAGCCAAGAACCTCACCGCAACCAAAAGAAACTACGAGAATGATTATCGATAAACCCCTATTAGACACCCTGACCGCCCAGGCCAAGGCCTCGCCCCGCCTGCGCTGCAACCTCGACCTCCGCAACAGCCCCGAGGACAACTCCCAGCGCATGCTCAACGCCATCGAGCCCGGCACCGTGATGCCCATCCATCGCCACCTCGGCAACATAACAAATTTGGCAATTTTTTTTTATTACTGCCAAAAATGTTGTATATTTGCACCCGAAATGAGAAACGCTGACATCATATTGGATTACGCCTACGAACACAATGAAACCATTGTGCATAAGGAGTTTGTGCATTGGTTTAAGGAAATGTTCCCTGCCGAATCTGTTCGCAGCATGGATACCACTTTGCAACGGCTGTTGGCTTCGGGTATTCTTTTGCGCACAGGATATGGTGTGTTAAAGTTGGGAAAGGATGTGAAACCCTGCTTTCGGCCCGCAGTGAACCAAGAGATGCAGCGGATGTTTTCCGAAGTGCGCCAGAGGTATCCTTACACTGGCTGCTGCATCTGGCAGGCGAGCGAGTTGGGGGCATTTATGCAGCACGTGCCTAGTTTGGATGTGCTGATTTTAGAGGTGGAAAAGATGGCTGCCGAGTCTGTGTATGAGGATGTGAAGGAACTGGCTGACAGTACCCGTAAGGTGCTGCTTAATCCCTCAGAACGAGAATATCGCCTGTATGCTTCGGGCGAGAGGTCTTTGTTGGTGAAGAGTATGGTGAGTGAATCTCCCTTGCAGACCATGGATGGAATAGCAATGCCCATGTTGGAGAAGATATTGGTTGATGCCACTGTCTCGCCTGAACTGGAGTTTGCCCGAGGCGGAGAGATTTTCACTATATTTGAGAACGCAGGCGAAATGTACCGCATCAACCGGAAAATGATGCTGCGCTATGCCGCGAGACGTGGCAAAAAAGAGGAAATAGAGAAGCTGATAAATGCTACTATGCCATGATTGACGAAAGAAGCAGGAGCAGGCGCCGTCACGTAGAACCTTTGGCTGTTGATTAGCTACGCTGTTGATTACTTCGTGTTAATATGAAATAACAAACGCGAAGTGAAATAGCAAATAATAATAACAATCAAGAATAACTACTATGAGTGTATCTAGGGGCTGCCATAAACCACCAAAATAAGTATAGCGAATTGATACCCAGTGTATTATAAATTTTGTCTCTTTTCATCGTAAAAGCAATTCCCCCCAATTGCCCTGAGAAAGCAGTAACCGAGGGGATCTTCTTCGGGAACCACACCCCAGCGAGCGAAGCGAGCCCATTTACTCGCGCAGCGAGTAATTTTCTGTGATTTCCGTGATTTCTGTGTGAAATAAAAAAAACTCGCGCAGCGAGCCTTTCAGCGCGAGCGCAGCGAGCAACTCTCTGCGAGCGCAACGAGCTCAAAGCATCAGCTCGCGCAGCGAGCCCCAAACAACCACATCCCGCAGCGCTCTGCCAGAGCCGGAAGCGAAATACCGACGAGAGTTTTGTGACCCTTAACCCGTTAACCCTGTAACCATCTGTTGTGAAAAAAAATACATCAAACACTGTAACATTTGGGAAATAGTTATACTTTGTGTTAGAAGTGTATTGGAGCTGCTGAATATTTACGCCTGGGTTCAAGACGAGGGTGGCTTCAAAGACAATGATAAGGATGTGATATGACAATCGAAGAGATACAGAAATCGACAGAATTTCAGGTGTTTGACCGGAAAAGCGCCCGTATTGATGCAAAAGCACTGGCGGTGTTGCTCATCGCGTTTGCTAATGCGGACGGGGGAACTGCTGCCGTGGGAGTGGAAAACGACGGTGAGATTACCGGTGTAGACGGGATGCAGGAACATATCAACGAACTGCTGCGGGCTGGGCTGGATTATTGTGTACCGTCGATTCTGACTACGCACGAGTATCTGGATGTGACGGACAGCAAGGGACGGAAGAACCATATCATTATGATGCGGGTGGCGCCAAGTATGAAGGTACATGCGAATCAGGCGGATGAGGTGTACTATCGTGTGGGGGACAAATCGAAGAAATTGACCTTCGCTCAACGCACGCAACTGATGTACGCGAAAGGGGAACGGTTCTTTGAGAATGCTCCGGTACATGACGCAAAGAAAGAGGACTTGGACGAGAGCCTGATAGATGATTATCTTCGGAGGCTCGACTATCGCAAAGGATTGGATGCGTTTATTCGTGAGAATGGTTTTATCGCGCAAGTGGAGGATTTTCATGGTTCCACTAAAGAGTATTTGACTGGTGCAGCGGTGCTGCTTTTCGGCAAGAATCCTCAGAAGTTTTTCCCGAGAGCCAGGGTGCGCGTTATCCGCTATGAAGGGACAGAGGCCAAAGTGGGACGCGAGATGAATGTCATCAAGGATGAGATGTTTGAAGGTCCTATCCGTACAATGGCACAAAATGCGTTGGCATTTGTGAGGACACAAGTGAAGGAGCATACTTATCTGGGCGCGGACGGGTTGTTTAAGACGGACGAACAGTATCCGGAGTTTTGTTGGACAGAGATATGCGTGAATGCCATTTGCCATCGCGACTATAGCATTCTTGGCACGGACATTCAAGTAAAGATTTTCGATGACCACATCACGGTGGAGAGTCCGGGCATCTTTCCGGGACTGGTCAGACCTGCAAATATCCGCAACACGCATTTCTCGCGCAACCCTAAGATTGCGGGTTATATGCATGAGTATAAGTTGGTGAAAGAGTTTGGTGAGGGTGTTGACCGTATGTACCGTGAGATGGAAGAGGCAGGGTGCCCAGCCCCTGAGTACAAGCAGGGTGATTTTATGGTTTATGCCACAATTAGGCAGCATAAGGGACCTGTTAATGTGGAAAATGACACATTAAATAGCACATTAAATTACACATTAAATGACATATTAAAACGTCTGAACCCGACGCAGAAGAGGGTATATGAGTATATATGTGCGAACCATGGAGTGCAAGCGAAGACGATTGTGGCTGAGCTGAATATCAAGCGGGATACGCTGAACAAGGTGCTCAAGACGCTGACGGGTCTGGGTCTGATAGTACACAAGGAATCGAAGAAGACTGGCGGGTATTATCCGGTGGCAAGTATGGTTCAGGGTTAATTAGAGACTATCCGAAATTATCAAGAAACAATATAAAGATTTGACAAACAAGTAGTTGAAAATTTTTGTATCTTTGTCGCAGAAAAAGAAATTCCCCCCAATTGCCCTGAGAAAGCAGTAACCGAGGGAATCTTCTTCGGGAACCACACCCCAGCTCGCGCAGCGAGCCCCTTTACTCGCGCAGCGAGTAATTTTCTGTGATTTCCGTGATTTCTGTGTGACATAAAAAGCTCGCGCAGCGAGCCCATTCTGTGCGAGCGCAGCGAGCCAAACACAAGGAATCTTGACACTCATATTACTACCCCGGCCTTCGGCCACCCCCTTCTGAAACAGAAGGGGAATTCCCCGCGCCGGCAGCGCCCTGCCGGCGTTTGAAACGAAATGCCGACGAGAGTCTCGGCCTGGAAGACGTTGTTATGAGGGGGACAACCCATAACAGCGGTTGCAAAATTAGGAGCTGCGGCATCCCTGCCGCAAGAAAAGGGAGATACTAAACGTGACTTGGATGAGATGCGAAGGGATGAGTTTGCTGGCAGCAAGGGGAGGAGGTCCAAGGTTCAACTTGGTCTCAGGATTCAGGGTTTTACCTGATTGGTGTGAGATTTACCTTTATTGGGTAAAACAAAAAATTTTTTGGTAAAACAATTGTGAAATCAGAATATTTTAGTATCTTTGCACCGTATTTTGAATGCGGATTATGAATAATAACGGACACAAACTCATTGATAGAACGGCGAATTACCTCCGCACTGTGTTGGGCATTGGGTTCGAGATTGCGGAAGATGACGGGCGAAAAATCAGGTTGCCATATTATCTGAAGGTTGGAAACCTGTTTGTGGAATGTTTCGTTGACAGGCAGAAATGCATACTCATGGTTGCCGATGAACTTCCCGATGGATCCACATTGGCCAAACGCATTGATGATATAAGTAAAACCATAGGGATACGGGTGATTCTCGTTCTGGAAAATGTGGATGCTGTGCGACGGCGTGTGCTGATTGCCAACAGAACAAGTTTTATCGTTCCAGGGAAACAAGCCTATCTTCCATTCATGGGCGCGTTGCTGACAGAGAGAGGACTGGCAAATGTGGCAGTAGTTGGCAAACAAGCTTTTTCGCCTGCGGCTCAGGTAATGCTCCTGTCGCATCTGCAGGGCGATTCCTTTGAGGGAAGAAATATCTCTGAGATTGCAACACAGTTCCCCTACAGCATAAAGACGGTGGCGGGGGCTGCCAAAGAGCTGGAGCAGGCTGGGGTGTGTACGGTTGAGGGGGACAACAGCGGAAAGTATCTGCATCTGATTGCCAAGGAAGAAATTTGGGATAAAGCCTATGCGTGGTTGAGCAGCCCCATCAGGGAAGTGATGTATTGCGACGAGATGGTGCTGATTCCCGAGGCGTTGCGCTTTAAGACCTACGACAAGGCATTGGCCGAATATACCTTTATGGCAGATTTTTCGGGCGAGGCAGTAGCGGTATACAAGAACGATGATGCCGTCAAGAAACTGAGAAACAACGGTGTGCTCAACCCGGTGGAGGGCAGGTGCAGGGTCGAGTTGTGGAAATACAATCCGGCATTGCTGGCCAAGGACGGTATCGTGGACGCATTGTCGCTGGCGCTGTGCTACAAGGACAGCGATGATGAACGGGTAAAGGGTGAACTGAACAATCTGATAAAGACGATATGCAAGGCTTAGGCAAATTCAGGGAATATATGAGCGGATTCCGCTCGCACTATGTGGTGATTGGCGGTCTGGCAACGGTACTGACGCTGGAAGACAGGGGCCTGCCTGCACGTGCCACCAAGGATGTTGACATGATTGTCATCTGCCAGCCCGAGTCGAAGTTCTATATGAAGCGTTTCTGGGAGTTTATCAAGGCTGGCGGTTATAAGCTGTGGAAACCAGACAATGACGAGGACACGCATCATTGCTTCTATCGTTTCATCAAGCCTGACAATCGGGAGTTTCCTCTTCAGGTGGAACTCTTCTCGAAAGTGCCGGAATACGTAGAAGTGCCAGAGGATGTGCATATCGTGCATGTCCCCATGGAGGGTTACACTTCCAGTTTCTCAGCCATTATCATGGACGATGCCTATTACGACTTTGCCGTGAACCACAGCGAGATAGTGGACGACATAAGGATATTGAAACCAGAGGCGTTGATAGTGCTGAAAGCAGTGGCCTTTTTGGAAAACCAGCGACGGAAAGAAAAAGGTGAGTCTGTGGATCAGAGAGACATCGACAAACACAAGAAAGATGTGTACCGACTGGCATACTTGTTTGACGGAAGCGAGAGGTTTGAGGTGAATGACAAGATTAAGGAGCAGTTGAAGGCTTTTGTCAGCGAGATTGAGAAGAGTCCGATCGACGGGAAGAACATGTTTAGAGGCCAGAGAATTCCTGCGATGGGAATGCCAGACTTTACGAAACTATTAAGGAATTTGTTTGGGTTGTGATTGTTTACCAGAGGGGAAGTGGGACAGATTAAGAATTTCAGTGCTCCATCGCTGAACAGAAATCCCAAAATTATGTTTGTGTACGGATAATTTGACCTGGTAGGGCAGCGAGCTTGTTTACTCGCGCAGCGAGTAATTTTCTGTGATTTCCGTGATTTCTGTGTGACATTCTAAAAGCTCGCGCAGCGAGCAACTCTCTGCGAGCGCAGCGAGCTCAAAGCATCACCTCGCGCAGCGAGCCAACAAATATACGACTAATAACAAATAAACATAATCATTATATGGCAACTAGTGAACGCATTTATCTCTGTCTCGCCCACATGAGCGAGACCGGCATGGAAAAGAAGTACGTACAAGAAGCATTCGACACCAACTGGGTGGTGCCGCTCGGACCCAATGTGAACGGGTTCGAAAAAGACCTTGAAGAATTTGTGGGCCAGAACAAACGCGTGGTGGCCCTCTCAAGCGGCACCGCTGCCGT